>Ga0306926_10001573_pt1 | contig 22817 bp, 23 predicted proteins | sample flu12Cox44000178_FD_203759 | JGI IMG/M metagenome (GOLD analysis project Ga0306926, IMG submission 203759) | Lab enrichment of tropical soil microbial communities from Luquillo Experimental Forest, Puerto Rico - flux8day.12C.oxic.44.000.178 (v2)... | ecosystem: Environmental > Terrestrial >...
TACCTGCTCATCATTCCGCTCTTCTGGTCAATCCCGGTCTCGCTCGTGTCCGCCGAACTCACCACGGCCATGCCCGTCGAAGGCGGTTTCTACCGATGGGCACGTGCCGGATTCGGAGATTTCTGGGGATTTCTGGCGGGCTGGTGGAACTGGTGCGCCTCGTTTCTTCTGGGCGCGGTCTACGCCGTGCAGTTCTCCGACTACTTCGGCTTCTACCTCCCCTGGCTCACGGGGTGGAAACATTACCTGGTGTCGTTGTTGATCGTGGCGCTGGTAACCTGGATCAACGTCCGCGGCATTGACGCGGTCGGGAAGTTTGCGACCGTGCTCGAGATCTTCATTCTCATGCCCGCGCTCGTACTGGCCGTCTTAGGCTTCGCCAAGTGGAAGCACAATCCCTTTGTCCCGGTGGTTCCGCCGCACCAGCCCTTATTCAACGTGTTCGGAGTCGGCCTCGCACTGGGACTTTGGCTCTATTCCGGATACGAGCAGTGCTCCAGCGTGGCCGAGGAAGTCGAGAACCCGCGGCGCACCTATCCGCTGGCGCTGGCTATCGTGGTTCCACTGTCGATCGTGGTCTACTTTCTGCCCACGCTGGCTTCGCTGGCGGCGCTGGGGAACTGGGCGGAGTGGCACACCGGATATTTCCCCCACGCCGCCGCACTTGTCGGCGGGCAATGGCTGGGCTCTTGGATGACTATCGCCGCCATGGTCACCAACCTTTCGCTGCTGAACGCCACGGTACTCACTTCCACGCGAATGCCATTCGCCATGGCGGAGGACGGCTACCTCCCTCACGCGCTCACCGGCAAGCACCGGCGCTTCGGAACCCCCTGGATCGCGATCATCGCCTCGGGCGTGATCTATGGATTGCTCGCGGTCCACTCCCTCACGCAGTTGATCACCGTCTACAACTGGTTGCGAGTGGCCACCACGATCATCACGGTGCTGGCGGCGTGGCAACTGCGGCGCAAAATGCCGGACCTGCCGCGCTCGTTCGTGGTCCCGGGGGGCTCTCCGGGGATGGCCGCGGCTGTGCTGGCGGTGGTCGTGATGAGCGCGGTGGCTTTGCTGGGCAGCGACCGCTACGGACTTCGCTGGGGACCGGTGGCCTTGCTGGCGGGGCCGATCATCTACTTCACTCTGAGGCGCGTTGCCAAACCCCGGCCCACCGAGGTCCCCTTGTCAAACAAGACATAGCTGCTTTGCGTCACCTTCGCGAACTCTGCAATGAAGACTTTTTCTCCGCGCTCTCTCCGCGGCTGTTCTCTGCCTCCTCTGCGGTGAAGGTCTTTTTCCCCGCGCTCAATCCCCTCAACTCAGCCAATCCAGAACTTTGTAATACGCTCCGGCGAGCGGCAAGAACCACGGCTTGCCGTTGTACAGCCCCAGCGGGGCTCCCGGGAAAGGGATGCCATCGAATGGATTCTCCGGGTTCTCGCCCGCCATTTTCCGCGCCATCAACTGGCCCTGATACGTCGCCATCGCCACACCATGGCCAGCATACCCGACCGCGTAATACATGCCGTCCATCTGCCCGGCGTGCGGCATGATGTCGAAGGCGAAATCGAGGGTCCCGCCCCAGACGAACTCCACCTTGGTATCGCGCAGTTGCGGATAGACCTCGATCATCCCGCGCCGCAAAATCTCGGCGCTCTTGCGCACGGTGTCGCCGGTCTCGGGGAAGAACGCGGCACGCCCTCCGAATAGCATGCGATTATCGGGCGTGAGCCGATAGTAGTAGATGTAGTTCTTTGAGTCGTAGATCATTCGATTGCGCGGGCTCAGTTCGTGCGCCAGGGCTTCCGGCAGCTCTTCCGTCGCAACGATGTACGAACCGATCGGGATGAGCTTCCTCTGCAACGCCGGTGTCGCTTTGCCTGTGTAACCGCTGGTCGCCACAAACACGTCACGCGCCCACATGGATCCGCGCGACGTGCTCAGCTTCCATCCTCCTGCACCCTGCCGCGACTCGCGAGCGCAGCCCTCCAGCCGGGCGTTCTCATAGACACAGGCACCCGCTCGCAAGGCCGCTGCACCCAACCCCGCCACGTAGCGCGCCGGGTTCAAACCCACGCTGGTTTCATCCACCATGCCGCCAAAATAGATGGTGGAACCGATCTCTGACCGCAACTCGCTGCGGGGAACGATTTTCAGCTCGTGATTGAATTCCCGCCGCACCACTTCCACCTGGCGCGCGTAGTGATCGAAGTGCGCCTGCTTGCAGGCGACCTCGAGGTGGCCGCAGCGGGCGAAATCGCAGGCAAGGTTCTCCTGCTGCACGATCTGCTCGACGGCGTCGATCGATGCCAGCGAAGCCGCATACATGCGCTGCGTGCGCTCGCGTCCGTACATGGAAATGAGCTGGTTGACGCCTAGCTTCATCCCCGTCAGCACCATCCCGCCATTGCGGGAACTGGCACCCCAGCCAATCGTCTCGCTCTCGAGGACCGCCACTTTCGCGCCCTTAAGCGCGAGGGTGCGCGCCGCCGACAGTCCGGTAAATCCGGCTCCAATCACAGCAACATCCATGCTCTCCGGCAACGCCCCTGTGGCCGATCCCTTCGGCATTTCGACCGTGGTCAACCAGTAGTTATGTTCCTTGATCACCCCCGTCAGGCTCCTTGTGAGTACCGGCTGGTCGTGTCATCCCCCGGCGGTTTCATTGACTTCACGCGCCCAGCAGCCTACCATGCCGCGCAGGTCTTTGAAGCTCGAATGATCGGCGAAACAGTCGGCCATTACCGCATCCTGGAAAAGCCGGGCGGGCGGCGGGATGCGGGTGGTCCACGAAGCGGAGGATGTCCGCCTGGGCCGCCATGTCGCCCTCAAGTTCCTGCCTGACGCACCTCGGCGGAGAAACGTTGGCTCGGCGAAGCGCTCCCTAAGTCGATGTTCTCCCCGGTGCGAATGCTGATCTCGGTCCCGGTCGGGATGACTCTCGCACCCCGCCCACAGCGTCGCCTTGAAGCCGTCTTCCCGCCCCTTTACACTGGATACAATGCACATGCACGTGCATTCCGGTTCCGGAGCGGGCGCCTCGAAGGTGCTCCGGATCTCTTTGTTCGTCACCCTTGCCTACATAGTTCTGCTGGTCGTCGCCGGCCTTCGTGCTCACTCGCTGGCATTGCTTTCGGAGGCCGGCCACAATCTCTCGGATTTTCTGGCGCTGCTGCTCTCCCTGGTCGCCGTATACCTGCAATCGCGCCCACCCAGCGCCACTAAAACCTATGGCTATCATCGTGCTGGAGTGCTCGCCGCCCTCATTAATGCTGCCTCGCTGGTGGCGATTTCGTTCTTCATCTTTTACGAAGCTTTCCGCCGCGTGCAAAACCCGGAACCGGTCCACGCTGGACTGATGATGTGGGTCGCGGCCGCGGGCGTCGTCATGAACGGCGCGATTGCCCTGCTGTTGTTCCGTTCCGGGGGCGACGTCAACATCCGCAGCGCGCTTCTCCACGAAGTCGGCGACACGCTCTCTACCGCGGCTGTGATCGCAGGCGGCTGGGCCATTCTGGTAACACACCAATACTGGATCGATTCCGCTCTATCATTCGGGATTGGCGCGCTGATTCTATGGTCATCGATTGGCATCCTGCGCGAGACGATGAACATCCTGCTCGAAGGCACGCCCCGCGGGATGAAACTCGACCGTCTCGAGGCTGCGATCCGCAAAGTGGAAGGCGTGAACGACGTGCACGATCTGCACGTATGGAGCATCGGCTCGGAAAGCCACGCCCTGTCCTGCCATATTGCCATCGCCGATATTCCGCCCTCGGTGAGCGAGCGCATTTTGCGCGATGTGAAAGACGTCCTGCTCCATGACTTTCGCGTGGTCCACACCACCATTCAGTTCGAGCACGTCGAGTGCGAGGTGGCTCATGGCTGCGTGATCCCGATGGGCGAGGCGGAACATCATCCCCATCACTGAGCGCGCCAGGGAATAAGAAGCCAACCACCCCCGCGGTGCTCGCAGAAGTTTGGGCGTATTGCTGCCGGTTCCGGCAAAGGGAGCGCCCGAGGAAATCTGTGAGCCGACGATCAATGCGCTGTCGCAGGCTCGGGGCGTAATTCAAAATCTTCACTGACCTTCTATTTCCCCGCATGGCTCGCGAGGAACTTTTTCAGCGCCTCGGGCATGAAGTCTGCCGTGCTGAACGCGCTGGGCAGCGAAGCTTCAAACGTCGTCATCCGATATTGTCCGCGCCCGTTTGTCAAAATCAGCACGATGGGCGCCTTCCCGGCCGCATGATTGAAGCTGCTCGCTTCGTACCCGTATTGCCGGTCGCGATAGTTCACCACCGGCCATTCTCCGTCCTCCCCGGCAACCACAATCGCGCGCAGGAAGTAATCCTGTTCCGTCATCGCCTGCTGCAACAGGCCACCAATCGGATACCGATAGTGAAACGCCGCATCATCCGCGCCGGCTGCGCGATAGAGCCTTCCAGAAAATGAAACCGCAGCCGCCCCGGTGTGCCGCGTCTTCGTAAACAGAGTGACTCCGCCCTGGCGGGCCTCCTGCGCCGACTTCACAAGTTGGCGCAATTCCTCCGGCAGCAGAGGAATCTTGCCAGCATCCACCTCGGGAAAATTCTTCTCGCACACAATCTGATCGGCAAAGCGGGTTACCTTCACGGTGCGGTCCCCAGCCTGTCCACAGGCCACCAGCAAATGCTCCCAGTCCGTCGTGGTCAACTGGTAGTCGCGGCAGTCCCCGCAACTGGCGCCGCCTCCGCATTGCTGTGCGTAGAACGCGATGAAGCGGACATCCTTTCGGGTTGTGTCAGGTCCATACATTGCCGTCACATGGTTCAGCAAGGAAGTCTCCCCGTGGATGCCCTCGGGAACTTCATACTCCACATTCCCGCCCACGACCACGCGCTCTTGCCCGTCCTTCTCAAAGGCAGTCGCGGCTTTCACATTGAAATGCGTGAGCCGTGGATCGGTCCCCGCTTTCTCTGCCGCATTCAGCGCGTCGAAAATCTTGTCGCGAAGTTTTGCATCGCGAACCAGGCGTACCGACTCTTTGGTGAGCCTCCACGGTGTCGGAGTGTCTGCATGTAACGTCCACCAGCCCGCGAGAATCCCGATGACCACCAGCCCGAGGATAACTTCCTTGCCTTTCGATGCGTTCATGGTCAAGCCTCAACTGTTCGCCTACACACAGGCCGTCAATATCGATCGCTGGGATCTTACTGCTTGCCCCCGCCCTGCCGCCGATAGATTTCTTCCACTCGCTCAATCGTGTCGGCCTGGGCCGTTGATTTGTCCGGACGCAGGCGAACAATCCTGGGGAAGCGCAGCGCATATCCACTCTCATGACGTTCGGAGCGCATGATGTTGTTGAAAGCGACCTCCAGCACAATCTTAGGCTCGACATCGCGCCGAAATCCCTGGTCCTCGAGGGTATGCTCGAGGAACCACTTCGTCATCTCCGCGATCTCGGCATCGGTCAGCCCGGAATAAGCTTTGCCGATATTCACCAGCCGTTCCCCGGCGAGCACCGCGAAGGTGTAGTCGCTCAAGACCCCGACGCGTTTCCCGTGTCCGTACTCGACCGCCGTCACCACCACGTCGAGCGTCGCCAACTCCCGTTTCATCTTGAGCCATGACTTGCCGCGACGGCCAGGTGTGTACAACGACTCCAGGTCCTTGATCATCAGCCCCTCGTTGCCGCGCGCTTGAGCAGCCGCGAAGAGCTCCTCCAATTCTTCGGGCTTGGAGGCCTGCGTTGCCGGCGCCCGCAGAACTCGAACTGGCAAGGGCCCCTCATCCCCAAACATCAATTGCCCTTGGGTTCCTTGCCTCTTATGTGTCTCTGTGCTCCGGTGGTGAAGAATCTTGTCAGCCGCCAGCAACTCCTCCAGCACCTTCATCCGCTCGCGCAGGGGGCGCTCAAGCAGCAACTCCCCGTCAGCGTAGAGCACATCGAACACCAGGTACATTGCCGGGACGCGCCGCATAAGCTCCGCGCTCACTTTCTTCCGCCCCAGCCGCTGCTGCAAAGCACGAAAGGGCAGCGCGCGTCCCGACCCTTCTTGGCCGTCGCTCCACGCCACGATCTCGCCGTCGAGAATGGCATCCTGCGGCATCCCTGCCAAGCCATCGGGTAACTCCGGAAATGATTCTGTGATCTCGTCCCGTGTCCGCGAGAAAAAGCGCGCTTCCCCGCCGGAAACGTGCGCTTGCGCCCGGATGCCGTCATACTTGTCCTCGATCGACGCGTCTCCGAAGTAGCTCAGCGCCTCCTCTGCTGATTCTGCCGGGCTCGCCAGCATGAATCCCAGCGGATGGAACATCCGCATGCGAGCTTCTCCCAGCGCATCCCGGGCCGCAAGCCGCACCGTTTCCTCGATATCGCCAAGCACCATGTTGGTGCGCTGCACCTGGGCCAGCGTCGCACGGTACGCCTGCGCAATCGCTTCCTCGACCAGGCTCTCTTTGAGGCCAATGCGCAGATCCCCGGTGATGATCTTCACGACGTATTTGGCTTCGAGCGGAGCCGCTCGTTCCAATAGCTCGCGGACCCGCGCCGCTTTTGCCGCAGGTCCGTGCGCCTCGGCGATTTGCCGGAAGCAGGCCTGCACCTCCACTACACTCAGGTCCTGCACATCTCGCCTCGGGGCAGCCACGCTCGCCTGTCCGCCCCGGCCAAAGCCGGGCGCGCTTTTCACTTCGGGAGAGCCAGCGTCCAACACCTCGCCTGCCACCGCCCCAAGATCTCCGACCTTGCGATAAGCTGCCGACATCTGTTCATCCGAACTGCCCGAGACCTCGCGCACCACCTGCCATAGCAGGCGGCTGCCCACCTGCAGAGTCGTCTCCTCCCAGGCCGGAAAAGGCCGGCCTGAGAGAAACACCGCCGCCACCGCCGCTTCGTCCACCGACTGAGCCTTCAGGTAGTCGGCCACGATGGCAATTTTCTGTAGCTTCCTGGTGGTCGCCGCGATCGCCTCACAGGTTTCCGCTAGCCTTCGCATCGAAGCATCCAATCTTGGCTTTCCGCACGTCGGATCGCAATTTCCGTTGCAAACAAAAAAGGCGTCTCGCGCGAGCGAAACGCCGAGAGTCTCAAGCTGAAGTCAGCTTTCATCCTTATCGTACTTCAGGCAGATCTCCGGTTGCCGGATCGCCTCGTCGATTGCATGGATCGCTTCCACGCGATGCCCTCCAAAATCGTGGGCAGCGTGTTTAAGGTGTTCTTTCGAGTTGCGTAGGGCCGCCAGACGGCCCGAATCTGGGGATGCTCTTCGGCCGGTGCCGGCGCCGGCGCTACTTTCGCGTGCACCCGAGATTTTGCAGGGGCCGGGCTGCTCGCTGCCATCGCGGGCAGGGCCAGGATTAATGTGATGGCGGTGATCATCAATAAAGTCTTGGTCGCAACTTTCATTCGGTTCTCTCCTGATGTCGAGCGATCGCTGTTGAATTTAGGAGGCACGCCGTGATGGGATCACCGAGCGTGTCGTTTCGAGGGGAGCAGCCCCGACTGCCATTGTTTGCGATTCTGGCCTCGTAGGCAGCGGTCCGGCCATTGCCTATCCAGGTTGCGCACAGAACGATGTATCAGGATCCCGAAGCAGAGCCCGTGTTAGCGGCCGGAACACCTCGCTCCTCAGTACTTCCAACTGCTCAAATCCGAGCCCTTTGGAGCGCTCCGTTCCATGTGCTCCACCATAGCCGGCAGAATTCGCTGCGGTTCGGTCGCACCCGCGGGACCCGAAGAGTCTGACGCGCCCGAGTAGCAATGCGGCTGACGCACCCCGAAATCAAACGTGCCGTGATAGTAAGGATCCGTCGTGGTCTCAAGGTAATCGTGCAGCAGGTGCACAGCTCGATCCAGGTACCAGGTGTCCGCTTCCCCGACGAAAAAGTGCAACTTGCCCGCGAGTTTTGGGCCCAGAGTTTTCCAGTCGCGCTGCATGATCGCGCTCAGATCGTAGTGTTCTCTCCAGTAGTTGGCTACGTCGTGATCGATCTCGCCCGTCAATTTGTTAAAAATCGGCTTGGGATACCCATCCTCTCCCGCGGGACTGAAAGTCGCTTGCCAGATGTCGAACTGCTCGCCCGACCGTCCGTGGGTTCCGAACACGAGTTCGTAGTGGTTCGCGGTTTCCATCGTGGCTTTCACCAGCCCGTCGGCCTCGCGCATTTCGGGCCGCCGAACGTTCCCGAAGATGCCTTCGACGAAGTATGCATTCTTGTCTTCGTAGAGATTCGTCGTTACGTATGCGCGGAAGTCCACCACGTCCGGGCAGGACACCCAGGCCCCGTTGAACATGTCCGCATAGAAGACCTGCGAAGCCAGCGCTTCCCAGCCGCCGGTCGAACCGCCATACACGGCGCGCGCCCAACCCTGACCAATCGCCCGGAATTTCTTTTCGACGTAGGGCAACAGCTCCTGCATGATCGCGTCCCCGTATGGGCCCTGATTGGCCGAGTTCACCGAATACGAGTCATCGAAGTAGGGCGTCGGGTGCTGAACCGTCATCATGATCACGCGCGGCAGCCGGCCCGATGTCCAGTCCTGGTAGAACTTGTATCCGTATTGCGCCGTGCGCAAGGGAATCCCGGTCAGACTTGGCGGCGGCGGCTCCGTCCGAAAAGCATTCGGCAGGAAAAGATCGCGATGAAAGTGGTCCTGCTCCAAAATGAGCGGATATCGCGCATCCGGATGTTCGCCGAACCCATCCGGCAGCAGGAGGATCGCGCCGAGATAGGTCGGGCGCCCCCAGAATTTCGTCAGCAGTTCGCTCTGAATGCGGATGTGCTTTACCCACTTGTTGTCTGTCACCGGGTGTGCATATCCCCGGCCCCAATCAAGCACGCTGTCGACGGCGGCCAATTCCTCTTCGATCGGCGGAATCATTTCGCTCAGTGAAATCCGGATCACCTGGTTGGCCCTCGGATCAATGTGCATCTTTACCGGTTTGCTGTACAGGTTCCCGGGCTTGGTCTGCCAATGCTGGCCCTCGCCCTTATCGGGAGGCAGCTTCACCGTGTGCCCGTTCGCCAGGTGAAACGTCTCGTAGATATTGATCAGGCCCTGCACGTAGTAATCACCCGCGGGAATATCGGTCAGGCTTCGCTGGGGATATCCGAACGTAGTTGCATCGACGATGGCAGATGTGCCCGGAGCCAGCCCGTCCACATCCAGCCCGAAGGCTTGCTGCGACGCGGCAAACTCTTCGCGGATCAGGAAGCGCGGTTCTTCCTTGTCGCTTGTAGAAACGAGCAGCAGCACGCGACCATCCAGCGGCGTCGCCCTCGCAGCTTTTGGGAAAGACACCTCAAAGCGCAAGCCGGAAGACTGGGCTTGCACAGCGACAGCGGAAAGAATGAACGAAACGGCGAAAAGGGGGAGACGGATGGAAACTCTGCGCGACAATTCGGGCCTCCAGGGAACCGCTTTTGATACCAGCCGCAAGCGGCTGCCGTCAAGCGCGATACAGTAGAGTGGCGCGACCGCACAACCGGAAGCGCGGAGGCGCGCGGAGTAAACGATCACGGTATGGCAAACATCCTCTACGGTGTGAACGGCGAGGGATCCGGGCACTCCAGCCGTGCCCGCGAGGTCATCTCTCATCTCGAGTCGCAGGGTCACAGGGTACGCGTAACCTCCTTCGATCGCGGCTACCAGAACTTGAAAGGCGATTTTGATGTCACCGAGATCGACGGCCTCCGCCTCACGTATGTGCACAATCGGGTGCGTTACGGAAAGACCGTTCTTCGGAACCTGCTCCACCTGCCCAAAACGGCGCGCACGGTTCGATCGCTCGGCCGCAAGGCGGAAGCGTGGAGCCTTGACCTCGTCATCACCGACTTCGAGCCCATCACTTGTCACGTAGGGCACACGCTCGGCCTTCCCATCATTGCCATCGACAATCAGCATCTGCTCACCGACGCGGAGATCACCTATCCAAACGAATACCGCAAGGAGGCCGCAGCGACGAAACTCGTGACCAAGCTGATGACCCCGGGTGCCAACGCTTACCTGGTGATTTCCTTCTTCGCGGCTCGGGTAAAGAAGACAACCACGTTCCTGTTTCCGCCCATCCTGCGCGTCGAAGTTCTCAACGCTGCCCCCACCGAAGGCGATGCCGTGCTGGTGTATGTGACCTCGGGCGCAGGCGAGCTAGCGGAGCTGCTGAAATCCGTCCCAGGAAGATTTCTCTGCTACGGGTTTGGCCGCGAAGGGAAGGACAGGAACCTGGAGTTCCGCAAACCCGGTCTCGACGCCTTTCTCCGGGACTTGTGCACTTCGGAAGCCGTCATCGCCAATGCCGGCTTCTCGCTCATCAGCGAGGCCCTTTACCTCGGGAAGCCGTACCTGGCCTGGCCCGTGAAACGCCAGTTCGAACAGATATTCAACGCCTTCTACCTCGACCGGATGGGTTATGGCGCCTACTGGGACGACCTGAATAAGCAGCGCGTCGAATCCTTCCTCTTCAACCTGCAGAACTATCGGGAACGTCTGGCGTCCTATCCACGCGCCGACAACTCTGCGCTGTTTCGAAAACTCGACGAACTGATCTCTACGCATACCCGCGGAAGGTGACATTTCGCGCACACCGACCGTCCGGTATGGGCTGTTTGCAGCGAGACTCCGCCCTCCGATATAGTTTTGGGTGAGCATGTATAACGACTTCAGGGCGATCGATCGCTGGACCAAAAAGGAAGTCCACTGCATTTACCAGGCGCTGATCGTAGCCATTGCCACCCGTCACGCTGATGCGGTTGATATCAAGTTCCTCGTGGGCGGCCGTCCCGTTTGGGTCGCCCTGCCACTGCCGGCCTGGGTGGAATACTCGAATCGTACTGGCAGGATCATCACCGATCCTCTGGCGATCGAGATCGCAGGACACTACCTGAAATCTGCTCTGGAGTCCGGCGAGGGCGTGGGCCGCGAAATGTACTCCCTGACGGTCGACGAGACGCTGCGGCACCTGGAAGCGGTAGTCGCGCCAGCCGAAGTCCCGGTCGCTGCCGACTAGCCACCTCCGGCAGCGGCTGCATCGCACCCCGAAACCATGCGCCTGGTAGTGGCTCGTGATTCGCGACCTGCGCGCCGTCGGCCCTCCGCCTGGATCTGCACGCGTGGGGAAAAGATGCCGGTCCGGGTTTTGACTTGGCATGTCATGGCGGAAGGAGGAAAATACCGAGTCCGCCTGGCCGTGAGCTTGCGATCGGGCATCTTGAGGAAGACGCAGCCCCGTCGCTTCCATACGCCGCTGATGATCCGTTCCGCTGAAATGCGGCGTTGTTTCACCCGTTTCGTAGTGCGGAGACGCTCTTATGTCCAGTCTTACTGTCGAAGTAGAAACATCCGCCAGTGAATACCGGCCCAAAAAACTGGCGCGCTGGGTCGAGGAAGCCGCCCGGCTGTGCACGCCCGAGCGCGTTCATTGGTGTGACGGATCCGCTGCGGAATACCAGAGCATGCTGCGGCTCATGACTCTGGCCGGAACCGCCATTTCCCTCGATCCGAAAAAGCGCCCCAACAGCATCCTGGTTCGCTCTCATCCCGCTGATGTAGCCCGCGTGGAGGACCGCACATTCATCTGCGCGCGAACGCGCGAGGAGGCCGGCCCCACAAACAACTGGCAAGACCCCGTAAAGATGCAGGAGAAACTGCGCGGCCTGTTCTCCGGGTCCATGGCCGGGCGGACGATGTTTGTGATTCCTTACAGCATGGGTCCGATCGGCTCGCCGATTGCGAATATGGGAGTCGAGATCACGGATTCTCCTTATGTCGTCGCCAGCATGCACCTCATGGCCCGCGTTGGAACCCGCGTCCTCGGCGTGCTCGGCGAAGACGGCGACTTTGTGCGCGGCTTGCACTCCGTCGGCGCCCCGCTCGGTCCCAACGATCCCGATTCGCCTTGGCCTTGTAATGCCGAGCACAAGTACATTTGTCATTTCCCCGAGACCCGCGAGGTCTGGTCCTATGGCTCAGGCTACGGCGGCAATGCTCTGCTCGGTAAAAAATGTCACGCTCTGCGCATCGCCTCTGTCCAGGCTCGCGACGAAGGCTGGATGGCTGAGCACATGCTCATCCTGAAGATGACCAGCCCCGCCGGACAAGTGAAGTACATGACCGGAGCCTTTCCCTCGGCTTGCGGCAAGACCAATCTGGCCATGTTGATCCCAACCATCCCCGACTGGAAGGTCGAAACCATCGGTGACGACATCGCATGGATGAAGTTCGGCGCAGACGGCCGGCTGTACGCCATTAACCCCGAGTATGGGTTCTTCGGCGTCGCCCCCGGCACGAACATGAAGTCGAACCGCAACGCGATGCTCACCGCCACGCGGAATTCGATTTTCACCAACTGCGCGATCACGCCTGACGGCGACGTCTGGTGGGAAGGCGCTACCGACACCAAGCCCGCGGAACTGGTCGATTGGCTGCGGCGTCCCTGGACTCCGGCTTCCAGCCGCAAAGCGGCGCATCCCAATTCCCGCTTTACCACGCCCGCCTCACAGTGCCCCTGCATTGCACCCGAATGGGAAGATCCCAAGGGCGTGCCCATCGACGCCATTCTCTTTGGAGGCCGTCGCGGCGGCATCGTGCCACTCGTCACCGAAGCCTTCAACTGGCAACACGGCACGTTCCTGGGGGCAACGGCGAGCAGCGAAACCACCGCCGCTGCCGCCGGAAAGGTGGGCCAATTGCGCCGCGATCCCATGGCCATGCTGCCCTTCTGCGGCTATCACATGGGAGACTACTTCGCTCATTGGCTCAAAATCGGGGAGCGCTCGAGCGCGGAAAAACTTCCGAAGATTTTCTATGTGAACTGGTTCCGCACCGACGAAAACGGCAAGTTCCTCTGGCCCGGCTACGGCGAGAACAGCCGCGTCTTGAAATGGATTTTTGAGCGCTGCGACCAGAAGGCGCACGCCGTTGATACGGCCATAGGGCGCCTGCCCGAACCCGCCGACCTCGATACCCAGGGGCTCGATATACCCACCGCGAATTTGCAGCGCATCCTCAGCGTTGACGTCGAGGGCTGGAAGAAAGAGGTTCCCCTCATCGAGAAACACTTCGCGCAGTTCGGAGACCGTTTGCCGCAAGGTCTGCGCGACGAAGTCAAGAACCTGGCGAAGCGTCTGGAGAAAACCAGCGTGTAAGTTGCCGCTGTCGTCCCGAGCGGGAGCGGAACGCAGTCGAGGGACCTGGCGTTTGGCTGAGTTCTCCTGCCAAATCAATCCCTATTCACTTGAACTTCCGGCTCAACCAAATCAAAAACACCGCGCCAATCGTGGCCACGATAATCTCTGGAATCAAGCCGCCCGACGAATACAGTCCGACCAGGCGCAACAGGAACCCGCCGACGATTGCGCCCGCGATACCCAGAATGATGTCCATCACGGTGCCGTACCCGCCCGTGCCCATGATTTTGCCAGCGGCCCAACCTGCGATCAGCCCTACGATGATTACCCACAATAACCAGAGCATCTTGGGCCCTCCGTTCCAGAATGTCTGCGCAGACTATGATTCGTCCGCGCAGCTGTCAAGCCGCCACGCCAATCCCCACTCTGCGTTGTGGTTAAATCAAGCTGACATGTTCGCCCGCAAAATCCGCGTCGAATACGAACTGAGCGGCCAGCGCCATCCTTGCCTCATGAAGTGGATGGACAGCTTCAGCATGCGCAATTTCACCAACGCCAGCGTCTTCGACGATACCCTGCCTGTCTCCGACGGCCTGATGGAGATCGGGACCAAGGTCCCGATCGAGGCGCTTCACGAAGCCATGCAGGTCTGGTTCCGGCGCAAAAGCTTCCTGACCCCGGAATCCAGATTGGTGCTCACCGAGCAGAAATGACTTGCCCCTGGGAATAAAGAAAAGGCCCCAGCCACCGGCCGGAGCCTTTCTTTGCGCAGATTCGATTGTCTTACAGAGGCCGCACGTTCTCGGCCTGCAGGCCCTTCGGACCCTTCGTCACCTGAAACTCGACGCTCTGCCCTTCCTGCAGGCTGCGGAAACCGTTCGCCTGGATCGCAGAGAAATGCACGAAAACGTCCTCGCCCGTCTGGCGACTGATAAATCCATAACCCTTGGCATCGTTAAACCACTTTACTGTTCCTTGTTCCATACAGGTTCACAAACCTCTCGGTGAATTTTTACGCTGAATACGAGTCGGAGGGTACAGCAGGGCAGGGTCAGGCTGGAAAAGCTTGAACCGCTCACAACCGAATCTGATCAAACGCGAGAAGAAGGTAGCAGAAACAGGGCACTTTCCGCCAGCAAATTCCCGCCGGGGGCGACAGCGTCCGCCGGAACGGCCCGTAGCCTTATAATCGAGCGCTTCGGGAGGTAAAAAGTGACCCGGTCCTGCCGGCTGTGCGCCCGTGCGCTCCTCTCGCTCGTGTTCTCGGTTGCACTTTCCCAACCCCGCGGCACGACCGCCCTCGACGCTGAGCAGGCACAGACCGAAGCCAAGAGTTTTCTGGCGGAACTGATCCGACTTGACACCGAGGACCCTCCCGGCAATGAGTCCAAGGTGGCTCGCTACCTGGAAGGTATACTGAAAGAGGCGGGAATCGATTCTGAAATTCTCGAGCCGGTCGAGGGCCGGGCCAGCATTGTGGCGCGCCTGAAAGGCAGCGGCAGCAAGCGCCCCCTGCTGCTCATGGCACACGAGGATGTCGTGCCAGTCGATCGCTCGCACTGGACCGTCGATCCTTTTGCCGCTCTCGAGCGTGGCGGCGTGATTTATGGTCGCGGCGCATCCGACGACAAAGCCATGCTCGCCTCGAATCTCGAGGTATTCCTGCAGTTGAAGCGCTTACACGTCCCCCTCGCGCGCGATGTGATCTTTCTCGCCGAAGCCAGCGAGGAGATGTCCTCCCCAGCCGGGATGTACACGGTCGTGAAGCGCTATTGGGACAAGTTCGATTGCGAATACGCCCTGAATGAGGGTGGCAACTCGCTTGTGGAAAACGGCAAGGTCAAATATTTTGGCGTGGCAACCTCGGAAAAGCTGCCGCGCGGCATCCGGCTCGAAGCGGCTGGCAGCAGCGGCCACGGCTCCGTTCCCCGGGTCGACAATGCCGTCACCCACCTCGCCGCCGCGGTTGCGAAAGCGGGCACGTGGGACACCCCCTCACGACTGAACGAAACCACTCGCGAATTCTTCCAGGTATTAGCAACCATCTCTCCGCCTGAGCAGGCGGCCTGGTACCGCGATGTCCTGAATCCCAAGGTGCAGGAAGAGCTTCGCCTGAAGAAGCCGCAGTACTACTCCATGCTGCGCACGTCGGTGGTTCCGACCATGCTCGAGGCAGGGGTCAAGTCCAACGTCATCCCGCCCACCGCGACCGCGACCCTCGACGTTCGCGCCCTCCCCGACGAAGACCTCGGCAAATTTCGCGACCTGCTCGCCTCCGTCATCAATGATCCGCAGGTAAAGGTCGTCGCCGAAGACGCCACCTACTCCATGCCTGCCTCTCCGATCAGCCGCCTGCACACCGAGATGTTCGACGCGCTCGAACAAGCACAAAAAGAAGTTGCTCCCGGCGCGATCACGCTTCCCGTGATGACCGCCGGAGCCACCGACTCCGCCTTCTTACGAGCCAAAGGTGTGCAGGCTTACGGAATCGCCGTGCCCAAGACCCAGGATGAGAGCATGTCCGTGCATGGCAACGACGAAAGAATAGAGATCAAGCAGCTCGGGCTGTTTGTGCGCTTCTTGTACTCAGCCGTGCTGTCGGTGGCAGAGCAGAAATAGCAGTCAGCACTCAGCAGTCAGCATTCAGTCAGTTCAGTCCTCAGACTCGCAAGGGTGTTCTCGGATCTGGCTGGTCGAATGCTGAGTGCTCGCAGCTCTCGGCTCGCGGCTTATTTGTCGTAGTGCAACACCGAAAACACATCGTACGGCTTGAGCCTGTCGCGGCCTTTCAGGAAGTCCAGTTCCACCACGAAGGCGAGCCCTGTGATCTCCGCGCCCAGCGTAATCGCCAGCTTGGCGGTCGCCTCGGCCGTGCCACCCGTAGCCAGAAGATCGTCCACGATCAGCACCCGCTGTCCGCGGTGAATCGCGTCCTGATGCACCTCGAGCACGTTGCTGCCATATTCCAGGTCGTATTCGACGCGCGTGGTCGCCGCCGGAAGCTTGCCCGACTTGCGAACCGGCACAAACCCGGCATTCAAGCGATACGCCAGCGCCGGGCCGAAAATAAACCCCCGCGCCTCCATCCCGAGAATCAGATCAACGTCTTTTCCGATGTAGCGCTCGGCCAGCAGGTCGATGAGCGTGGCGTAGCCCGCCTTGTCTTTCAGCAGCGTCGTGATGTCGTAAAACAGGATGCCTTTTTTTGGAAAATCCGGGACCTCGCGAATCAGCCTCTTCAGCTCCTCGCAATTCAGCCCTGCTTTGGACATTTACCAGGCTCCTTCAATACGGAAAGTTTTCATGCCTTGCGATAGGGGAGCTTCCGTTTCTTGTACCTGATCCACACGCGCCGCTCGCGGTCCCTGCTGGAGCCTCCCCCGCAACGCGCTCAGCTGATCCACTGTCCCTTGCGCGAGCACTTCCACGGCGCCGTCGGCATTGTTGCGCACCCATCCCGCGATGCCGAGAATGTGCGCTTCACGTTCGACGAACCAGCGAAAACCGACGCCCTGCACACGCCCGCGGACCAGGAAACTACGCGCCTCGATTTTGGAGTGATTGGAAGACATGGATGCCGTGCTGGGGCAACTGAGCGTTCCTACTGAGTTCAAGCACTCAGCATTCAGCACTCGGCTTTCAGCCAAATACGGCCGGTGCTTACGCTCAACGAGACTTGCAACCATTACCGCTGTCGATCACTGAATGCTGAAGGCTGACTGCTAAGCGCTAAGTGCCAACTGCTGCTCCTCTACGCCCTCGACAAATACGTCCCCTCGGCCGTGTCCACCTTGATCTTCTCGCCTTCGTTGATGAAGGGCGGCACCTGCACGATCAGACCGGTTTCTGTCTTCGCCGGCTTCGTGACGCTCGATGCCGTCGCGCTCTTCAACCCCGGTTCGGTCTCGATCACGGTCAACTCCACCGTCTGCGGCAACTCGATGCCCACTGCTTTCCCGTCGAAGAACTCCACCTTGATCTGCAGGTTCGCGGTCAGGTACTCGACCGAGTCGCCCAGGGTGTCCCGGGTCAGGTGGGTCTGCTCGTAGTTCTCGGTGTTCATGAAGTAGTAGTCGTCGCCGTCGTTGTACAGGTACTCCATGTTCACTTCGTCGACAGTGATTTTCTCGATCGGGTCAGGCGAGCGGAAGCGGTGCTCGAACATCGCCCCGGTGCGCAGATTGCGCAGCTTGGCCTGGATGAAGGCGCGCAAGTTGCCCGGCGTGCGGTGTTCCACGCTGAAGACCGAGTGCAGGTCATTGTTGTGCTTGATAATCATTCCCGGGCGGAGTTGGGTTGCAGGAATCGACATGCGGCTGACAATCTCCTCAAAAAATTGCGATCTGTTGGAACCGGCGAATCGGGGACAAGCCACTTGTCCGCCGGCGCGGGGGTCAAACACCTTAGTTTACACGCAGTTGGAATTTACCTCCAAACCTCCCCAGAAGACTCTCCAGCTTGCCCCGTAGAGCCGGCGACCCGCCCTTCCAGCTAAAATAGCTGGATATTGACTTTCTTACACGAGGTGGCTCTATGAAGCTTGGCAGATATGAAAAATCCGAGAAGAGCACGGTCGGTACGGCCGTCACTTTTCTGATGATCGGCCTCGGTGTGGGTGCGACCATCGCCCTGCTGCTTGCACCCAAGTCCGGAAAGCAGCTCCGCCGGGACATTCGCCGCGGCTATGACGACGCCCGCGACACCCTGCAGGATTGGTCCGAGGACGCCCAGGAACGTCTCAAGGAAGCCGCTGACGTTGCCCAGGACCGCTTGAGAGGCGTTGCTGACCGAAGCGCCGATTGGGCCGACGAACTCCGCGAGGCCGCGCGCCCCATCGCCAAGGCAATCCGCCGCGATTGAATGTGCGGGGTGGTCACGCTTGTCCGCCGCCCTGCATGCACGGGTCGGACTGCTCTAGTGGAACATCCCGGAGAAGAAGTGCTTCACCTTGCCGAAGAAGCCGTGGTGCTCCTTCTGCTGGGTCTCAGCGGCCGCTTGCCCGGGCACGGGAGGCGCAGTGGTTCCCGGCAGCGGCGCCGTAGGATCCGTTCTCGGCTGCCGGGCGGGATTTGCCGGAGGCATATTGGCCGCACTCTGAGTCGTGGCCCCGGGCTTGTCGCTTCCGCGGAACACCAGCGGAGCTTCGATCTGCACATGAATGTCGGCCGGCTTCGATGGCGGCACAGGCACCGTCTCCGCGTTCACTGCAGCCAGGCTCGTCCGCGATGGAACGGTCGCCGCAATCGCGGGACGTGATCCACTGGGCAACGGCGGCAACATCGGATCCAGCGCCGCCCGGGTGGAAGTCGGAGCAGTCGACGACGGCAGGTGCACGTTCTGCGGCAGGCTCGCTTCCGAGGCCGGCGCCGGGGCCGGGCTGGGAGGCAGCGATGCCCGCATTAGCGGTGGCGGAGGAGCAGCGCATCCGCAATCAAACGGAACGTCGTTGCTGACTCGGTCGATCCTACCTTCGTGAAATACCAGCTGTTCTGTCGGTTTCACCCGGTAAGTGCGGTCGGTCATCAACTCCGCAACCAGCAGTGGCGCTGTGTTGCCCAGCAGCGCTCGAACGCAGGTGTCGCCGTGGGAGTTCGCGCTGATCGCGTAATCGAAATCCCCTGGACCCGAGAGCAAAATCCGGAAGTCGGGAGTCAGCACCGCATCCGACGCCGCGTCCAGATGGTAGTGCGTTTCCAGCGCGCCGGTGCTCATCCCGAACATCAGTTCCTGGCCGTTCTTGGACGCTGTCACCGAAACCGTGCTGCCCGGGCAAACATGCAGTTCGCCTCCACGCGCGATATGCAGGACCGCTGTCTCCGCGCTGGCCGTCACCGTCGCGCCTGATCCAATCCGGCTGCCCGCAAGCACTGCTGCCCCAGCCAGATGCGGCGTCACCGGCACCACCGCTGCTTGAGTTCCCGCTCCCAGCATCGGGACGGTGACCGGCTCCCGCGGAGGCTCCACTTTCGCCTTGGGCTCGTCGGGCGGCTTCAACCGAACCGTCACTCGATTTCCCGCTGCATCCCACGTGTAGGGATGTGCTTCCACCAAGTCGACTGCGATGCGCGCCACGGGCGGCGCCGACTGGAGTTGCTCCACCCGCATCCCGGTAAACTGGTCGCCTTTCAGAAACGTGTTTTTCTGTTGCTTGTCCTCAACGCTGGTGTTCGGCAGGTCGATCACCAGACGCGGAGGCGCTCCGGGCTGGGTCTGCAGCGCCGGTGGCACCGGACGGCTGGTCACAATCTCAATCTCCCAACCGGATTTCTGGTGCACCGCTTTCACGTTCTTGATTGTCGCCGGGGTGGACGCTGCAGGCGTTGCGGTGGCCGATGGCGGCGCCAGGTTCTGCGGCGTCTGTTCCTGCGGAACTTGATTCTGTAGAGCCTGAGTCTGGACCGGCTGATTCTGATCGGCCGACGCAGGGATCTGACTCACCGGAGCTGGACTCGACGGTACCGGCGCTGCGGGCGTTGTCGGCTGGTCCGGGGGAGTTTGCGTTTCCTGAGCGGCCTGTCGCGTCGCCTCGCGCCGAGCAGCTTCCGCCTGAATCATCTGCCGGATGGCTGCGGTTCGCGATCCGTTCGCTGGCGGCTGAGGCTGGGTTGTAGAGTCTGTCGTCTGCGCAAGCGCAGATCCGCCCGCCAGGGCACACCCGGTGAGCACAAGGGACCACCACGCTTTGGAGCTATTTCGCCGCAAATGCTTTTACCCTACCCGGCGCCAGGCCAGGCTGAAAATTCTTAGGAAGGCCTTAATCGAGAAAGCACGGGGGGATCGAGCTTCCGCGGAATCATGACTCAGACAGGAATTCGTATTCATCAATCACGGCCGCAACGGCCAGTTTCCCGTTGGGTCCATCCTCGTCGAGTCGTACTACAGTCCCTTTGCATTTTACCCGGATGCTTTCCGTCAGGGTAATCTCTGCCGGAAGGGTCAACGTGAACTCGATCGGCGAACCGGTCGCGATCGGTGAATCCACATAGAAGGAGATGCCACGCGCGCTCACATCCCGGGTCTGCGCTGACTTTTCCTGGGTTCCATTCTCGGCATAGGTCACAGCTACAGGCAACCGCAGCGCAAAGCGCCGCGTCGCCCGCTTTTCCTGCTGGGCCTCGGCCATGCATCCCCTCCGGAAAATCGTATTCAAGCATGGCTTGGCCCCTGTTTACTGTCAAGACCACTGATAGGGGATAAAATCCCCCGATCTCAAAACGAAACTCCCGCATTCTCAAGCATTTGCCAGACCCGAACGCTCGCCCCCGCCCATGAGCGTCGAGCTGAGAGCTTCGAGCCCGGGCCGCGAGCTATAACCTGTCAGCTAGGAGCCGGGTTCGCTGGCCGCTCGAAGCTCGTGGCTCGTAGCCTTTCGACGAATCGGCACAATTGGGCATACACTGCTCACGGGTGGGCTCGCATGGTCTTCGTGCTCGATAACTACGACTCATTCACCTACAACCTCGTGCAGTATTTGGGCGAAATGGGTGCTCCGGTGGAGGTGCGGCGCAACGACCAAGTGAGCGTTTCCGATGTCGAGGCCCTGCACCCGGACCGCATCGTTGTCTCGCCGGGTCCCTGCACCCCGAGCGATGCCGGCATCAGCGTGGAACTCATCCGCCATTTCACCGGGAAGGTGCCCGTGCTCGGAGTCTGCCTCGGACACCAGGCCATCGGCGAAGCGTTCGGAGGCAAAGTGGTCCGCGCCAGGAATCTCATGCACGGCAAAACCAGCCGCGTCGAGCATGACGGCCGCACCATCTTTCAGGGCGTTGCTTCACCGATGACCGCCACCCGCTATCACTCCCTGATCGTTTCCGAAGAACGACTCCCCGCCGAACTCGAGGTCAGCGCCCGCTCCACTGAACGTGATGGCACCCAGGTCATCATGGGCCTGCGCCATCGCAAATATCCGGTCGAAGGCGTTCAGTTCCACCCCGAGAGCGTCCTGACAGACCAGGGCAAGAAACTCATCGCGAATTTCTTAGCCCTGTGATTTAGGAAAACACCTGCGCAATCAAGCTCCTTGTCATCCCGAGCGAAGTGAGGCGAAGCCGAACGCAGTCGAGGGACCTTGTGTTTTATTTGTGCAGGTGCAAGACCTACTGAATGCTGACTGCTATTTCTTCAACTCCACAATCTCTCCCCGCACCCGTCCACGGTCGACAATCAGCCTCCCCACCGTCACCGGCAACTTGAATCTCCGTGGCCCCGCGCTCCCCGGATTGAAATACAACACTCCATTGTTCACTTCCGATTTCGGCACATGGCTGTGCCCATACACGACCACACCAAAACCGGCCGCTTCGGGCTTCAGGTCCAACTGATCGAGGATGTGCAGCATGTAAATCGAGACGCCTTCGACTTCTACCGCCTCGCTGTGCGGAAGACCTCGAGCCCAGACCTCACGATCCACATTCCCGCGCACTGCCGTGATCGGAGCAATGGCCCGCAGTCCATCCAGGACATCTGAGCTCCCGACGTCCCCGGCATGCAAAATCTGCGAAACCCCGCGCAGCGCCTCAACAGCTTCGCGCCGCAGCAGCCCGTGAGTATCGGAAATGACACCGAGGGTAGTCATGAGGAAAGCGGCACCTGGCGCTTGGCATTTAGCCCTCGAACGCTTCGGGTGCTCCAGGTACACCCACCCATTCCACCCCCAATTCTGGTTGGTCTTTCCACCACTCTCGGCTGGCCAAATGCCGAGTGCTAAATGGCAAATGCTCACGTTCGCAGAAGACTGACCACTAGCCCAACATCTTATTCAGATCCGCATACGCCATCCCGCCCTCAAGGTTCGCGTACGTCCCGCTCGACTTCAGCTCCTCCGCGATCCGCTTCACTAGTCCCAGCGTCGCCCGCATCGCTGCTGACCCCACAGTCACCCGCGCAACTCCCAGCCTCTCCAGTTCTGGAATCGAGGGTGCGCCCGGCCCCGTCAAGATGTTCACCGGACACTGCAGGTCCTTCACGACCCGCCCAATCGTCTCTGCATCGATCAGCCCCGGCAGAAAGACGCAATCTGCCCCCGCGTCGCGATACGCTACCAACCGCTGCACCGCTTTGTCGTACCGTGTCTCTGGCGCTCCCACCCTAGCCAGATGCACGTCCGTCCGCGCATTCAGCACGAGCAGGACGCCCGTCTTCAACGCCGCCTCGCGTACCGCTCGGATGCGCTCCAACTGCAGCGACAAATCAAAAATGGGCTGCGAAGAATCCCCTGTCGCATCCTCCAAGTTCATACCCACCGCCCCGGCCTCGATCACCTCGCGCGCCGTCTGCGCCGCATCCTCCGGCTTGGGGCCATAACCTGCCTCCACATCTGCCGTCACCGGGACCTTCACCGCCCGCGCAATTCGGCCCACCCGTGCCAGCATCTCCTCCCGGGAAATCCTCTGCCCATCCGGATACCCCAGCGAAAACGCTACCCCTGCGCTGGTCGTCGCAATCGCCCCATAGCCCGCTTCTTCGAAGACGCGCGCGCTCGCCACGTCCCACGCATTCGGCAACACCAAAATCCTCGGCCCCCGATGCATCGCCCGGAACGCCATCACCCTCGATTTCTGCTCGTCCATCGACATCGATCTATCTCCAGATGCGATTCCGCATTTAGCACCTAGCACTTGGCATTTGGCCAGCTAAGGTCGGTGGCTTTCCCCCTGAGAAACAAACACCCTTCTTTTTAATCCCTTGCGAGGTGATCGACGGGC
>Ga0306926_10001577_pt1 | contig 22764 bp, 23 predicted proteins | sample flu12Cox44000178_FD_203759 | JGI IMG/M metagenome (GOLD analysis project Ga0306926, IMG submission 203759) | Lab enrichment of tropical soil microbial communities from Luquillo Experimental Forest, Puerto Rico - flux8day.12C.oxic.44.000.178 (v2)... | ecosystem: Environmental > Terrestrial >...
CTGTTCGCGTCCGACGAGGCAGCGCTAAAGGTGATCACCGGATTAATCAGCGGCATGGCAGCGGAGGATATCCGTCTTCATTACGATATGACTGCCGTGGAATACGACACGACACGCCGACGGATAAGGCGGACCATGCTGCGCCACGGTTTGGCTTGGTCTTGGCCATGACTCGCACGCGCTATCCTCAATCTGGACTGACGGTGTTGCTTGACGCCCTGGAAGCGGAACTCTTTGCTGCACCTGCAGACGACTTGCGCGACGCTTTGTGCGAGGCCGGTCGGGCGGGTACGCTCGTCTGCCACGAAGTCCGGGCATTGCTGAACGAAGCCATCGCCGAGAACGAAGACGGCTCTGCTGCGACGCTGTGGTTCGACACTTGCGCCCGAACCGGACTGGATCGGATTTTTGGCATTTCGAGGGAGCTTCGGGCCGGCGCATTTCTTGCTCAGAGCTACCGCCGACATTAGCGGGAGAGCCGCTTCTGTAAGGCAGGGCAACCGGCTTCTGTCGGTCGAACTGCGTGTTGGATCGCCACCGCGGCAATGACGGGTTTCGGCGCAAAGCCGCCCGCCGGCAATCAACCGATCGATAGCCGGCGCCCTTAACGCGGCTGTTCGCAGCTTAAGAAAAACGCACCGAGGGCATTGGAGGTGAGGAATCGCTAAAATCACATTGACTAAGGTGGCCGCTGTTATTTTCCGCGGCATGGCGCCCGGAATCGAGGTTTTCTGCGGAAGAGAAGAGGCCGCTCGCTGATAATTTCATGGAAAAACAGCGAGAACAGCGAGAGGCGCTGTGCGACCTACCGGCCGTCCAGCCATTAATCGGACAAACCACCTGGCCACCAATGAGGCGAATTTAGTCCTGTCATTAACCAGGTTTAACTTGCATCGGCTGGGGCGGCTCGCACCAATAGCCCGGCGGGCTCGGAACTGGCCGGCAGTGCCGCTCAAACATGCATTGTTTGAACATGAGATCGGTTGGCATATCGGTCAGCGCAGCTGCGTATTGCCGGCAGATTGATTCAATCACGGCGACACTATCGTCAGCGACGCCGGGACCGATTTGCCCCTGGACGGCGGTGCCTGTGACCACGCATGTCAATGCCGCCATGGCGCGGGCGAACCAGGCACACGTAGCCGCCGCGGAGTGCGCGCGGGGGAGGACGGATTGGACGAGCTCGACCGTCACAAGCGCAGGCTGGCTGCCGTTACGGATCAATGGCCGGAAACTGCGATACAATCCTCATATTTGCAGAAGCCGCTCTCTACGGGGCGGCGCAAAAAGATGCGGTCGATTGCACCGCCCGACCCGGTTGTGCATCTGGCGATAGCGAGTCTGGGTGCCCGCCAGTGCTAGCGGCCGTGGAGCCAGTCTTCGATGAGCCGCCGGGCTATTGAATCGAGGCGCGGAAGCCGGAATGCGTCGTCATCGACATGCGAAAGTAGCCAGTCACGGTGGAACCAGCGGGCGTCTTCGAGCTCGCCATAATCGATGATGACCTCCGTCGAGCGCGCCTCGGCGACAAAGCCGAGCATGATGTTGGCCGGAAACGGCCACGGCTGCGACGAGTGATAGTGCACGGCGCCGACCTCGATCCCGGTCTCTTCGAGCACCTCGCGCGCGACCGCGTCTTCGAGGCTCTCGCCCGGCTCGACAAAGCCCGCGAGCGTCGAATACATGCCCGGCAGCGGGAAGTTCTTGTTGCGGCCCAAGAGCGCGCGATCGCCGTCACTGACGAGCATGATGACGGCGGGATCGGTGCGCGGAAAATGCATCGTGTTGCAGCCGGGGTCGGTGCAGCGGCGCATATGCCCGGCCTCTTCGCTGCGCGTCGGACTGCCGCAAAGCCCGCAATAGCGATGCCGCGCGTGCCAGAACATCATCGCGCGGGCGAGCGCCAACAGCGCCCCTTCGCGGCGGTCGATGCGCGGCCCGACCTGGCGAAGATCGGCAAACCGCACCGTCGCTGCCGGCGTGCCGCTCGCCGCCAATGCCGGGGAATGCAGCATCTCGAGCGGCGCCTCGATCGGCGACACATCCAGCGCGAAATGGGCGCGCTCTTCGATCACCCCGAGAAATACCAGTTCCCCGCCGGCCAACCGGTCCTCGGTATTCCGTCCGATAATCCCGGTAATGCGATCTGTATCCAACACGACCGCGCGGGGTTCGCCGCCGTCGAGCTCGATGACCAGGTTCTGATTGCGCCAGACCGGGACGAAGAGACTGCCGGGATCGGCCAGGCGCTCGACGATCCATGCCGTGTCGCGCCGGCGCAGACCGGCGCGCTCAAAACCGGGATGTGAGTAGAAATTTGAAGCCTGCATGGGGTGCACACTGTCACATCCGCCGGCGCTGCGGCAAGGCGCGAGCCCTACAACTCGGCGAGGCGGCGCTCCAGATAAGCGCGCTCGACGCCATTCGCCATCAGCGCGAGCGCTCGCCGATAGGCATCAGCCGCAGCTTCGAACGAACCGAGCCTGCGCAACAGATCGGCGCGGGCAGCGTGCAAAAGGTGATAGCGCTCGAGTTCACCCGAGCTGCCGAGCTCGTCGATGAGCTCAAGGCCGCGCGCCGGCCCCTCGCTCATTCCGACGGCGACGGCGCGGTTCAGTAACACCACCGGGCTCGGATTGACCCGGACCAGCAGGTTATAGAGGGCGGTAATTTGCTGCCAATCCGTCTGCTGCGGACTTGCCGCCTGAGCGTGTACTGCGGCAATCGCGGCCTGCAGCTGATAGGGTCCACCCCGGCCCATCCGCAGCGCCGCCTCCACCTGCGTCAAACCTTCATCGATCTGCGCACGGTCCCACAGCGACCGGTCCTGTTCCTCCAGCGTCACGAGCGCGCCGGCGGAATCGACCCGCGCCAATCGGCGGGAATCATGCAGAAGCATCAGCGCCAGAAGTCCCAGGCCTTCTGGATCTTGCGGGTCGATGGCGCAGAGCACGCGGCCGAGGCGAATGGCTTCGGCACACAGCTCGCGCCGGATCAAGGCGTCACCCGCGGTCGCGGTGTAGCCCTCGTTGAAGATCAGGTAGATGACGGTCTGCACCGCTGCCCGGCGTTCGGGCAGGGCATGAGCCGGCGGCACCTCGTACGGAATGCGTGCCTCTTGGATCTTGCGCTTTGCACGCACCAGCCGTTGCGCCAGGGTCGGCTCCGGAACGAGAAAAGCACGGGCAATCTCGCCCGTCGACAGTCCGCCGAGAGTGCGCAAGGTTAAGGCGATCTGCGCCTCGCGATTGAGCGCCGGGTGGCAGCAGGTGAAGATCAATCGCAGCCGGTCGTCGGGGATTTCAGAGGGCAATGTCTCCGGCAGGGCCGGCTCCTCGGTGTTTGTGAGTGCTGCCTCGTACTCGAGCAGAGGCAATTTTTCGCGCCGTGTGCGCTCGCGCCGCCGTGCGTCGATCAGCTTGCGGTAGGCGGCGGCGGTGATCCAGGCTGCAGGATTGTCCGGAACACCGTGCTCCCCCCAATGACGCAGCGCTGCCGCGAAGGCCTCTTGCATCGCCTCTTCGGCGCGGTCGAACGAGCCGCAAAGCCGGATCAGGCTGGCGATGATCCGGCCGTGCTCGCGGCGAAATACGGCCTCTGCCGAAGCACAGATTTCAGCCGACTGCGGCATCAGCTGTTCGCGCGGCTCCTGGCGAGGAGGTAGGCCCGGTCGGCCACCGCCCGAATTTCGATGCACCCCTCCCCGCCTTTGCACGAAGTCGGAATCTTCGCGGCCCAGGAGATCGCCTCGTCGAGATTGTCACAGTCGAGAAGGTAGTACCCGGCGAGCTGCTCCTTTGTTTCCGCGAAAGGCCCGTCAATGATGAGCGGTTTGCCGCCCTCCATCCGGACCGTGGTCGCAGTGGAAGTGGGCCTCAGTGGCTCGGCGGCCTCGAAAATGCCCTTGCTTCGCGCTTCGTCCATGACTGCCAGATGCGCCACTCTGAGCTGCTCCATTTTCTCCTCGGAGAGCTCAGCGGGGTTCTCTTGGCTGTAAATCAAAAACATGTAGCGCACGGCTCAACCCCACTCAGCTTTCGACGGCCCAAGAGGTGCGGCCGGGGAAGGGTGGCGGAACGGCGTCCCTGACGCTGGTGCGCGCCATGTGGCGCTCGTAAAAGGCCGCAAGGTTCGCATTCCGGCGCAACATTGTGCCGCTCTCCGGCAGATGATGGAGATAGAACAGCATTGGCAGCACGTTCATATCCGCCAGTGTGAACGTGCTCCCGACAAAATGGCCGGTCTTCGCCAGCGCATGATCGAGGATGGCAAATTGCCCCTCGAGCTTCGGCAGGGCGCTTTCGATGATCGGGCGGTTTGGGCTGCCGTCCGGGGTGCCCGGGAAGAAGTATGCTCCGACATAGGGGCGCGCGACCAGCGCATCGAAATGCGTGTTGACGATCGAGATCCACTGCTCGGCTCGCGCGCCGCCGACCGGGTCCCGTGGAGCGAGCGGTGGACCCTCGAACACATGATCGATGTAGAAGCAAATCGCGCGGGATTCGGCGAGGATCACATCGCCATGCCGCAACGCCGGAATCTTACCCAGCGGGTGGATCGCATCCACTTCCGGCGTGTGCGGCATGGCTGGCACGAGCGTATACGGCACGCCCTTCTCGTGACAGGCGATGCGGGCGACCCAGACGTAATTGCTCTGCGGCGCGCCAATGATCTGAAGCTCTGGCATGGCATGCTCCTTCGGAACAGTGTGCAACGACGGGACGACGCTGCAGGAAGGCGAAATCGACAGCGCGGCCGATTTTTTCGTACCCGCTCCCGCGATCAGTTGAGCGGCTTGCCTTCGACAAAGCTCGTCAAGCGATCAAGTTGCTCGTGCAGCACGCGGTCGACCTTTGGCGCCCACTGATCCATCCCGCTGCGGATATATCCGCCGACAACATAGCTTTGCGTGACCTTAGTGCCGCCTTCGGCAGGCTTCAGGGCCCAGGCAAGTGTGCCGTCAACGCCTTCCATTTGCAGCGGACCGAGAGCGCCACGTAAACGTAAGCCCTCACCAGGCGCCGCGTACACAACCGACAGATGTTGGACGGAGCCGCCGTCCTTCAGTCGTTCGCAGAAGCAGCCGCCGGCTTTGAGGTCGAGGCTGAGGTTGGTGGCGTCGCGCGAGAAGGTGTGGGCAGAGCTCCACCATTGCCCGATCTCGCCCAGCGCCGCGTAAACCCGCTGCGGCGGGGCCGCGATCGTCACTGTGTCGACGACCTCAAAGCCGCTCGGCGCGATGGATTTCACTTCGGCTCTCACCGAACCCAGCGATGCCGACGCCAGCAAAATGCCCGCCAACCCTGTAACGGCGATCCGCCCGATGGCGTGATGGTCCGACATGGCTGAACTCCTTCAGTTGGTGTGCGACGAAAAGACGACGCACAGGACGTGCAAAATCGACAGCGCATCCATCACGCTGGCGCTGCGCACGATTGGCCGCGAAGCTTGCCCCGATCTCACCGACTACTGATATAGTGCCGCGGGAGGCCGGCGGCGGACGGGTCACTCGCCAACCCGGTCAGGTCCGGAAGGAAGCAGCCGTAACGAGCACCGACCCGGGTCGTCCGTCCGGTCTCCCTTGTGGCAGCGCGGTATAGGTAATGAGCGATTCGGCGTCCGCTTACCGGGTCCTCGCCCGCAAATATCGGCCCTCAACCTTTGCCGAGCTGATCGGTCAGGAGGCGATGGTCCGCACCCTGTCGAATGCGATCGCGACGGGACGGGTAGCACACGCCTTCATCCTGACCGGCGTCCGTGGCGTCGGCAAGACAACGACGGCCCGCATCCTCGCCCGCGCACTCAACTGCGTCGGCGCGGACGGCACGGGCGGGCCGACGGCGGAGCCCTGTGGCCGCTGCCCGCAATGCCTCGCGATCGGCGAGGACCGGCACGTCGACGTGATCGAGATGGACGCGGCCTCGCGCACCGGCGTCGACGACATCCGCGACTTGACCGAGGGGGTGCGCTACCGCCCGGTTTCGGGGCGGTACAAGATCTACATCATCGACGAAGTCCATATGCTCTCGAAGTACGCCTTCAATGCATTGTTGAAGACGCTCGAAGAGCCGCCGCCCGACGTCAAATTCATCTTTGCGACAACCGAGATCCAAAAGGTGCCGATCACGGTGCTGTCGCGCTGCCAGCGTTTCTCGCTGCGAAGGGTGCCGGCCGAATTGTTGATCCGGCGCTACCAGCGGATCGCCGCGGCGGAGGGCGTCGAGATCGAGCCTGCGGCGCTCGCGCTGATCGCGCGCGCCGCCGATGGCTCGGTGCGCGACGGGGAATCGCTGCTCGACCAGGCGATCGCACTGTCGGCGGGGCGGATCGAAGAGGCCGAGGTCCGCGACATGTTGGGTATCGCCGATCGCGGCCTCGTTTTCGACCTATTGGAATGCGCCTTGCGCGGTGACGCGCCGGCCGCCCTGGCGCAGTTGGATGGCCTTTACCAAGGCGGCGCCGACCCGCTGATGGTCCTGCAGGATCTTCTCGACCTCAGTCATTTCCTGACCCGGCTCAAGCTGGCGCCCGATGCGGGCGCCGGCGACCCGATCGCCGAGGGCGATCGCGAGCGCGCCCGTCCGCTTGCCGAAAAACTCGCGATGCCAGTGCTCGCCCGGGTCTGGCAGATGCTGTTGAGAGGGCTGGAAGAGGTGCAAGTCGCGCCTTCTCCGATCCAGGCGGCTGAGATGGTGCTAGTGCGTCTCGCCTATGTCGCCGATTTGCCTGCCCCGGCCGAACTCGTGCGATTGATCGCGGCGTCTGCGGGGGCCGTGCCTAGCCGCGGGAATGGCGCCACCACGGGTTCGAGCCCCCCGGCGCCTTTGCCGACGACCGCACCGGCGCCGCCAACGGGCGCCCTTGCATCCGGCCCAAGCGCCGTAAGTGCGCTGCGCGTCACCGCCGAATTTCCCCAGTCTCCGAATGATCCCACGCCCGATCCGGTGCCGCAGAGCTTTGCCGAGGTCGTCGCGTTGTGCGACAAACGGCGCGAAGCGCTGCTCCGTTCGCATCTCTGCTCGCACGTGCATCTGGTCCATTTCGAACCCGGACGGATCGAGTTCCGACCTGCCGCGGGGGCGCCGCGCGATCTCGCCAACCGCCTCGGCGAGCTGTTGCGCGAGTGGACCGGCATACGATGGATGATCTCCGTCTCCGAAGCGGAGGGGGAGCCGACGCTGCGCCAGCAGGAAGAAGGGCGCAACCGGGATCTGCGCAACGAGGTTGCGCACCATCCTTTGGTCCAGGCGGTCCTCGATACATTTCCGGGCGCCACAATCACCGCGGTCCGAGAGAGATTTACGGCGGCCGATCTGGAGGCGGACGAGCTCTCCCCGGACACCCCCGGCGACGAGCCCGGCATCGCAGAGGAGTGAGTATGAAGAACATCGGCGAGCTGATGAAGCAGGCCCAGGAGATGCAGGCCAAAATGGCCGAGATGCAGGCTCAGCTCGAAGCCCTCGAACTGACCGGCGTCTCGGGTGGCGGGATGGTTCAGCTGATCCTGAACGGCAAAGGCGATTTGAAAAAGATTCAAATCGACAAGACCCTGCTTGCGCCCGAGGAGGTCGAGGTCTTGGAAGACCTCATCGTGGCCGCGTTCAACGATGCTCGGGTAAAAGTGTCGGCTCATGCCGAGCAGGAAATGCAGAAGCTGACCGGCGGCATGAAGCTGCCTGGCGGCATGAAGCTGCCGTTTTAGAGAAGGCCGTTGCGGCGACTCGGGGGGCGCCCCCTCCCCTTCCCTCCCTGCACTATGTCGGCCGGAGAGGTAGAGCGGGAGCCGCGGTCGGCTCCCACCCGTTGAATGTCCGAACTCGACACCCTCATCCAACTGCTCGCGAAACTGCCGGGGCTCGGTCCCCGCTCCGCGCGGCGGGCCGCGCTGTATCTGATAAAGCGGCGCGAGATCCTGCTCGAGCCGCTGGCGGCGGCGCTGGCAAAGGCGGCCGCAGCAATCCGGCCGTGCTCGGTTTGCGGTAACCTCGACACGGTCGAACCTTGCACGATCTGCCGTGACCCGGAGAGGGATGCGACGACGATCTGCGTTGTCGAAGACCTTGCCGATCTCTGGGCGCTCGAGCGCACAGGTGCCTTTCGCGGCCGCTATCACGTGCTGGGCGGCACGTTGTCCGCACTCGACGGGATCGGTCCGGAGGAGCTCACTATCGAACGGCTGCTCGCCCGCGTAAGGCCCGGACAGGAATTGGTCCTCGCGCTGAATGCGACGGTCGAGGGTCAAACTACTGCCCACTATCTAGTCGACCGGCTCGCCGGACGAGACGTCAAAATCTCGCGGCTCGCGCAAGGCGTCCCGATTGGCGGCGAACTCGATTATCTCGACGACGGGACGCTGACCGCGGCCCTCAAGGCCCGTCAGGTGGTGTAACGAGCTTACCCGTTGCTTCTCGGCGCTGCCCGCGCGCCTGCCGATCGCCGCGCCGATTGCCGTCCAGCGCCCCGCCCAAGCCCGATTTTCTTGGCAAATTCCGAACGTTGCTCGGCGTAATTTGGAGCCACCATAGGATAATCCATCGGAAGCCCCCATTTGGCGCGGTATTCGTCTGGCGTCAAGTTGTAGGTCGACCGCAGATGCCGCTTCAGCATCTTCAACTTCTTGCCGTCCTCCAGGCAGATCAGAAAATCGGGAGTGACCGATTTACGAATCGGCACCGCTGGTTTGAGCGGTTCCGGCTGCGGTTCTGCGGATTGACCTTCCAGCGATCTGAGTGAGTTGTAGACGGCGTTGATGACTTCGGCCAGCTGTGCCGTGGGCAGCGTATTGTTGCTCACGTATGCGGCGACAACATCCGCGGTCATCCTCAGCAACTCTTCCTCTGCCACTTTCGGCGCTGCCGTTTCTGCCATATTTCGCCCCAAGAAGTCCTTAATTTCGTACCAATCCCCATAATCGAAGCACGAATTTCTTGTGTCAACCGAAACTTTTGCGAGAGCGCAGTAATCAGCATTTGTCGGTTGCCGAATACGATTTGACCGCATTACCTCAGCTTGGCAGCGCTACTGAGAAAGCCGAACGCGTGGAGAGTGAACGCGAATGTCTGGCGGTTCGGCCGCTAATGGAACGCAGCGAGGCAATCGCGCGAGATTGGGATGCGAACGCGATTTGTGGTAGACGGCTGGCTTTATCGGTCGAGATCTGGTAGATTAGTCGTCGGCTAGACACTCGTCGCCTAAGGCCGGGGCGCGAGGGTTGCGCCCCGGCTCGGAAACCGGCCCCGATTTAGGCGCGTCGGTCTGACGGCTCGTCCTGCTGCTTTCACAAGTGATTTTGATGCTTTCAGCCCATTCGCCCGAACATAGACCCGCCGTTGACGGCTTTTTCTCCAACACGCTCTGCAAAACTGATCCTGAACTCGCCGCGGCGATCGCCCGCGAGCGCGAGCGCCAGCAGTCTCAGATCGAGCTGATAGCAAGCGAAAACATCGTTTCGCGGGCAGTGCTCGAAGCCCAGGGCTCGGTGCTGACTAACAAATATGCCGAGGGTTATCCGGGCCGCCGCTATTATGGCGGCTGCGAATTTGTCGATGTCGCCGAAACGCTGGCGATTGAACGCGCAAAGCAGCTTTTCGGATGCCGTTTCGCCAATGTGCAGTCTCATTCAGGGGCGCAGGCGAACCAGGCGGTATTTGTCGCGCTGCTCCAGCCGGGCGACACACTTCTTGGGATGGCGCTGGCCGCGGGGGGCCATTTGACCCACGGAGCCCGGCCGAATTTATCCGGCAAATGGTTCAATGCGGTCGCCTATGGCGTCCGGCCCGACGACGGCCGCATCGATTTCGATGAGGTCGACAAGCTCGCCCAGCAACATCGGCCGAAACTGATCATCGCCGGCGGCAGTGCCTATTCGCGAATTATCGACTTCGCCCGGTTTCGTGCCATTGCCGAGAGTGTCGGCGCTTATCTGATGGTCGATATGGCGCACTTTGCCGGGCTGGTCGCCGGCGGGGTCTATCCGAGCCCGATGCCACACGCGCACGTCGTAACGACAACGACGCATAAGACGCTACGCGGGCCGCGGGGAGGGTTGATCCTCGCCAATGACGAGGAGATCGGCAGACGAATCAACGCGGCGGTATTCCCGGCGCTGCAGGGCGGGCCGCTGATGCACGTGATTGCAGCCAAGGCGGTCGCGCTACACGAGGCGCTACAGCCCGAGTTCGAGCTCTACGCACGGGGTGTCGTCGAAAACGCGAAGATTCTCGCTGCCACGCTCATCGAGGCCGGGCTCGATATCGTGTCGGGTGGGACAGATTCGCATCTGATGCTGGTCGATCTGCGGCCGCTGGGTCTGACCGGCCGGGGTGCCGAGACCAGCCTCGGGCGAGCCGGCATCACGTGCAATAAGAACGCTATTCCCCTCGACCCGCAAAAGCCGACCGTAACCTCCGGCATCCGGCTTGGTTCGCCCGCGGCAACGACGCGCGGTTTCGGCCCGACCGAGTTCCGGACCGTCGGAAACTACATCGTCGAGGTATTGAGTGCGCTCGCGCAAGGAGCGGCCGAGAACGGCGCAACCGAGGCGCGTGTCCGGGAGAATGCCCGGGAGCTTTGTGCCCGGTTCCCAATTTACCGCGAACCCGGCGTAAGGCAGGAACGAGATTAATGGCGTTGTCCACCGGATCGGGAGGAGCAGATGCGCTGCCCGTTTTGCGGAGCCGATGATACCCAGGTCAAAGATTCCCGACCGACCGACGATCGCGGCGCCATTCGACGACGGCGTTTCTGCCCGAATTGCGCGGCCCGCTTCACCACCTTCGAACGCGTGCAGCTGCGGGACCTGACCGTCATCAAGAAGAACGGACAACGTGAGCCGTTCGACCGGGACAAGCTCGCCCGCTCAATATACATCGCCCTGCGCAAGCGGCCGGTCGAGCCCGAGCGAGTGGAGCGGATGATCAACTCATTGGTGCGGCAGCTGGAAAGCTCGGGCGAGACCGACATCCCGAGCGATATGATCGGCGGCCTTGTCATGGAGGCGCTGTCGAGTCTCGACCAAGTCGCCTATATCCGTTTCGCGTCGGTCTACCGCAACTTCCGCGAGGCTAAGGATTTCGGCGAGTTCGTCGGCAGGATCGCCGCGGATGGCAATTGAGCGGCCGGCGGCGTCTGCACACTCGTCAGACACGCGGGATCGGGACCTCGACGTACGCTCGATGCAGGCGGCGCTGGCGCTGGCGCGCCGCGGTCTTGGGACGGTTTGGCCCAATCCAGCGGTCGGTTGCGTCATCGTCAAGGAGGGCCGAGTTGTCGGGCGCGGGTGGACGCAGCCGGGCGGACGGCCGCATGGCGAGACAGAGGCGCTTCGGCGCGCCGGCGAAGGCGCTGTCGGCGCTACCGCCTATGTCAGCCTCGAGCCGTGCTGTCATTGGGGCCAGACCCCGCCTTGTGTCGACGCGCTGATCGCCGCCGGCATCCGACGGGTCGTCGTGCCGCTGGAAGACCCCGACCCGCGCGTTGCTGGCGGAGGTCTGCGCCGGCTACACGAGGCGGGGCTCGAGGTCGAGACCGGACTATGCGCCGCCGAGGCCGCGGAGGTGAATGCCGGCTTTTTCAGCCGGCTTCGCCTGGGCCGGCCGCTCGTCACGCTGAAGCTCGGCACTTCCCTCGACGGCCGCATCGCTACGGCGAGTGGGGAGAGCCAATGGATTACCGGACCGCCAGCGCGGGAGCGCGCCCATGCACTACGCGCGGCCCACGACGCGATCATGGTCGGAACCGGCACGGCTCTGGCCGACGATCCTCAGCTCACCTGCCGCCTGCCCGGCCTTGCCCAGCGCTCGCCGGTGCGGGTCGTCATCGACCGGCATCTGCGCATGCCGCCAAGCATACAACTCATCGCCAGCGCGCGGGAGGTTCCTACTTGGGTGCTCACATCGCTTTCGGCGGATCCGTTGCGCCGGCGGGCACTCGCCGACGGCGGTGTCACGGTCATCGAGATCGACGGCGACTCCAATGGAGACATTGATCTTGCCAGCGCATTGGCGGCACTCGGCGAGCGCGGCATCACTCGGCTGCTCGTCGAAGGCGGCGGGCGGCTCGCGGCAGCTCTGGTGCGCGCCCGCCTTGTCGACCGGCTAATTTGGGCGCATGCGCCACTACTGATTGGCAATGATGGCGTTCCCGCGATAGCCGATCTCGGCCTCGAAGTGCTCGCCGACGCCCCGCGTTTCGAGCGTCTATCCACAGAAATAGTCGGAAACGACGTATTGACCATGTTCAGAGCTTGCACCTAGCCAAACTGGCCGGCGCGGGAAAGATGTTGGGCTCAATGGCTGGAGCCGGCTTACCTCCTACAGTCGCGGATCGCGGCCTACACGGAAGGATAGCAGCACCGATCGGCAGCATCAGGCCGCCGCCGAGTCGGTGCGCCACTCACCGTGCTGACGATCGGTGTCGGGGTCTTCTGGCTCAGCTTCGCATAAGCTGGCGCCGGTTGTGCCGGCTTGATATACGCGCAGCATGACGGCAATTGGCCAATCGGTTCTCCGGCACGAAGATCCGCCGCTTCTGACCGGGCGCGGGTGTTTTGTCGCCGACCTCTCTTTCCCGCACCAGGTACACATGCGGGTCGTGCGCTCGGCCCGTGCGCATGGCCGGATCCGCGTAATCGACACCGCCGCGGCGCTGGCGGCGCCTGGCGTTGTCACGGTATGGACCCATCGCGACGTTGCGGACCTGCCGCCGATCGGGCTGCGCGAGGGGATTGGCACACGGCAGGCCGACGTCGCCCGGCTCACACCCTATCTGCAGCCGATCCTCGCGCGTGAACGGGTCCGCTATGTCGGCGAGCCGTTGGCGGCGGTCTTTGCCGAAGATTCCTATCTCGCGGAGGACGCAGCCGATCTAATCGCTGTCGAGATCGAGGAATTGTCCGTCGCACTGGCCGCCGATGATGGCGTGACCTGCATCGAAGCCGATGTAATCCGCAAGGGCTACGGCGATCTCGAAACCGCGTTTGCCGCTGCGCATGCGGTCGTCGAACTCGACCTGGCGGTCGGGCGTCACTCCGGGGTTCCTCTCGAAACTCGCGGGGCCCTCGCCCGTTATGATCCCGCAGCCGACGTAATCGAGCTGTATGGCGCCGCCAAGGTGCCGCACGCAACCCGGGACGTGCTCGCCCGCGTGCTCGGGCGCAACCCCGCCTCGGTGCATCTCTGCGAAGGCCATGTCGGCGGCGGCTTCGGCATTCGCGGTGAGCTCTATCCCGAAGATGTGCTGGTCGTCCTCGCCGCGATGCGCCTCGGGCGCCCGGTCAAGTGGATCGAGGACCGGCGCGAGCATCTGATGGCCGCCAACCATTCCCGCGAGCAACGCCATCGGGTCCGCGCGGGGGTCGATCGCGAGGGCCGGATCCTCGCCCTCGACGATAAGTTCTTTCATGACCAGGGCGCCTATCTGCGCACCCACGGGACACGGGTGGCGGATCTAACGGCCGGCACATTGCCGGGTCCTTATCGCGTGCCAGCCTACCGGGTCGTCGGGCACGTCCGGCTGACCAACAAGACCCCGGCGGCGACCTATCGCGCCCCAGGCCGCTACGAGGGGACCTTTGTCCGCGAGCGGCTCCTCGACGCGATCGCAGACAGGCTCGCGATCGACCGGGTCGAGGTGCGGCGGCGCAATCTGATCGACGCCGCCGAGATGCCCTATAAGCGGCCCCTCGACGCAATCGGCGACGATATCGTCCACGATTCGGGTGACTACGCCGGTCTGCTCGACAAGGCGCTTGCCGCCGTCGGATGGAATCAGGTGCAGGCGGCGCTGAAAGAGCGCCGGGCCGCCGGCGAGGCGGTCGGCGCCGGTGTCGCTTTTTTTGTCGAGAAGAGCGGTCTCGGGCCGAGCGACCGGGTGACGATCTTGGCCGATCGTGAAGGTACAGTCGAACTGGTCACCGGCGGGGCGTCGATGGGCCAGGGGTTCGAGACGGTCATGGCGCAGATCTGCGCAGATGCGTTGGGTGTGGATTATCGCCGGGTGCGGGTCGTCCACGGGCAGACCGAGCGCATCGAGCACGGCGTCGGGGCGCACGCCTCGCGCGCCACGGTGATGACCGGCTCGGCGACCCACGTCGCCGCCCTCAACCTCAGGGTTAAGGCGCTCGAGACAGCGGCGGGGCTGATGCAGCTCCCGGCCGCTGCCCTCGACCTCGTCGACGGAAAGGTGATCCACAAGGATGGGTCCGACGGGCCCTCGATCACCCTCGGCGAAATCGTCGGGAATACCCCGGAGGGCCTGTCGGCCGAGGGACGATACGATACCGAGCACATGAACTACCCCTATGGGGTGCACGTCGCCGTGGTCCGGGTCGACCGCGACACCGGAGGGGTCGCGATCGAGCGCTATCTGACCGCCTACGACATCGGGCGCGCGGTCAATCCGATGCTGATAGAGGGCCAGATTTCCGGCGGATTCGCGCAGGGGGTAGGTGGCGCGCTGCTCGAGGAGTTCGCTTATGACGAACGGGGCGAGCCGCTATCCGTCACCTTGGCCGACTATCTGATGCCGACAGCGCACGATATCCCGCTACTTGAGGTCATCGTCACCGAAGACGCGCCGAGCCCGCTCAACCCTCTCGGCCTTAAGGGCGCAGGCGAGGCCGGGGTCAATGGTGTCGGCGCGGCCATCGCGGCGGCGATCGACGATGCCGTCGGCATGCCGGGAGCCGTCACCAGCCTTCCCGTCACGCCGCAGCGGTTGAGGGACATCTTGACCTCCCGGCCTGTGCCTTAAACTCGGATGATTTTCACCCTCTTCTTGGTCGCCATGCGGCCACGATCAGGTTAGTCTGGGCCCACAAGAGCCATCACGGAGAAGACGACATGCTGCAGATGGCCGGACGCATGGGCGTGCTCGGGACCGAGACCGCCTTCGAGGTACTCGCCCGCGCCAACGCGCTCGCGGCGAAAGGCCGCTCGGTCATCAACCTCGGCATCGGCCAGCCAGATTTCCCGACCCCCGAGCACGTCGTCGAAGCCGGCCGCAAGGCGCTCGCCGACGGTCATCACGGATACACTCCCGCGAACGGCATCCCGCCGCTGCGGGCGGCAGTCGCCGCCGATCTTCACCGCCGCCACGGGGTCGAGATTTCACCGGACCTGGTGCTGGTTGTCCCCGGCGGCAAGGTCACGATGTTTTTCGCGATCCTGATGTTCGGCGAGCCCGGCGTCGAAATCCTCTATCCCAATCCGGGCTTCCCGATTTACGAGAGTGTAATCCGGTTTTCCGGCGCCACTCCGGTACCGATCCCGCTGCACGAAGCTGCAGGATTTTCGTTCAGCGCCGATGAGGTGTTGGAGAAGATCACCCCGCACACCCGGCTGATCATCATCAACAGCCCTGCCAACCCGACCGGCGGCGTCGTGCCGCGGCACGAGCTCGACCGCCTCGTCGCCGGGCTCGAGCGGCACCCGCAGGTCGCGGTGCTCAGCGATGAGATCTACGGCGAGATCCTTTATGACGGCGCCGAGCATTGGAGCCTGGTGCGCTACCCGTCGCTGCGCGACCGGCTGATTCTGCTCGACGGCTGGAGCAAGACCTATGCGATGACGGGTTGGCGTCTCGGCTACGGCGTGTGGCCCAAACCGCTGTTCGCCCACGCCGAGCGGCTAGCGATCAATTGCCATTCCTGTGTCAACGCTGCCGCGCAGTTCGCCGGGATCGCGGCCCTTACCGGGCCGCGCGAGCCGGTCCGCCGCATGGTCGCGGCTTTCGCTGAGCGGCGCGAATTGATCGTTGCATCGTTGAACCGGCTGCCCGGGGTGCGCTGCGCGCGACCGGGGGGCGCCTTCTACACCTTCCCCAATATCACCGGGACCGGCGGCGAGGCCCGCACCCTGCAGGGGCAACTGCTCGAAAAGGCGGGGGTCGCAACGATCGCTGGCACCAGTTTTGGCGAATACGGCGAGGGATATTTGCGCTTTTCCTATGCCGCGAGCCAAGAAGCAATTCGTGAAGCGATCGACCGTATCGGGAAATTTCTCGCCGCTGCTTAAAAATTAGGCAATCTTCTGCCGCCTCGGCAGGCAAATCGAGAGCCAGCGGTTGGGAATTTAGATTTCCGTCGTCGCCGAATGCCGGTGGCATGGGTTATGCTCGAGGCACGGCGAGCACGGTGCTCTGGCCGAGAAAGACGAGACGTCGATGAAGAAAATCGAAGCGATCATCAAGCCCTTCAAGCTCGATGAGGTTAAGGAGGCGCTTCACGAAGTCGGGATCCAAGGAATCACCGTCACCGAGGCCAAGGGTTTTGGCCGCCAGAAAGGCCACACCGAACTCTATCGCGGGGCCGAATACGTCGTCGACTTCCTCCCGAAGGTAAAGATCGAAGTCGTCATGGAGGATTCGCTGGTCGATCGCGCGATCGACGCGATCCAGCAGTCGGCTCATACCGGGCGGATCGGTGACGGCAAGATCTTTGTGACGACGATCGACGAAGCGATCCGAATCCGCACCGGCGAGCGCGGACCGGATGCGATCTGATGTCGACCCGGCCATTTCTCGGCCACACTGGATGTGAGTAAAGGGAGACCCCCCGATGGCTTATGACCTCACGACACCCGAGGACGTCTTGCGCGCGATCAAAGACGATAAGGTCGCAATGATCGATCTGCGCTTTACCGACGTTCCCGGTCTCTGGCAGCATTTCTCGGTCCCGCCGAGCGCGCTCGATGGCGATAGCTTCGAGGACGGGGTGGGGTTTGACGGTTCTTCGATCCGCGGGTTTCAGGAGATCCAGGAAAGCGACATGCTGGTGATCCCGGACCCGACATCGGCGTTCCTCGATCCGTTCACCGAAGCCTCGACTTTAGTATTGATCTGCAACATCCGCGATCCCGTTACGGGCCAAGCCTATAGCCGGGACGCGCGATATATCGCGCAAAAGGCGGAGGCCTATCTGCGCTCGACGCGGATCGGCGACACGGCCTACTTCGGGCCGGAGTTGGAGCACTTTGTCTTCAACCAGGTGCGTTACGACCAGAGTACCAATTACGGCTATTACGAAATCGACGCCGTCGAGGCGAACTGGAGCGCGGCGCGGCGCGAGGGGCCGGGGCTCGGGCATATTCTGCGCCCGAAAGAGGGGTATTTCCCGGTGCCGCCTGCCGACGTCCTGCAGGACGCGCGCACGGAGATGGTCTCGACGCTCGAGCGGCTGGGCATCCGTGTCGAGGCGCATCACCACGAAGTCGCCACCGGCGGCCAGGGCGAGATCGACATGCGTTTCGCGCCGCTGACGCGCATGGCCGATAACGTAATGATCTACAAATACGTGGTCAAAAATGTTGCGCGCAAACGCAACATGACCGCCACTTTCATGCCGAAGCCGCTGTTTGGCGACAACGGCTCGGGAATGCACGTCCACCAGAGCATCTGGCAGAGTGAGCGGCCGCTCTTTGCCGGCGATGGCTACGCTGGGTCGAGCGATGTCATGCTCCACTACATCGGCGGGCTGTTGAAGCACGCGCCGGCGTTGCTCGCAATATGCGCGCCGACCGTGAACTCCTATCGCCGCCTCGTGCCCGGCTTCGAAGCACCGGTCAACCTAGGCTATTCACAGCGCAATCGCTCGGCGGCCTGCCGCATCCCGATGTACTCACCCGATCCCAAAGCAAAACGCATCGAGTTCCGCTGCCCTGATCCCTCCTGCAACCCTTATCTGGCGTTTGCGGCGATGCTGATGGCCGGACTCGATGGCGTGCAGAACCGCACGCATCCCGGCGAGCCGATCGACAAGAACCTTTACGATTTGCCGCCGGAAGAGCTCGCAAAGGTCCCCTCCGCGCCGGGGTCGCTCGAGGAAGCGCTGGATGCGCTCGAATCCGACCACGCGTTCCTGCTCAAGGGCGACGTATTCACGCCGGACGTCGTCAAAACCCATTTGGGCTATAAGCGGGCGCGCGAAGTCGACGAAATGCGCCTGCGTCCGCATCCCTATGAGTTCTTCCTCTATTACGACGTATAACAGCGACGCAAAAACAGGCGGCACCCGCGCGAAACCGCCGCGGGTGCCGCTGTGGCCTTGACACGCGACAAGCATGATATTTTCGTGGCGCGAGACGCTAAAGCTGCTCCTCGACTATGGGGTTGACAGGGTAAAGGCCGAGCTGGTGGTGAGGGTTTGTCGTCCCGGCGGAGGCCGGGACCCAGGCTTCCACCGCTTTGGAGCATTTAAGCAATGGCGAGGCGTTAGCAGAGCTTTCGGAAGGCTTTTGCCGCGGACGGCTGGACCCCGGCCTGCGCCGGGGTGACGAGACGCGCGGTTTCTGCAACAGTCGAACGGAAATGAGTTATGCCTGATACCCGAAAAGTTATGGAGATGATCAAGGAGCACGACGTTAAATACGTCGACTTCCGGTTTACCGACCCGCGCGGTAAATGGCAGCATCTTGCCCATCACGTAAGAACGATCGACGAGGACTTTCTTAACGAAGGCGTAATGTTCGACGGATCGTCGATCGCCGGCTGGAAGGCGATCAACGAGTCGGACATGATGCTGGTGCCCGACTGCTCGACGGCGGTCCTCGACCCGTTTGCGGCGCAGACCTCGCTGATCATCTTTTGCGACGTCCACGAACCACTGACCGGCCAGCCCTATTCCCGCGACCCGCGCTCGATCGCCAAAAAGGCCGAGCAATACCTTGTCTCCAGCGGCACCGGTGATAAGGCCTATTTCGGGCCGGAAGCCGAGTTCTTCGTGTTCGACGACGTGCGCTACGCGGCGACTATGAAAGGAGCGATGTACGCGATCGACAGCGAAGAGGGCCCCTACGCCAGCGACCGGAAACTCCCCGACGGCAATACCGGTCATCGGCCGCCGGTCAAGGGCGGTTACTTTCCGGTGCCGCCGGTCGACAGCCTCTCCGACATGCGCGCCGAGATGCTCTCGGTGATGGCCGACATGGGCCTTGCTGTCGAAAAACATCACCATGAGGTCGCGCCAGCGCAGAACGAGCTTGGGTTTTTTTATTCGACGCTGGTGCGCACCGCCGACAACATGCAGATCTATAAATACGTCGTGCAGAATGTCGCGCACCAATACGGCAAGACCGCGACTTTTATGCCGAAGCCGGTGATGGGCGACAACGGCTCGGGCATGCACACCCACCAATCGCTATGGAAAGGCGAGCGTCCGATTTTCGCCGGCAATCTCTACGCCGACCTCTCCGAGACCGCCCTTTATTACATCGGCGGCGTCATCCGCCACGCCAAGGCGATCAACGCCTTCACCAACCCGACGACGAACAGCTACAAGCGGCTGATCCCCGGCTTTGAGGCTCCGGTGCTGTTGGCGTATTCCTCACGCAACCGCTCGGCAGCGTGCCGCATCCCTTATGTGTCGAGCCCCAAAGGCAAGCGCGTCGAGGTGCGGTATCCCGACCCCGCCGCCAACCCCTATCTCGCCTTCGCGGCAATGCTGATGGCGGGGCTGGATGGCGTTCAGAACAAGATCCACCCCGGCGACCCGATCGACAAGAACCTTTACGATTTGCCGCCCGAGGAATTGAGCGACGTGCCGGTGGTCTGCGGCTCGCTGCGCGAAGCGCTCGGCGAGTTGCGCGACGACCACGCCTTCCTGTTGAGGGGCGACGTTTTCAGCATGGACCAGATCGAGGCCTACATGGAATTGAAGTGGGAGGAGGTGTACGCGTTCGAGCACACCCCCCACCCGATCGAATTCCAGATGTATTACTCCGTTTGACCATTAAGCTACTGATACAAAAATCATTTTCCGGATCACGTTAGACTCATCCATCGCCCCGAACCGCCTCTGAAAGCCGCAGAAAGTCTAGGGCCAAAGTCGCGAGTCTAACGCGTCCCTTGGCGAGAGTGTGGCTGTTGTCGTTGCATTCTTGCCATACCCCTATTGCCGTCGCCGGGGCATTACAGCCGATAGAATTTCTGCCAGGCCGAAGAGGCCGATCCGAAAGCCGCGACCTGAAACTCTACCGTGCCGCGCACGATCTCGGTGACGATCGCCGCGCTGAAGGCCAACGATATCGCGATCAGTCAGGGATCGGTCAGCTTCAGAGAAGCGGCCACGTTTCGGTGATCGTGCGCGACCCCGATTGCAACGTCATAGAATTGCGCGGTCGCGATCAGGGCGAGGTCGAGGGCGTCACCCGCTACCTGCCGTAACCCCGCGGCGTCGAGCCTTTCCATTTCCATGCCCTTGTCGCAATCTGGTGCGATAAAAAGCCTGCTGACTTCCCGGCGGTCCAGCCGACGTTGTTCGAACTCGCCTTCAACGTCAAGACGGCAAAGACACTGGGCATCGCGATCCCGCCCCACGATCGCCGCTCGCGCCGACAAAGTAATCGAATAACTTCGTCTGACGGCGGACCCCCGGTCGTCCTTCAGGCATGAGATCCGTATCTTGCCGTCGTCGATCATACGGTGGGCTCCTGGCCGATCAGTGTCTCGATCGCGTAATCAACTCGCGTATTCCTGCAGGCCCCACTTGCAGGCGTTTGGGCGATGAATGGGGCTCTCTTTTGCCCGCCGCCAGCGCACCTGCTGAACTTCCGCTTCCCACCGAGGCTGTGCGAAAACTCAGGCGTTCATCGTGGGCGTAGAAAGTCCTTCTCGATTTCGTCAATCTGAAAACCAAAAGTTCCGGTGGCGCTATCGCGAGAAGGCAATAAAGAAAAACCATTCTCCGCCTTCTTGGCCTGCGCACGTTTTCACACAGGCTGCACCCGACTCAGCCGTTTGGGGCGGCGGCCGGGTAACGGCCGGATAGGGCATCAACACCCAAAGCTGCTGGCCGACACGCACCGACCGCTTTGGGGTCGAGAGCGATCTGTTTGGGGAATTCTCGGCGAGTCCCCGAAAATTGTCGAGCTGCTTACCAGGCCGGAGGTGCGGTGGTGGCGACGGTGGTTCGGGGCGTGACGCTCGATTTCGGGAAAACCGGCCTCGTCCGGGGTCCTTGACCGCTGTCCCAGCGCATCGCTGCAGCGGTATCCGGTGCTGCCCGCGGTACGGGGAAAATCTGGTTCGCGCGGGGATCAGGGAAAAATGTAGGCGACCCGCGCCAGAAGGCGCACGGAAAGATCGAGCCGGTCAACCGCCTCGATGACGGCAAGACCAGCGCGCACCGCACCCTCGGCGTCGTCCTCATGCGCTTGCGGGTAGCCGAAATAGACCAAAACGCCGTCGCCCATGTACTTGGCGACGAAGCCATCGAGCCCGGCGACGACTTCGGCGACGGCACGGTGATAAGCAGCGATGACCTCGCGCAAATCTTCAGGATCGAGACGCGCCGACAGACCGGTCGAGCCGACCAGATCGCAGAACATCGCCGTCAGCTGGCGACGCTCGGCCTCAGGGGTAGCAGCAGAGGGGAGCGGCCGCAACGGGCGTGGCTTTAGCTGCGGGTAGACCATCACTGAGAGCGGCGATCGCGTCGAGCAACCGTCGACGATGGCCTATCGGCACCACGCCGATCTCCCTGAGATCCTCGGACGTCAGGCTGGGCAGCACCCCTTCGTCGATCTCGTTGGCGCGGAACGCCGGCTCGTATTGCTCGAGCCCGAGACTGCGGAGCCATGCCGCAATGTCCACGCTCGTCTCCCCGACCGGTCAATGCCGCGCTCTCACCGTACTTCAAACTGTCGCTGTGCGCGAATACTCGATGGAAGTTGGTGCGGCTCAGGTCTGCGTCACGGGGGCGCTAACATACCTCGCATCCGCAACACCGGCGCGACGGCTCGATGATGCAAGTGACTCGAAAACGACGCGGCATCGGCATAGCCCGGTACGGGGAAAACCGGGGCACGCGGGGAGGGTTGCGAGAAATTACGCGGTGCGGCCCGCCGCATCGATCACCCGTCGCGCCTCATCGGGCGAGAGATACTTCCTCTTGGGCGCAACATTCGTGTTTCCGCCGCAAACCAGGTGCTTGGCCGGACCTTTGAAGTCGAGGATTTGTGCGGTTATCGACACGGCTGACCTTCGCTCAATCGTGTTTCTGGGTGAAAGTACGAATGTTTGCCGGCTTTGGACTGTCCACGGTTTCTCATTTCGAAGCGACTTCGGCGCCATAGCGATTCCAGTCGACCTTGAGCAGATCGGCGGCCAGGCGCTCGGTCACCGAGGCGATGACGTGTTGGCGATTATAGGCGCGGCAGGATCGTCACCGGGCTCGCTGTCTTTGTCGGCGAGCGGGCGCTTGGCTTCGTATGCCTTGTCGAAGGCATCGACCCTCTCTTGCGAGACGCCCGACTGCTGGCACAGCAACGCCTCGACGAGTTCGTGCAACGCCACCAGGAGTTCGTAACGGCGGTCAGTCATGCGCGAGTAGAGTTCTTCAGTGGCTGCATGCCCCGAATGCCGCAGTCCTGCGGCGCATAGATGCTAAACGCGAATTAATTGGCCCCGTTGGACGCAAAACCACACATAAGAGCGGTAGGAGGAGTCGGTGGATGAGCAATGCAATTAGAAGGGCTCTCGGGGCCGCCACCGCGGTCATGTTGTTTGCCGCCACCGCTCTTCAGCCAGGGGTGGCCAATGCCGGTCACGGCGGCTTCGGTGGTGGTGGTGGCTTTCATGGAGGTGGGTTTGGTGGGTTCCACGGCGGTAGGTTTGGTGGGTTCCACGGTGGGGGATTCCGCGGAGGTGGGTTTGGTGGGTTCCACGGTGGGGGCTTTCATGGTGGGTTCCACGGTGGCGGGATTGGCCCAGGCGCCGCGGTTGGTATTGGGTTAGGCGCCTTCGCGCTCGGCGCGGCCACGGCGCCGTGGT
>Ga0306926_10001580_pt1 | contig 22747 bp, 20 predicted proteins | sample flu12Cox44000178_FD_203759 | JGI IMG/M metagenome (GOLD analysis project Ga0306926, IMG submission 203759) | Lab enrichment of tropical soil microbial communities from Luquillo Experimental Forest, Puerto Rico - flux8day.12C.oxic.44.000.178 (v2)... | ecosystem: Environmental > Terrestrial >...
CCGCCGCCGATCTGCCGCTCGATCGCTTTGCGAGCCTGGCGCCGCGCGCGGTGCTGGTTGCGACCGATCTCGGCAATGCCGCAGCGGCCGTCATGCGCGAGCACCTGCTCGAGGCAGGGTTCGTCAATGTCAGCGTCGTTGCTGATGCGCCGCTGCCGGGCTCCGAGACGCCGGCGAACTCCCAGGCGGCCGCCTGAAACGCTGCCCGTCAGATCGCGGTTCCAGAGCGTGCAAGACTGCCCCTTGGCTGCGGCGATCGCTCTCTCCACTCAGCAGATACTGCAAGAATGTTCGCGCATCGAAGGATCGGCACTGAGGTGGGCAAGACGCTCGCATTCGCGGCCCAACAGTTCGCCGCGCCAGCAACGGGCCGCAAACCCGCAATCAACAAGAGTCCGTTAACTGTAAATTGACAAGGCTTGGGCGATAAATGACGGACGGGCAATGTCGTCCGATGGGAACAGCCCAATGCTGGACGGAAAAGCGTACAAGAGCCTGTTATCCCATCACGCGGAGCCAGACCTCATTCCTCGCATGCGCGATCCCGCCTTGTTGAAGGCTTTCGCTGCGCTGGCGGACAGCTTGAGAACAATCATAGACCAAATCGCAGCAGATAACGATCTGGATAGATACGGCAGCGGTCAGCTATCGCTCCCTCTGTGAGCCATAAGCGTTTTCGAAGGCTCGAATAGCTCGGCAGATCGGGACGTTGCTTGAGGCCCACAGCACGTCAGCAGTGGAAATAGTGTGCTCTCAGGGATTCCCGGGTAGCGCCGATTCTTGCAAGGCCGTGCACCTTCCCGTCTTGGGATTGATGACCCGCTCGAATTTGGTTGGCTCATGCCGGTATCGGCGAACAGCGATGACGGGCCCAAATCACGACCGCTCTGTTGTCACTGATACGATCGTGATGGTCCCAGCGCTCGGTGAGCTTGTCGGCATTACTCAGGGGTTAACGCTCTGTTAACTATGGGCAAATATATTTTGGGAAATTTACGGTTCGGCAACTTCAAGCTGTGGGCGTGGAGAGGATCATGGCGGATGAAATGGAATGGCTTCGCAACCACATGCAAAGCTATATGGCCGACTGGACCTCAAGCGATCCCAGCGAAAAAGTCGTGCGATTGCGCATTTCGCGCGGCTCTACAAGTGAACATACGCAACGCGCATTATCCCTTATCAGCGACGCTGCTCAGCTTATCAGCGACATGGAAGAGCGCGCCATAGCTCTACAAGCGCACAGCGACGCACTGCTCGCTGACGCAATCGAAAAGCTAAAAGCGGCAGACGAGCGCATTAATTTCCTGGAAAGCGAGCGAAAAGCGGCCAAGACTCACATCCGCGAAACTGAGCTCAAAGTCGAGGACTTGCAGAGCACAGTCGAGGACTTGCAGAGCGCAGTGGATGAAGCGGACTCACGCATGAAAGCTGCGGGGCAACGCCTGTGGCAAGCGGAACGGTCTGCGAGAGCTTCTGCGACACGGGCCGAGGAGGCTGAAAAAGCCCTCGTACAGGTTGAGGAGGCGATCCGTACTCAGCTCATTGGAAAACGAGCCGCTCCCAGCAAACGAGTGGCGGCAGCTTAGCAGAGACCACTTCGACCTAAAGACAATCCGCCGTTTTCGCGTTTATGTCACCTCCGCCGGCTGCGGACATATCCGCCTAGCTCGGCTTCGGCGCATGCGCCCAGCGATAGACCCGCGGTAAGGTCCGAACATCTTGTAGGGGATCAGCCTCTGGTCGACGTTCCTCGGCTAGCTCGCGATCTTCACGAGTGGAATCTCACGATCCGGCATGTTCAGGTAGAGGTGCTTGTTTTTGTTCGTGGCCTCGCTCGTTCTCCGAATAGCTTCGTTCTTTGTCCTTGATCACCGCAAGGAAGCAGCGTGCAGCAGTGTCGTATGTCCGGTGGGCCCGGAGCTCCTCTTTGAGTTGTCGATCAGTGAGAAGGAATTTCACGACATCGAAGACATCGTCCGGCAGTGGGTCGGCGTAGCCATCGACGCGTCCGCAGACCAAGGCGATCCGCACGAGGTATCGGTAAACGTCTCCTCGCTCAGGACTGCCAAAGCTCCAGCGAATGTACTCTCTCAGAGCCTCGAAAAATTCGTTGGCCAGTTTCCGGCTAATCGGTGATGAGAAAGACTGGCTCTGCTCTGTCTGCCGCCCCATCATGACCCGCCTCCGCCGCCACCCGCATAAGGCCGACTTGGGGGCGGTCGGGTGAAAGAACGCCGGCCTATTCAGCGGGGGAGCCGAGGTTTCTTTTTTTTGACGATGACCTTGGCTGCGGGACCTGCGCCTTGCCTGTGGCGATCGCTCTCCAATCACGGGACATCTGGAAAAATCGTTCGCGCATGGCAGGATCGGCGCTGAGATGGGCAAGACGGTCGCATTCGCGCGCGTACAACTCAGCCTCATCGTTCAATGATGCCATGACACTCTGCCGTTCAGAAGCGAACCAACTAATATAACACCGCGCTTCAGGCGTTCTCCGTCAGGGCTCACTCAATTACCTACATATCCACACATTTTCGAACGGCGCTGCTGCCGGAGAGGGAGTTCGGAACAGGAGCGGGCACTCAATCCGGCCCCGCTTTCGTTCGTATTTCATTCGAGCCTCGACTCAGAGCCGCGCTACCCGTTCGCCCTGCTGCGTCATCACTGCCGCGCCAGTGATATTGCCGCCTGGTCGCTGGAAGCTACCGACCCCACGACAGGAATGATCGATGTCGCAGCCTTGGCCGCAAATGCCGCCTGTTCGCCGCCGTGACTATAAACGCTACCGGACGCGACCAAATCGGCCGCCATGGCCGGCAGGATGGTGAGCGAGGGGCTCCCCGCTAGTCCTGCCTACAGAAAATTAGCAATAAAGATCAAATGCTTATGATTCATCTTGACGGACGCTTGCGACTGCGGAATCCTGAGAACAAAGAGGGAACAATACTGATACCCCTTCCCCTTATTCCTGATGATGATTCCTCCGCCCAGCATCCCCTCGGAAGTATTCGCATTCTCCGCGACGACGTCGCGCATCGAGGAGCTGCGGCAAAGATTGTCGGCAGCCGAGCGGGCTGCCGGGCTCGACGGCGGATGCGGTGCTCCCGTTGCTCTCGGAATTGCGGAAATCGATGCGACGCTTGGCGGCGGGCTTGATGTCGGCACGCTGCATGATGTTGCGGCCGCGCGAGCGAGCGAAGCTTCAGCCGCAACCGGTTTTGCGCTGGCGGTGGCGACGCGTTTTGCGTGCGCACGGCGACGTACCGCGCAAACGAGGACTTCGGCAACAGTCGTGCTCTGGATTCTGGAAGATCTCCTGATGCACGAAAGCGGCGCTCCTTACGGCCCGGGATTAGAGCAAGCCGGAATCGCTCCCGAAGAGCTGATTACGGTCGCAGCCACGCGCCCGCGCGACGTGCTGTGGGCGATGGAGGAGGCGCTGCGCTGCCGTGCCGTGGGCGTGGTGATCGGCGAGACAACCGCGCGCGGCATCGATCAAGTGGCGATGCGGCGGCTGTCGCTTGCCGCAGCAGCCGGCGGCACGCTCGGCCTTCTTCTGCGTACGGAACCAGACGATGCGTACTGCGCCGCTGCAACGCGCTGGATCGTCGGCGCCGCACGTTCGTTTGCGCTTTCCACCTCGCAGCGATGCCGCGGAGTCGGGCCGCCGCGCTGGGCATTGCGCCTTATGCGCAATCGACGTGGCCGCCCCGGAGCATGGATCGTGGAGTGGAACAGTGTGGAGCAGCGTTTCGAGCTCGCAACGGATATTGAGCCTGTGGCTCACGCGTCTTTCGACCGAGCGCATCGCGCAGCAGTGGCATGATGGACGCGTCGCATCCTCTCCTCTTGTCATCTTCGCCAGGCGCGGCAATCTCGACCTCGTGGTCGCGGTCAATACCACAGCGGAACGCCTTGGCCTCTCTCCGGGCCTGGCGCTCGCTCAGGCCCGCGCTATGCATCCCGCTATTATCGCCATGCCGGAGGATCGTCCGGCCGATACGCGCCTGCTCGCATCATTTGCCGACTGGTGCCAACGCTATACGCCACTGATCGCCGCCGAGCCGCCGGACGGCATCCTGCTCGATATCGGCGGCTGCGCGCACCTCTTCGGCAGCGAGACAAAACTTCGCGACGACCTGCTCGCCCGCGTGCAACGCCTCGGCTTCTCGGCCCGCGCCGCCATCGCCTCGACCATTGGCGCAGCCTGGGCGGCGGCGCATTTCGGTGCCGCCGAAAGTACGCCAAAAGGCGGCGAGCGCGAGTTGCTCGTGCCGCTGCCGCTTGCCGCGCTGCGGCTGCCGCCCGAGATGGTTGCCGCGCTCGCGCGCCTTGGCCTGCAGCGTATCGGCGACATTCTCGACCTGCCGCGCGCACCGCTTGCAGCGCGCTTCGGCAATGATCTGTTGCGCCAGCTCGATCGCGCGCTCGGCCGCGAGGACGAACCGCTCACGCCGCGGGTGCCGGTTGCACCCTACAGCGCGGAGAAGAGCTTTCCCGACCCGATCGCACGCGAGGAGGACGTGTTGACGGCGGTCGAGCGGCTCGCAGCCCGACTCGAGCGCACACTCGCTGCTCGCGGCGACGGCGCACGTAGCCTCGAGCTCGCGCTGTTCCGGACCGATGGCGCGGTCAAACGCATCCTCGCTGGCAGCTCGCGCCCGCTGCGCCAGCCGGCGGCTATCCGCTCGCTGTTCGTGGAGCGGCTTGCCGCGCTTGCCGACGAGGTGGATCCCGGCTTTGGCTTCGACCTTGCGCGACTGTCGGTCGTGATCGCCGAGCCGTGCCCGGACGAGCAGATCGGGCTTGCCGACGGCGTGGACGGGACCGAGCTCGACCGCCTAGTCGATCGTCTGAGCGCACGCCTGGGGCGCACGCGGGTGGCGCGCCTCATCGCGCAGGACAGCCACATCCCCGAGCTTGCCGGACACAGCTTGCCGGCGCAGCTGGCGGCGCGAGGCGAGCCCGGCTGGGACGCGTTCCGGCGCTTTCGCCGCGAAGCCGGACTGAGCGCACGGCCGCTGCGGTTGCTGGCGAGACCCGAGCCGATTGCCGATCTCCTGGCGCTCGTGCCCGACGGCCCGCCGGTGCGTTTTCGCTGGCGCCGGGCCTGGCATGAGGTCATTGCTGCCGAGGGGCCCGAACGCATTGCCGGCACCTGGTGGAACGAGGAAGGCAATACCGGCACCCGCGACTATTTTCAGGTGGAGGATAGCGCGGGGCTGCGCTTTTGGTTGTTTCGCGCCGGCCTTTATCGCGAGATCGCGCCCGCGGCCCCGCGCTGGTTCCTGCACGGGGTATATGCGTGAGATATATCGAGTTCGCCGTTACCTCGAACTTCTCCTTCCTGCGCGGGGCCTCGCATCCCGAGGAGCTGATGCTGCAGGCGGCCCATGTCGGACTCGACGGCATCGGGCTGTGCGACCGCAATTCGGTGGCCGGGGTGGTGCGCGCCCATCTCATCAAGCGCGAAAAAGAGCTGCCGCTCGCCTACCATCCCGGCGCGCACCTCGTCTTTGCGGACGGGACGCCTGACATCCTCGCTTATCCACGCAATCGCTTGGGCTGGGGCCGGCTGTGCCGGTTGCTCACGCGCGGCAATCTGCGCGCTAAGAAAGGCGACTGCATCCTCCATCGCGCGGATCTCATTGACCACATCGATGGGCTCGAGCTGATCGTGATGGAGGCATCCACCCGGGATCCCGAACCCGCTGGCTTGCGGGGAAAGCCGCAGGTTGATGCGAGCTCGCAAGAGGAGGAGAAGTCAGACGCCAAGCCGAGGTTGCGGCTGGTGGCGAGCGAAAAGCCAGGCGCGCATGCCATCCCCCTGCTCTCGTTGCTGCGCGAGGCCGCACCGGACCGCGTGCGGCTCGCTGTCAGCATGCTCTACCGCGGCAATGACCGCTCGCGCCTGATGCAACGCGCGCGTCTGGCGGCGCAGGCGCGTCTTCCTCTCATCGCCGTCAACGATGCGCTCTATCATCATCCCGACCGGCGGGAATTGCAGGACGTGCTCACCTGCATCCGCGAGCACCTGATCATCGACCGGGCAGGCCGGCGTCTTGCCGCCAATGCCGAACGCTATCTCAAGCCGCCGGCAGAAATGGCGCGCCTGTTCCAGGAAGCGCCTGCGGCAATCGACGAGACGCTGGCGCTCGACAAGACGCTGACCTTCTCGCTCGACGAGCTGCGCTACGAATACCCCCATGAGCAGCGCGCAGGTTTCGCGAGCTCCCAGGACGCGCTCGTCCATCTCGCCTGGGAAGGCGCCGCCAGCCGCTACCCGGAAGGGATCCCGGACAATGTCCGCCACGCGCTCGATCATGAGCTCGCGTTGATCGGCAAGCTCGATTACGCGCCCTATTTTCTTACTGTTCATTCCATTGTCGAATACGCACGCAGCTGCAACATTCTTTGTCAGGGCCGCGGCTCGGCCGCGAACTCGGCAGTGTGCTATTGCCTGGGCATCACCGATGTCGATCCGCGCGACGGGCGGCTTCTGTTCGAGCGCTTTATCTCGTCCGAGCGAGACGAACCACCTGACATCGACGTCGATTTCGAGCACGAGCGACGCGAAGAGGTGATCCAGCACATCTACCGCCATTACGGCCGCGACCATACCGGCATTGCCGCGACCGTCATCTCCTATCGCGGCCGTTCTGCCATCCGCGAGGTCGGCAAGGCATTCGGCTTGTCGGAAGACACCATCGGCGCGCTCTCCTCCTCGATCTGGGGAATGGGCGGCGGCGCCGTGCGCATCGAAGCGCTCAAGCAGGCCGGCATCAACCTTGCGAGCGCGCGCATGCAGAAGATGCGCGCGCTTGCTCTCGCCATCCAGTCCTTCCCGCGTCACCTCTCCCAGCACGTCGGCGGCTTCGTCATCACGCGTAGCCCGCTCGACGAGGTGGTGCCGATCGGCAACGGCGCCATGGCGGAGCGCACTTTCGTCGAGTGGGACAAGGACGACCTCGATGCCCTCGGCATACTCAAGGTCGATGTGCTCGGACTCGGCATGCTCACCTGCGTGCGCAAGGCATTCGAGCTTACGGAGAAACACTACGGCGTCTCGTTCCGCGCGCGCAGGACAGGGAGCGTTCCATCAGGAGGGTTTTTCACCCTCGCAACCGTCCCCAAGGAGGATCCCGCCGTCTACCGCATGTTGCAGCGCGCCGATTCGATCGGGGTCTTCCAGGTGGAGAGCCGCGCGCAGATGTCGATGCTGCCCCGCCTCAAGCCGAAGGAATTCTATGATCTTGTCATCGAGGTTGCGATCGTGCGGCCAGGCCCCATTCAGGGCGATATGGTGCATCCCTATCTGCGCCGGCGACAGGGCCTGGAGCCAATCTCCTATCCATCGAAGGAGCTGGAAGCCGTTCTTGACAAAACTCTCGGCGTACCCCTGTTCCAGGAGCAGGCGATGAAGATCGCCATTGTGGCAGGCGGCTTCACGCCGGGGGAAGCCGACAGGCTGCGCCGCGCCATGGCCACCTTCAAGCGCACGGGCACCATCGGTACTTTCCGGATCAAGATGATCGAGGGAATGGTGGCGCGCAATTATCCGCGCGATTTCGCGGAACGCTGCTTCGGTCAGATCGAGGGCTTCGGCGAATACGGCTTTCCGGAAAGCCATGCGGCGAGCTTTGCGCTCCTGGTCTACGCCTCGGCCTGGCTCAAATGCCGGTATCCGGACGTCTTCGCAGCCGCCCTGCTCAACGCACAGCCGATGGGCTTCTATGCGCCCGCGCAGATCGTGCGCGACGTCGCTGAGCACGGGGTCGAGGTGCGCGCAATCGACATCAATCACTCGGATTGGGATGCCACGCTCGAGCGGCAGGACCATGCGGCACCGCGCGCGCATGCGCGTCATCGCGAGATGGCGCACGATATCCTGAGCACGCACGCGCTCCGTCTCGGTTTTCGCCAGATCAAGGGCTTGTCCGAGCAAGAGGCACGCCGCATCGTTGCCGCGCGCCATTCATCCTACACCTCCGTGCGCGACCTTTGGCTGCGCACGGAACTCTCTCCCCGCATCATCGCGCAGCTTGCGGACGCGGATGCCTTCGGCTCGCTTGATCTCACGAGGCGGCAGGCCTTATGGGCGGCCAAGGCGCTCGGCCGCGTCGGCGAGCGCGAGGACGACCTGCCGCTCTTTCGCAGGCTCGTCAATTTCGGCGAGCCGCAGCAAGCTGCGTATTGCCCGGAGCCCGCGGTCACGCTTCCGCTCATGCCGACCGGTGAGGAGGTGGTGAACGACTATCGCTTTCTGTCGCTGTCGCTGCGCGCGCACCCCGCCTGCTTCCTGCGAGCCGATCTCGACTGCCGCGGCATCATTCGCAATGAGGAGCTTGGCACGCGCCGCTCAGGCGAGCGCGTTGCGGTCTCCGGTCTCGTCACCATCCGCCAGCAGCCGGGAACCGCGAGCGGGGTCATATTCATGACCATCGAGGACGAGACCGCGGTCGCCAATATCATCGTCTGGCCAAGAACCTTCGAGCGCTTCCGTGCCGTCGTGCTGGGCGCACGCTATATCGCCGTCACCGGCGAACTGCAGCAGGAATCAGGCGTTATCCACGTGGTCGCGGCGAGGCTCGACGATCTCACGGCCCTGCTCGCGCGCCTGACCGACAAGGATCCCGCCATCGAGTCGCTTGCGCGCGCCGACGCTGTCAAGCGGCCGCATGACGAGAACATCGACAGCCGCGCCCGCGGCCGCCGTAACCCGCCTTCCATCGCAGCGCCCAAGCGGCTGCCCGATTTTCTCGCGAGTGACCTTGACGTGCCCGCGCACGGCTCGGCACATCGTCCCACACGGCGGCGCGGCACGACAACGAGCCGATAACGAGCTGCTGACCGCCCGTTGCGTGAGGACCTGCACGAGCGCGGGCCACAAGCGCGTCGTGCAGGCGGCTCAGGCCTCCTTACATCGGCGGCGTGATGCCGTTGCGGCCAACCGAAACAGCGGCTGCCTCGAGCGTGCCGTCATCCTTCTTGTTGGCGGCGGCGATGAAGATCTTGGCGCCCGGCTTGAGCTCGCTCTTGTCACCCGGCACATAGGTCACAATCACGGTATCGGGCGCAACCACGATCTTCTTTTCACCCTCCTTGTATTTGAGCGTGATCTCATCGCCCGAGACTGCCTTGACCATCTGCGCCACAGTCGCATTGGTCATGGTGCTGCTGGGCTGCAGATCCCACGGCCGATGACCCTCCCCGGTACCGCGCATCGCCTCCGGGAAAATGTGGATTTCCACGGCCTTCTGGCTCCCATCCGCCTGCGGCATGCCGGTCACGCCGATGAAGGAATTCTCCTTGATGTCGGAGAGCGCGGCCTTGACTATCCCGCGCACGGCCGCGTTGTCAGTCAATTTGACCTTGAGCGTCTGTCCATCCCGCGCTTTGACGGTGATGACCGGTCCGTCCGCGGCTTCGACGGTGCCGCGCACCCTAACGGTCTGCGGTTGCTGGGCAAGGCTTGCGGACGCGCTAAGCATCAGGCCAAAGGCAGCGGCACCGATCAGGCGCCTGCTCGTAACGTGCATGATCGTCCTCCCGAATTTTGGGTCACTGCACGCCCATGAGACCAGCCCGCGCGGGCGCGCGCAAGTGAGCAGCACGCCTCAATAGAGCCCCGGCGTCGATCCTCCGTCCACCGCAATCGCCGTGCCCTGGATGTGACGCGCACGCTCTGAGCAGAGAAACAGGGCAAGCGCGGCGATATCCTCGGGGGTCGCCATGCGACGGACACCGCTTTTCTCCAGCATGGCGGCGCGTACCTCCTCCACCGCTTTGCCCAGTGCCGTTGCGCGCTGCCGGACAAGCTGCTCGGTACGCTCGGTCGCCGTCTGTCCGGGGTGTATGGCATTAACATGGACGCCGTCGCGCATGCCCAGGCGGGACAATCCCTTGTTGAAATTGGCCGCTGCCGCGTTGACGGCACCCCCAATGAGGAACTCCGGCTCGATGGTGCGCGCCGCGCCGCCGATGATGCTCACGACGTGTCCCTGAGCGGCCTTGAGCAGGGGCCAGAACAGCCTTGTGATCCGCACCGCGCCGAAGAATTTCAATGCAAAACCATCGAGCCAGGTCTCATCCGGCAGATCAAGAAAGTTGCCGGCTCGCGTCGCACCGGCATTGTTGATGAGCACATCGCATCGGCCGAAGCTCTCGTTTACCTGCCGGAACAGCTGCTCGCAGGCGGCAAGGGTACGCAAATCACCCGCGACCGCGAGCGGCTTTGGCCCGTGCGTGGCAATCGTCTCTGCCGCCGCCGCGAGATTTTGCGCCGACGAGGACGCAAGCACAGTCTGAGCGCCCTCACGCGCGAACGCCAATGCCACCGCGCGGCCAATGCCGCGGCTGCCTCCTGAGACGACCACCACCTTGCCCTCGAATTCGCCCGGCATTTAACTCCTCCAGTCTCGTCGGCCTGTCCGGCGCGTGCGGACAACCCAGTCATGAAATCGATCTTCATCGATTGCAACAAGCAGCTTGCTCCGGTTTTTGCCGCCGTGGCACGGCCGGACGATCCGCCGATCGTCATCCACGGAGAAGCATTTTCCGCTCCCGATCTTCCCCGCCTGCTGGCAGGTTATGGCATCTGTCTCGACGATCATTCCTATATGCCGACCGACGCGTTGCGCGAGTGCCGCTCGCTCAGGCACATCGTGTTTCTCGGCACCGGGGCTTCGAGCTACATGGATGTCGCGGCGCTCGCCACTCTCGGCATCAAGGTGCACACCATCAAGGGCTACGGCGACACCGCGGTGGCCGAGCACACGATCGCGCTCATGTTTGCCTGCTGCCGCGATCTCGCAGGCATGGACCGTAGCGTCCGGAACGGAATCTGGGATCCGCTGGAAAGCATGCAGCTCAAGGACAAGACGCTCGGGCTGATCGGCTTAGGTGGGATCGGACGGGAGGTGGCGCGCATTGCCCGCGGTATCGGCATGCAGGTAATCGGCTGGAATCGCACCGCGCGTCCTGATGCCGGCGTACCCCTGCTCGACCTCGATACGCTGATGACACGTTCCGACGTGATCTCGCTGCATCTTGCGCTTACTGAGGAGACGCGCGGAATGATCGGCACGCAGCAGCTGGCGCGTATGAAGCCGGGCGTCATTCTGGTCAATACGGCGCGCGCGGCGCTGGTCGACGAGCCAGCGCTGGTGGAGGCGTTGCGCAGCGGCCGCATCCGCCATGCCGGCCTCGACGTGTTCCATGCGGAGCCGCTGTCACCCGACCATCCGCTGGCCCGGCTCGAGAACGTCACGCTCACATCGCACGCCGCCTTCCGCACGCTCGAAGCTTCAATGACCCTGATGCGGCGGGCCGTCGATATCGTGCGCGGCATCATCAAGGATTGACGCATCGTGTGCCACTGCGACAATGTTCAAAACGCTCGCGGGAGGGCAGCTTGAAGCCGGCGCCATTCGCCTATGCCAGGGCTCGCTCGGTTGCCCACGCCATCGACCTGCTGGAGCAGGAGGAGGCGCGGCTGCTTGCCGGCGGCCAAAGTCTCATTGCCACCCTCAACATGCGGCTCGACCGTCCGACCACGCTGATCGACATCAATGCCATTGCGGGGCTCGATGCGATTGTCGTCACCGACGGGCAGGTCGAGATCGGCGCGCTGGTGCGGCATGCCCAGGCCGAGCGCTCGCCCGACATTGCACGCCACGCGCCGCTTATCGCGCTCGCCATGCCGCACATCGGTCATCCCGCGATCCGCAACCGCGGCACCATCGGCGGCTCCATCGCCTTTGCCGATCCCGCGGCCGAGCTGCCGGCCTGCCTGGTCGCGCTCGCCGGCGAGCTTGAGCTATCCGGACCGCAGGGGCGCCGCAGGGTGAAAGCCGATGATTTCTTCACGGCGCTGTTCGAGACTGCGCTCACCCCGCACGATATTCTTACGTCGATCCGTGTGCCCGCCGCGACCATGGCAACGCGCGTCGGCTTTGCTGAGTTCACGCGCAGGCACGGTGACTACGCGATGGTCGGCCTCGCCGCCTGCGCGCGTGCCGATGGTGGCGAGCTCGCCGATTTGCGGCTGATCTATTTCGGTGTCGGCGTTACTCCCGTGCGCGCGCGTGGAGCGGAGATAGCGCTCGCTGCCGGCGATCTCGACGGCGCAGTGGCCGCGCTCGAGCTGGATTTGCACCCGAATGATGATGTCCACGCCTCAGCACGGTTGAGAAAATATCTCGCCGGTGTCCTGCTGCAGCGAGTGGCCGGACAGCTCAGGGAGCCGCGGCCATGAGCGAGCGGTTCCATGACATCAGTCTCGAGGTGAACGGCGAGGAGGTATCGGAACGCGTGGATGCGCGCACCACGCTGGTCGATTTCCTGCGTGAGCAACTATCGCTCACGGGCAGCCATGTCGGCTGCGAGCACGGTGTGTGCGGCGCCTGTACCGTACGCGTTGATGGTGTCGTCGTACGCGGCTGCCTCATGCTTGCGGTGCAGTGCGACGGCAAACGGGTGCACACCATCGAAGCCTTGGCGGGCACCGCCGAGATCGCGGACCTGGCACAGGCATTCATCGCGCGCAACGCGCTTCAATGCGGTTTCTGCACGCCCGGCATGCTGCTCACGGCGCAGGAGTTGCTCGCCGCCGGCGGGATCCCCTCCCGCGCTATGATTCGTGCCCACCTTTCCGGCAACTACTGCCGCTGCACCGGCTATCAGGCGATCATCGATGCGATAGAGGCGGTGGCGCAGGCGCGTGCATCAGCCGTCGCCGCAACGGAGCGCAAATGAAAATCGCCGAGGACTCGCCGCCGACCGTAAGCACGCTCGATCGCCCCAACTCGTACATCGGCCGCTCGGTGCCGCGACCCAATCTGGGACGCCTTGCGGCGGGTCGCGCCCAATTCGTGAGCGATCTTGTCCTTCCCCGCATGGGACACGTCGCCTTCGTACGCTCACCGCACGCGCACGCCCGCATCAGGCGCATCGACGTCGCTGCCGCGCGTCAGTCAGCCGGCGTCATCGCGGTCGTGAGCGGGGCGGAACTTGCACCGGTGATCAGCCCGTGGGTTGGCGTGCTCACCCACCTCAAGGGCATCAAGTCGGCGCCGCAGCATGCCATAGCCGTCGACCGCGCCTGTTGGCAGGGCGAGGCGGTTTGCGCCGTGGTCGCGCGCTCGCGCGCACAGGCGGAGGACGCCTGCGAGCTGGTCGAGGTCAGTTACGAGGAGCTGGCCGCGGTCACCGACCCAGAGACCGCGCTTGAAGCCGGCACCCCCGTAATCCATCCCGAGCTCGGCGACAATCTCACCTTCGAGCGGACGCACACCGCCGGAGATCCGGAGCAGGGCTTTGCGAGTGCGGATGCGATCGTGGAAACGACTTTCGTGTTCGGCCGCCATACCGGCGTGACCAACGAGCCGCGAGCCATTGTGGCGGACTGGAACCCGTCGGAAGCGCGGCTCACCGTCTATCAGGGCACGCAGGCGCCGCACATGATGCAGAATCTGTTTGCGCGGCATCTCGGCCTCGCGGAACACCAGGTGCGCGTCGTCACCAAGGACGTGGGCGGCTCGTTCGGCATCAAGGTGCACGCCTATGCGGACGAGATGGCCGCAGTCGCGCTTTCCAAGCTGCTGGAGCGCCCCGTCAAGTTCGTCGCCGATCGCATCGAGAGCTTCGTCACCGACATTCATGCCCGCGACCACCAGGTCAAGGCGAAGATCGGGGTGAGGAATGACGGTATCATCACGGCCTGGGAGATCGACGACCTCACCGGGATTGGTCCCTATTCCGTCTATCCACGCACCTCCGGCATCGAGGCCAACCAGATCGTCAATCTTACCGGCGGGCCGTATACCTGCCCGAACTATCGCGCCCGGGCGCGTGTCGTATTCCAGAACAAGAACGTCATGTGCCAGTACCGCGCGGTGGGGCATCCCATTGCAACCGCGGTGACCGAAGGACTGCTCGAGCTTGCGGCAGCGAGGATCGGCATGGATCCGCTGGAGATCCGGCGTCGCAACCTCATTGCCGACGATGCGCATCCTTCCAGCGGCCCGTCCGGGATCAAGTTCGAGGCGCTCTCCCATCACGCGTGCCTCGCGCACATCGATGCGATGATGAACTATGCCGGGTTGCGCGCCGAGCAGCAGCGTCTGCGCGCCCGCGGCGTTCATCGCGGCATCGGATTCGCGAGCTTTATCGAGGTTACCAATCCGTCGGCCGCCTTCTATGGCATCGGTGGAGCGAAAATCTCGGCCCAGGATGGCGTGACCATGAAGCTCGACGCCCAGGGCGCCATCATCTGCCAGACCGGGGTCACGGAGCAGGGCCAGGGCGCTGAGGCGGTCATCGCGCAGGTCGCCGCCTCATCGGTGGGGGTGCCGATCGAGCGCGTGCGCGTGATCACGGGCGACACCGACAATACGCCTTATGGCGGCGGCACCTGGGCCTCGCGCGCGGCCGGCATCGGCGGCGAAGCCGCGTGGCAGGCGGGCAAGGCGCTGCGCGCGAACGTGCTCGCCTGTGCTGCATCGATCCTGCAGGCAAAGCCTGGTGAGCTCGATATCAGGAACGGCGCCATCGTCGATGCCGAGAGCGCGAGCGAGCGGCTGTCACTGGCGGAGCTCGCGCGCATTGCCTATTTCCGCCCGGATACCTTGCCGCCGGACTTCCAGGCCGAGCTCGTCGCGACGCGCCACTACGTGCCGCGCAAGTGGCCGTTCGCCTTCACCAACGGCATCCAGGCAAGCTACCTGGAGGTTGACGTGGAGAGCGGCTTCGTGACCCTGCTCAAGCACTGGTGCGTCGAGGACTGCGGCACCGTCATCAACCCGCAACTGGTCGACGAGCAGATCAGGGGCGGCGTGGTGCAGGGCCTCGGCGCAGCCCTGTTCGAGCACTGCGTGTATGACGAGCGCGGGCAGCTGCTCAACGGCAACATGGCCGACTATCTCGTTCCCATGGCCGCCGAGATGCCGGATATCGAGGTCGGTCATGTGGTGACGCCGACCACCGACAGCGAGCTCGGCGCCAAGGGCGCGGGCGAAGCCGGCACTGCGGGCGCGCCGGGAGCGGTGATGAACGCCATCAACGATGCGCTGCGCCCGCTCGCCGCAAAGCCGCTCACCGAGATGCCGTTCAACCCCGGCCGCATTCTCGTGGCGCTTGGAAAAGTGTAAGGCGCAAGCTCACCTAACTAGCGGCGAGCGTGCCGGAACGGGAAAGGCCATTCATCAGGCGCGCCACGGATCCACGACCGGCACGGTGAGATCATCGAAATGCCGGACGTTGCGGGTGGCCAGTGTCGCGCGCTGGGCAAGCGCAATGCCGGCGATCATGGTGTCGCGCGGCTCGACCGAACGGCCAGCACGGTGGCGCGACGCCATCAAGGTTGCCGCCTCCTCTGCCGCTGTCTGGTCAAATGGCAAGATGCGGTTTTCCAGATCTTCAACAATTACCTGACCGAAGGCAGCCAGGCGCTGATTTCTTCGCTGGCGCATGGGCATAACGGCAAGTCCGTATTGAATTTCTAGAATTGTGACGGCTGTAGTCCACAGCAAATCCCTCCGCTGCAGGTCTAACCAGGCGATAATCACACGGTCGGGCTCTTCGCGCATAAGAGCCGACACGATATTGCTATCGAGAATGATCATTCGTCGAAGTCGATCCGCTTCAACGGAAAGCCCCGCAACTCGGGAATGTCCTCCTCAAGTCCGATACCCTTGAAGCGAGCGGCAATTGCACTGCCAAGACCGCGTTCGGGACGCCCGTCGTCTTTCACCGCGTTACGAAGAATCTCCCGGACCTCTTCCTCCATGGAATTCCCATGGCGCGCCGCGCGCCGCTTGAGCTTGCGCTTGACCGACTCTTCCAGATTTCGAACAATCACTTGAGCCATATCGACCTCCTGCTATCATGATAGCAGGGGGGATCGAGAACTCAAGCGAAGCGAATCGCGAGGAAACAACAATGGACATCAAAGTAGGAAAACAGGCGATCGCCGACGCCTCGAAAAAGCTCAGCAACTGGGGCCGCTGGGGCAAGGACGACCAGATCGGCACGCTCAACCACGTCACGCCGCAGGATATCATCAAGGCCGCTGGGCTCATCCGCACCGGCAAGGTGTTCGCGCTCGGCATCCCGCTCGACAGCAATGGCCCGCAAACCGGCCTGTTCGGAGGCCGCTTCAACGCGATCCATCAGATGCTCGCCACCGGCACCGACGCGGTCGCCGGCCGCCAGGACTGGAATCGGATCCGCTACGCCGATGACACGCTCAATCTCTGCGTGCAGGGCGCGACGCACTGGGACGCGCTTGGGCATGTCTTCTATGAGGAAAAAACCTACAACGGCTATGATGCCAAGCGAATCGACTCGAGAGGACTGAGCGTACTCGGCATCGAGCATTCCAGCAGCAAGATGGTGGGGCGCGGCGTGCTGCTCGACATCGCCCGCTTCCGCGCCGTCGATTGGCTCAAGGACGGGGAAGCCATCGGCAACGATGAGTTGGACGCCTGTGCCAAGGCGCAGAAGGTCAACATCCGGCGCGGCGATTTCGTCATCATCCGGACCGGCCAGATGGAGCGCTGCCTCGCCGAGAAGCAGTGGGGTGGCTATGCCGGTGGCGACGCGCCGGGCGTAAGGTTCGAAAACTGCTACTGGTGCCAGGAGAAAGAGATCGCGGCGATCTGCTCCGATACCTGGGGTGTCGAGGTGAGGCCGAACGAGACCACGGAGGCGAACCAGCCGTGGCACTGGGTGGTGATCCCGGCCATGGGCCTGTGCATGGGGGAGATCTTCTACCTCAAGGAGTTCGCTGCCGACTGCGCCGACGACGGGGTGTACGAGTTCTTTTTTTGCGGTCCGCCTCTGATCATCACCGGCGGCACCGGCTCACCGATCAACCCGCAGGCAATCAAGTAGGGGGCACCGGGGGATCCCAAGAAACGCTGCGGCTTTTTGGGATGGCCCGGTTGGAGCCTCGGCGCGATCGGATGAAGGGCGGTTTACAATCGCCCCCTTTCACCGGCATCAGCGTCTATCCTCGGCCGAGGCGTCCCAGGCAGCTCCGCTCATCCCGATACACCGCGCATTAACCACGAATCATGCAGGCTGGCGGGGTGTATGTAGGAGTTGTGTTCATGAAAAAGCTTGTACTTGCAGCAGCCGCTCTGGTCGCGCTCCTGAGCGTTACCGGTTGCGTTGGAATTGGCAAAGGCAAAGGCAAGGCTCCGCCAGTGCCCGCGATCATGACCAAAGGCTGAGTGCGCGCTACCGCTGCCCGCCGTTCGCTCGCCAATCGATCAGCTAGATCGGCTTGGCGGGCAACGGCGGGACGGCGGCTCCTGTTCCGGTCGAGGGCGCATCATCGCACCGTTGCGGCGGGCTCCGGGATTACTGTTTTGACTATGGAGGCATCGAGCGCCTCGTAGTCATGATAGCCGATCACGGCGTAAAGCTCGGCGCGCGTCAGCATGCGTGCCAGCATGGCTTGCGTGCCGCCGTCGCGCCGGATGGCAGCGAACAGATCCTCCTGCGCCTTGGCCGCCACCCGGAGCGCGCTCACTGGCCAGATCACCATCTTGTAGCCCATCGCCTGAAACTCGGCTGCCGTGCAGAACGGCGTGCGTCCGAACTCGGTCATGTTCGCGAGCAGGGGCGCCGGGACACGACGTGCGAACTCGCGCAGCATCTCGTGGTCATGTAGCGCCTCCGGAAAGATGGCATCAGCGCCCGCATCAAGATAACGGCGCGCGCGGGCAACGGCGGCATCAAGCCCCTCGCTGGCAACCGCGTCGGTGCGCGCGATGATGTAGAGATCCCGGCGCGCCTTAACGGCAGCTGCGATTTTGGCCGCCATATCGGCTGGCTCGGCGAGCTTCTTGTCGTTCAGGTGCCCGCACTTCTTCGGTAGCAGTTGGTCCTCGATGTGGACCGCCGCCGCGCCGGCCTCCTCGAAGCTGCGCACCATGTGCATCACGTTGAGCGCCTCGCCGTAACCGGTGTCACCATCGACAAGCACGGGCAGTCCCGAGGCGCGGCTCACCTGGCGTATAAAAAAAGAGACCTCGTTCACCGTGATGATGCCGAGGTCGGGCAATCCCATGGAGGCGCTCATGCCGGCACCCGAGAGATAGAGCGCCTCGAAGCCAGCAGCCTTGGCCTGCAACGCAGTCAGGCCGTTGTGGGTGCCGGGCATTTGGAGAATCTGGTCGTGGGCAAGCAGCGCGCGAAACCGGCGGCCGGCGCTCGCGCCCGGGCAATGGCTGCCGACCAGGTAGGTCATGGGCGGGCTCAGGCCGCCCGCGTCTGGTGCGCACCGGCAAATGCCGGGGCCACCTCGCGCATGAAGCGATCCATCTCCTCCTTGACCTGGCTGTGCGGCTTCAATCCGACGTTCACGTAGAGGATCACCTCATCGAATCCCGCGGCTTCGACTTTCTTGAGTGTGTCGATGATGCGCGCCGAGCTACCGAGCAGGACCGAATTCTCGGTCAGGTCCTCCGGGCGTACCTTGCGCAGCCGCTCCACCATCTCGATGAAATAATGATAGCTCGGTGGCGCCGTCCTGGGATCGCCAGGGAACGCCGGAATGACGCATTCCTTGTAGTAGCGGACCTGGCGGGCGCGCTGCGCATCCTCCTGTGCCTTGTTATCCGCGAAATGCGTGAAATAACTGCACATCAGACGAGCCGGCTTGTTGCCGGATTTTGCACAGGTCTCGTGGTAGAGGTCGGCGACCTGGCGCAGACCGCCGTAGCTCATGGCCGCCGCGAACGGCGCGACAATGAGGCCGCAGCCCAGGCGGGCAGCCAGCTCGATCGACGGTTTGGAGAAGGAGCCGACATAGGTCGGAATCGGCTTCTGCACCGGCTTGGGCGTGATGCGGACCTCATCGAACTGATAGTGCTTGCCGCGATGGGAGATGCGGCCGTCAGCCTGCCAGAGCCTGCGCACGAGCTCGAGCCCCTCGTCGAAAATCGACTGGTTGTCCTCAAACGAGACATGAAACGGCAGATACTCGCGTTTGTCGTAGCCGCGGCCGGCCGCAAAATCGACCCGCCCGTTGCTCAACAGATCGAGCGTGGCAAACTGCTCCGCGACCCGGATGGGATGGTGCAAGGGCAGCACGGTCACCGCCGGTGCCAGCCGGATGTGACGTGTGCGGGCGGCGATATAGGAGAGCACCAGATCTGGGCACGAGAGCACCCCAAGCGAGTTGAAATGATGCTCTCCGATCCAGGCTGAATGCATGCCGATCTGATCGGCATAGAGCGCTTCCGCGGTGATGTCGGCAACAAACTGGTTGGCGGAGCGGGTATTGCTCCCGTAGTGATTGTCGCTCAGCGTGAAATAGCCAAAATCCATGCTCGCCTCCCTGGCCTGAGCTGCGCCCGCAAATTCCCTGTGGCTTGCGAGAACAATAGTTGACAATGCAACTGTTGTAAATACAATTTTCCTTGTCGCTGCTCGAGGATGGTTGCGGTGTCTGCACGCCCGGTTGCAGGAATGCGGTCGTCAATCGCCCGCGCCAGGGGAAGCGCGGTCGCGGAGCCGTTGCGCAGCAAGCCGGCGCTTGCCCACCCGCGGTCGAGTGCCCGCGTGCCGCATCGGTCCCGCCTCGATCTCACGGACTTTATTCCATACCTGATCAATCGGGTCGGCGTTGCGCTGGTCGAACGCTTTTCCCACGATGCGCTCGCCGGCAGCCATTTGAGCATCGCCACGTGGCGAGTCCTGGCGGCGCTTTCGACCAACGGGCGCCTGCGTCAGACCGATATTGCGGAGATCACCAGCACCGAGGTGTCGACCTTGTCGCGCCTGATCACACGGCTGGTACAAATGGGACTGGTGAGCCGGGCCCGCTCGGCGCGGAGCAACCGCGAGGTCGCGGTGGAGCTTACGCCGAGAGCCAGCGCGCTCGTCGCGCAGCTGATCCCGATTGCCGAGGAATTGCAGGCGACGGCCACGCAGGGATTGTCGAAGCAGGAGCTGAGCATTCTCAAGCGCGCGCTGCGCCACATGCACGAAAATCTCACACGCACATCCTGAGATGCAGCGAGATCATTCCTGCTGGATGCCGGCTGCCTTGACCATGTCCGCCCATTTTGGGGTGTAAATCAATCATCGCGGGCGGTGCTCCGATCACACCTTGGCAATCACCTCCGCCCAGTCCTCGAGCATCGCCATCTCGTGTCCCGTACGGATATGCATGCCGAACTGTCGGTAGCCGGCAGCCTCGATCTCACGCAGGCCCTCGATCAGCTCCGATCTGGTGCCGGTGAAGGTGAAGGCACGAACGACGTCGGCCGTGATCAGCTCCTGCTCCTCAGGGCGCAGGAACATGAGATGGCCGCGGTGGTTCGAAAGATAGCGCGCGTCAGCGGGCTCGTATCTGCGGTAGATCTCGCGGTATGCGTCGAGCTTGGCCGCAAATTGCGGCGGGGCGGGAAAGCCGATGGATCCGAGCTCCGCTTGCTCGGCGTAGTTGTGAAACACGATCGCCGCCGCTGGACCGGCCTGCGCCCTGGCGCGCGGGCTCTCGGCGCTCTCGCCTTCGGCCAGCACGCAGCCGCCGCCGAAGGCGGTCGCATAAAGCGTGCCGGGATCGCGGCCGGCCTCGCGCCATGCCGACCGCATGTCCGCAATGGCTGCAATGGCCGACTGCGCGCTGCGCATCGCGGTCATCCAGCGCGCGCCAAGCCTTGCCGTAACGCGGCGCCCGCGTTGGCCGAAAGCAGAGATGTGAAGCGGGATCGGATCGTCGAGGTTGATGAGATTGAGCTCGGGATTGAGAAAGCGGATCTTGTGCGTCCCCTTCTCGCCGCGCCACTCCACCAGCTCCCCTTTGAGCAGTCCTTGCACGACGCGGATGTACTCTTCGAGCCGCGCCAGCGTGATCGCCGGCAGCCCCATGGTGCGGCGCGCGGTGAACCCCGTACCCACGCCGAAATCGATGCGGCCGGGCGCCAGCGCATTGAGGGAAGCGAGCGCGCCTGCCGCAACCGGCGCAATGCGGTTCGACGGGATGAGAACGCCTGTGCCCAGCCGGATGCGCGAGGTCTGCATTGCAGCCGCAGCCATGGCCACGAACATGTCGGCATTGAGCAGCTGCGTGTCGTAGAACCAGGCATGGGTGAAGCCGAACTCCTCCGCACGCTTCACGACTTTCCACGAATGCGACGATGTCGCCAGCTGAATGCCGAAATCCACGATATGCCTCCTGGGCAGCCTACTCGGTGGCGCCGCAGCAGGCAGCCTGCTTGGTGACGGCCGCAGCAACCCGGTGAAGGAGCTTCAGGACCATGGTCACGGCAACCCGCGCAATTCCAGATGGCACCGGGCAGAATCACGAGATTGCGCTCAGCCACCTCGAGCACACCATCGAGGCGCTCGGCCAGCATACCGGCCTGAGTCGTTCTGAGTTGCTCGCCAGCCTCGGCGAGCATTTGCCCGAACTGATCGACCAGCTTACCCCGCACGCACGGCTGCCGCCCGAGCAGGAGGCTGCCCTGATGGTCTGATTACCCCGCGAGGGGCAAATGCGGTTGGGGATGATCCGTCGAGATCGGCCCCGCGCCTGTTGAAGACGCGACCGGTCAGGCCTCCTTCTCGCACTTTGTCATGAAGCTGTTCTTTGCGGCCCCCTTGAGCGGCTTGCCGTCCTTGTCAACGGCCTTGGGGGTGCATGCGTCCAGCCTGCATTTTTTCAGAAAGCTCGTCTTGGCCGCCCCGGCCAGGGGTTTGCCGTTCTTGTCCACGGCCTTGCTCTCGCACGTCTCCTGCGCCAATGCGGATCCGATCGCGAACACGGACATCAACGCAACAACCATTGCTCGTTTCATGTTTCTCTCCATCAAAGTCAACTGAAAGGCCTGGACACAAACCACTGTCCTTGCATTCTCCCTCATCAGGGTTGCATCTTACGCGATGTGCATTTGGCGCGTCCACCGCAAGCATCCGATGATGTGGATGGTTGGCGGTCATACTAAGACGATGAGGCTCACAGCCCGGCGCCGATATCGATGCGCAATCTGCAACGCAGCATTACGGAAGAGACCCGATGGCGCTCAACCAGCTCAGGAGCCCACAGCAGATGGCAGCAGGTGCCACAGAGTTGGCGACCGCGGCTGCCCGTCGGCCGCCGTGCGATGGAGCGGCGCATGAACCGTCCGCTTGCGTCCGAGCGGTTTGCGCGCCACGCCATTGCAACACGATATGAGGATCTCGCCGAGGGCGCGGTTCTTCAGGCGAAGACCTTCATCCTCGATACGCTCGGGGTCGGCATTGCGGGCTCCTCGGCAGCAGGAGCGGGCGAGCTTCTGCGCGTCAGCACGGGCTGGGGCGAGGCTGCGCAGGCCTGCGTGTGGGGACGGCGCAAGCGCGTCCCGGCGCCGACAGCGGCTTTCCTCAACGGCTTCCAAACGCACTGCCAGGAATATGACTGTCTGCACGAGAAGGCGGTGCTGCATGCAATGGCTACCTTGCTGCCCGCGGCAATCGCTTATGCCGAGCGCGCGGGCGGCATCCCGGGTCGCGATCTGATCGCCGCCGTCGTGGTCGGCATCGACGTGGCGGCGGGTCTGGGCATTGCTGCGCGCGAAGGCTTGAAGTTCTTCCGCCCGGCCACATCAGGGGGCTTTGGAGCGACGGCTGCGGTCGCGCGGCTGGCTCGCTTCGATCCCGATACGCTCTGCAACGCGTTCGGCATCCAATACGGCCAGACCAGCGGCACCATGCAGGCGCATGTGGAAGGCAGCATCGTGCTGCCGATGCA
>Ga0306926_10001588_pt1 | contig 22697 bp, 20 predicted proteins | sample flu12Cox44000178_FD_203759 | JGI IMG/M metagenome (GOLD analysis project Ga0306926, IMG submission 203759) | Lab enrichment of tropical soil microbial communities from Luquillo Experimental Forest, Puerto Rico - flux8day.12C.oxic.44.000.178 (v2)... | ecosystem: Environmental > Terrestrial >...
TGCCTGGGCCTGCTGCAAGCCCTGGCCGTGGCCCAGGCGTTCCTTGCGTCCGGGCGGGGAGAGCGGGTGCTTGTGGCGACCGCTGACGTGCACAGCCGAACGCTGGGGCCAGGGCGCGCGGCAGGCGAGTTTGGAGGGCTCTTTGGCGATGGGGCAAGCGCATTTCTCCTGCGATCTGGAGTTCCCGAGAAAAAGAAGCTGGCCTACCGGCTGGGGGAATTCTTTTTTGGGTGCGCTTCCCAATACGCTGAAGCAATCGCGGTGAGCGACGCGGGGGGCGGTAAACTGGATGTGCAATTCGACGGCGATGCCCTCTCGCGAGCAGCAATTACCCGGATGGAGAAAGTCATCGGCGAAGTGGAGCATCGCAGCGGAATCTTGCGAAGCCAGGTTGGCGCGTTCGCTACGCATCAACCGAATCCGCGTCTGGTTGCCTTGTTGGCGAAACAACTGGGCGTCGCAGCAAAATACTTTCCACCGATTGGCGCAACACGCGGAAATCTGGGCTCATCCATGTGTGGTGCTGCGCTTCATGAAGCTCTGCATCAAGCAGAATCGCAAACCGCGGAGCAACGACAACCCGTATTTCTTGCCTCTTTGGGACCAGGCCTTCTGTTTGGCGGGGGATGGCTGGTTCCAGCAGGTGCCTAAGGCCCTCGGGCGTTTCTAACCTGGTTGCGTCTTGATGGTGTGACTGGTCTGGTGCGTGAGGCGGGCGGACCCGAAGTCTTTTCGCAGTGCATGGCTCACGTTGCGGCGTCTTTTATTCACCTGTAGTCAGGGCGTGAACGCTGATGGAACGCCGTGCCCATGCCAGCCAAGCCTGCGGGTTTCCTTCGATTGCTTCGGCCGGAGCAACCCGACCTCGAAACGAAGGATTGGACGGAGGTTCTTTGGTCACCATCGCATTTCGCTGCGAACTGTGGCGGTGGTCGCACCAGGTATTGCAGGAGTATATTGGGCAGCAGAAAGCCCACGCTGTAACTTTTCAAGGTGGTTCGTGGTGCCTTATATCCCGCCCTGAAGGGCGAGGTTTACGGCACCAAGGATAAGCCGCCCATGGCGCGACCTGACGCCGTTCGTCGCATAAAAAGCTACTCTGCCGCCAATGGCTACGTTTATCAGTACTACTTCTTCGAAGTGAACCGCATTGGGTACGAGGGCGGACCGGCAGGCGAATTCATCTATGCGATCTCGACCGATCGCAAAACTACATTCGGCGTACGGATCATCGTCCTGCAATCGGCGCTCGACGATTGGGCCCGCGCGAATGGGCGCGCGTTGAGCAGTAGCGAGGAGTATGCGGTGGCGAAAATGCGCCTGTTTCAGGCCTTTGACGAAGGCGCCGTGCCGCTCACCGCGGATGCGGCTGCCGGGGTTTCTCTGGTCGTCGATCGCTCGAACCTCGAAGCCCTGCTACAGCTCCTGAATATTTGAACTCTGCCTCCGTTTTCCATGAACCCAACCTCACCCGGCGGCGTCTAGTAGGTGTAACGGAGATCAAGAATGCAGGAGCTGGCTCTGATCCAGCCGGGAAGAACGCTTCAGGAGCAAACGGTGCGAGAGGCCGAAAGTTTGGACTCGCACGGTGAATTCGAAGCACGCCTGGTGGACTGCGGTCCTCTGGCCTACCGGGTGGCACAAAGCGTTCTGCACCACAAGGCTGACGCGGAAGACGTGGCGCAGGAAGCGTTGCTTCGGGCTTATCGCAAGTTCAACCGCTTGCGCGATCGGACCCGCTTCCGAGCTTGGCTTGTGCGCATCGTGTACCGGCTGGCGCTGGACCGGCTGCGGTCTAGGAAACGACGAGAACGGCGAGAGACATCGTGTGCCTTTCCGGAGTGTCAGCCCACAGCGCCCACGGCGGAGGACTTGGCGGCTTCGACGGAATTCCGGGCTCGCCTGGAGCACGCTATGGATGAACTGCCCGAGAAGCTGCGACTTGTACTCCTGCTCGCGGCAATGCAGGGCTACACGCTCGAAGAAGTTTCGGGGATCCTGGGGATTCCGATGGGTACGGTAAAGTCCAGGCTATTTTTTGCCAGAAAGCAACTTGCGGAGAAGCTGCGATGAACTGCCAGCAATACCAAGAGAGAATTCTGGATGCTTTTGCGGCGGGTGAAGCGACGTTTCCCGACGCTTTGGTTGAGCACAAGCGGAACTGCGGGGCATGCCGAGCCTACTACGAATCGCAAGCAAGCCTGTTTTGCAGTATCGATGAAGGCGTGAAGGCGATCGCCAACGAAGAAGTGCCGCGGTCGCTTGTTCCTGGCGTGCGTGCCCTAGTGCAGGACGAGCTACCTTCACCCTCCTCATGGATGTCAGTTTGGGAGGTGGCAGCCGTAGCTGCTGCGATTCTTGCGGTGAGTTTTGGTTGGGTTCTGTATCGCCCGGTCCGCCACACCGTGTCTCGCAATGATCGAGCTCCTGCGCACAGCGTTGAGAGTCCGGTTGCGGTGATGCGGAGGCCGGCGGAAGACGCGAGACCCTCGCCAAGCCGCGAACGGAAACGCACGAGTGCGCGTGCGTTCGGCCATGGCGCGGATTCAGCGGCGGCAATGCCGGAGGTGATTGTCCTTCCGGAAGAGCGTGCGGCATTCGCGAGGTTTGTCGCGGACACGCCCGAGCACGGCGTGGTGCTGGCCGTGACGCGGGCAGCTCGGTCGAACGAAGACGTACCTTTCGAAATTGCCGTACTTGAGATTCACGAATTGGAAGTTCAGTCTCTTGATCCAAGTTGGGAATAGCTTTTCGTTTTTGCGCCTGGTTCGAGTCGGCAAAGGGAATTCAGGGAGGAAAGCATGAAAAAAGCACGTACCCTAATCGCGGCACTCTGCCTAACGGTCCTGCTTTGTCCACAGCTGTTCGGTCAGGACAAGCCAAAAACGGACGCTAAACTCGCGCCGACCACACTCAAACTCCAGGTGACTTTCGCCGAACATGAGGGAGAAAAGAAACTCGCTAGCTTACCGTACACCTTCTTCCTTCAGGCGGGGGAGACAAACCCGCTTTCTCCTTGGACCAAGGTTCGCACCGGAAGCCGCATCCCGGTTTACGTCGGGAAAGACGGAGGGATGCAGTACATCGACGTCGGTACAAACATCGATGCCCGGGCACTCAGTTCCGGGGAAGGGCGCTTCGATATCAGTTTGTTACTTGAGCGATCCTGGGTTGAAGGGGACGTTCTTGTTCCGGTAACAAAGGTGGGCAGTCCAGCCGAAGTGACTGCTGGCCCATTCAAAGAGCCGATCATCCGGCAATTCAAGACCGAGCTGAGCCTGGCGATGCACGATGATCAGACCGTTCAGACGACGCAGGCGGCCGATCCGTTGAGCGGAAGGGTTCTGACCATCACGGTCACGATGAACGTTATGAAGTGAATCTCCCCTTCATACTAGGATGGCCCTCAATGCGGCTTCCAGTTCCGGCTGCAGAAACTGATAGCCGAGGTTCTTAAGGTACGCGGGTTCGACACGCTGGCTTGCCAGAAGCAGGGCGTCAGCCATTTCGCCAAGCACGATACGCAGGGCAAACGCGGGGGCAGGGAACCAGGCGGGGCGGTCGAGGACTCTTGCGAGGCACGACGTGAAGTCCGCATTGCGGACCGGTTGCGGCGACACGACGTTGATAGGGCCGCGTATCGTTTTGTTTTCGAGTGCCAACCGCAGGACGGCCGCGACGTCTTCGAGTGCGACCCAACTCATCCAGTGCCTACCGGAGCCCAGGCTACCTCCAACGCCATACTGGAATGGCCGCACGATCTTCGGCAAGGCACCCCTATCCCTCGCGAAAATGACACCGAACCGCACGCAGGCAACCCGGGCGCCTAGTACTTCCGCCTTGAACGCTTCCGCCTCCCAATCCTTAGCGAGTTCGCTCAGAAAGTCATCTCCCGCCGCGCTCTGCTCGTCCAAGGTTTCATCACCACGACTTCCGTAATAACCGATCCCGGAAGCCGATACGAGCACCCGCGGCGGCGCGTCCAATTTCGCCAGAGCCTGGACCAGCGCGCGGGTAGTATCCACGCGACTCGAACGAAGCAGCCGCTTGCGATCGGTGGTCCATCGACCATCGGCGACCGATGCACCAGCCAGGTTGACCACCGCATCGGCACCTACGGCCCCGGATCCCAGTTCGCCGGTTATGGGATCCCAGCTTACGTCGAATCCTTCAGCGCTCCGGCGAATTCCTGGCGAACTAGCTGGGCGAAGCAAGCGGCACACGGTATGCCCCGCGCCTCGTAGCTCACTCGCCAGCAATGAGCCAACGAGTCCCGTGGAACCAGTAACAAGGACTTTCATGGGCTTTTCTCGCTCCGTTTGGCGGCAATAATCTGCTCCGGCCCACTGGCAGAGTGCTTTCCCTCAGGTTACAATTTTCGGGTGCCAACCGTCGCTTCAAAACTTCGTGTCAAAGTGATTTTTTTCGGGCGCATCCGGGAGCTCGTGGGGCGGTCTGAGGAGTTCGAAGAAGTGCCCGAAGGGGCAACCCTTGCCGATCTTTTTGACCGTTACGTGACAAAGTACCCCCAACTTGCCGGCTTCCGGAGCTCGCTGGTCGCCTCCCGCAATCAGGAATTTGTTGCCTGGGAGACGCGTGTCGCTGCCGGCGACGACATCGCTTTTCTTCCGCCGGTCAGCGGTGGTTGAGTTTCCGCGATGAGCTATCTCACCACTGACGATCACTTCGAACTCGGACACAAACCCATAGATGTCGAAGCGCTTTTGCGTCATGTGCGCGCGGGGCAGGACGGCGCTATCGTAATTTTCGACGGCTTCGTGCGCAACGAGTCCCACGGCCGGCCGACTCTGCATCTTGAGTACGAGGCCTACGAATCGATGGCGCTCACGAAAATAAGGGAGATAGGCGCTCAAGTTCATGAGAGGTTCAGCATCCATCGCGTTGCGATCGCGCACCGCCTTGGCCGCTTGGAGATCGGGGAAACCAGCGTGTTTATCGCCGTCAGTGCTCCCCACCGCGCCGCCGCCTTTGATGCCTGCCGATTCGCGATCGACACTCTCAAGAAAACAGTGCCCATCTGGAAGAAGGAGTTCTTCGCCGATGGCGCCGTCTGGGCCGACGGTGAGATTCCTCCCGCACCTCCAATTCGCGTGGAACCTGCATCATAACGAACAGATGAAGACGCGTTTTCGCACGAGATTTGTGGCAGGACCACTCCTTTTGAGCCTTGTTGTAAGCGCTGCTGTACTGGCGGCACAGGAAAAGCCCGACCGCCCGCCGTGGGCTCAACCTCCGTCCAGCCAGGGCCAACAGGCACCACCCACGGAAGCGCCTGGCAAGGAAAAAACCGCGGAAGCGAGTTCTCCGAAGGGGACCGTTAAAGTCAACGTCAATCTAGTCAATGTGCTGGTCAGTGTCCTGGACGATCACAACCGCCCTGCTCCTAATTTGCCGGTCGAAGCTTTCCAGGTTTTTGAGGAAGGCGTGCAACAGAACGTCGCTGTGTTTGAGTCGGAGACCAAGCAGCCCTTGGATCTGGCCTTGATGATCGATGCCAGCCTTAGCGAGCACAAGGAAATGGCGAGCGAACGAGATGCGGCTTGTCACTTCATTCAGCAAGTGCTGCGTCCGGACGACCGCTTGTCGGTTTTTGGGTTTGACGAATCCGTGACCCAGATGGCTCCATTTTCTTCCGATGTCGGCTCTTTGCAGGCTGCGGTACGCAGGATTCCCGACGGCGCGGGTACGTCGATTTATGATGCGGTGTTGCTGGGCTCGAAAACGCTCGAGAAACGTTCAGCAGAGCGCCGGCGCGTGATTATCATGGTGACCGATGCCGGGGAGACGACGAGCCGTTCGGATTTTGAGTCTGCGCGAAAGTCGGCCCTGCGGGCGGGAATCCTGCTCTATACCATCGTGATGCGCCCGGTGAAGAACGAAAATGGCCGCAACACCGCCGGGGAGCATGCACTCCAGGCCATCACCGAAACTACAGGTGGCGCGATGTTTTTCCCTGGTTCCTCCCAGGAGCTGCCCGTTATATTTGACCGCATTGACAACGAACTCCGGACGCAATACCGGCTGGCCTACTACCCGAATCCGCGCGGGCCCGCCAATACCTACCGTACAATTGAAGTGAAGGTGCTGCCTGGCTACTCAGCGCGGCACCGGACAACCTATTTGACCGGGCCACAATAGTGGCTCCTGGGGGCACGAGCAACGAATGATCAAGCCATATCTCGAAGCAGCCGTCGAAATTGCGCAAGAAGCCGGAAGAGTGTTACGCGAAGAGCTCGAAAGACCACCAGCCATAGCTTACAAAGGGGAATTCGACCTGGTCACACAGGCGGACCGCCGTTCGGAATCGGTGATCGTCAGCGGGCTACAGAAGCGCTTTCCAGAGCATGCGGTCGCGGCGGAAGAAGGCACAGGGAGGGATACCGGATCGGAGTTCCGCTGGCACGTAGATCCGCTGGACGGAACAACGAATTTCGCTCATGGTTACCCCTGTTTTTGCGTGTCGATGGCATTGGCGCGCAAGGGTGAGTTACTCCTTGGGGTAATCTACAACCCGGTGTACAACGAGCTGTTTACCGCTGCTCGCGGTGGGGGGGCTTTTTTCAACGGCAGAAGGATTCAATGCTCGAGAATCAACGCCCTCAAGAGTAGCCTGCTTTGCACAGGGTTTCCCAATCATGATCGGCAAGCCAACCCCAATATTCATTATTACTGGGATTTTACTTTGCGCTCGCATGGCGTGCGACGCGACGGTTCGGCGGCCCTGGATCTGGCGTGCGTGGCGAGCGGGCGCTTTGACGGCTTCTGGGAGTTCGGCCTTAAGCCATGGGACACGGCTGCTGGCGTGATCCTGGTGGAGGAGTCGGGAGGCAAAGTCACCGACCTCAAGGGGCAGCCCTACCAGCTGGGCGGTACGTCCATTCTGGCCTCGAACGGATGGATCCACGATGAGATGGTGAAGCTCGCTGGCGATGTTGCGAAACGGACCGCTGCCTATTTTGTTCCGTGCGCATAGTCAGTCTCTCGCTAAGGGTCTCTTTGATCCCCAAGCCGTCAGGGAACGACAAAAGACGGACAATGTGGTGCCTGTGCCAATCCGATTTGAGCCCTTGCTCCGCCAAAGCCCATTTCCGTATCGACCTCTAAGCTGCACAAAAGTCTATTAGATCCTCTCGAATCACTCTCAGGCGTAACCAGCCGAGCCGGTTCGGCGGTGTTCGTCGCACATCGGTTTCTGCTACCTGGCGCCGAAACCCCTTACGAACCGCCGATTCGTCCTTCATGGATTCCTTATGCCGTAGACGGTATGCTTCCTTGGCAACGAGCAGGTTCTAGTTGAACATACGAAGGCTGCGGGCGGTCCGCTCGACTGCCATTCCCGGAAAATTTCGTTGCCGGTTTCGATAGGGGGGGAAGTATGCGCATTTTTGCATGTGGGAAGTTTAAGTTGGGACTGGCATCACTTGTACTGTTGCACTTAGGAATTTGCGGCATGGGACGCGCGGACGACACCACACGAGACGCTGATTCAACCGCAAAACCATCAGCAAAGCCGGAGACCCCCGCGGCTTCCCCAGGACTTACCGAACGCGAACAATGGCTGCTCGATCGCGTTGAGCAGCTCGAGAAAAGAGTCGCAGAACTGGAGTCGCGGCAGATGAAAACGCCGGGAGGGGCAGAGAGGCCTTCCTCGACCGATGCGAGAGTCATCTCCAACGTCACGCCGCTTCCAGTATCCGTGGGGACTTCCGCAGCCTCTCCCGCGCTGAATGCGGTGGCTGTTTCGGGGAGTTCCTCAAGCGTGGCAGCCGCGTCGATTTTGCCCGCAACTGCTGCATCGAGTGTGTCTGTGGGTCCCGGCACGCCGCAAGCCACGGACAAGAGCAAGCCGGGTGTAACGATCGCCGAGAAAGCTGAGCCCTTTTCGTTCGCTGACTTTACTTGGCTCAATGGAAACGCACGCACCAAGGAAGTACCGTTGGACACGAAATTCTTCACCCCGGAAATCCGCGCGGACGCTTCTTACATCTACAGCTTCAATCATCCGAAGGACGACACAATCAGCGGCTCGAGCGAAGTCTTCCGTTCCGACGAAGTTCAACTTACTCAGCTGGGTGTCGGTGGAGACTTTCATTATGACAATGTCCGAGCGCGGTTGATGACACAGTTCGGCATGTATTCGCAGACAACTCCACGCAATGACGCCAGCCCGGCACGCGGCCAATGGAATCTCGCCGACGCGTACCGTTACGTCTCGGAGGCCTACGGCGGCTATCACATCAACGCTCTGCACGGGATCAACGTCGACGCCGGCATTTTCATGTCTTACGTCGGTTTGTTCAGCTACTACAATTTCGACAACTGGGCCTACCAACCGTCCTATGTGAGTTCGAACACACCCTGGTTCTTCAACGGCGTGCGCGTTCAGATTTTCCCGACGGAGCATCTGAAGATCGAACCCTGGTTTGTCAATGGCTGGCAGTCGTATGGACGGTTCAACAACCGCCCGGGATTTGGCTTGCAAGTTCTCTGGAGGCCGAATGGCTGGCTCTCGATTCTTGGCAACCAATACATGCTTGGCGAGGACACACTCAACGTTCCGGGCCGCGTACGGTATCACACCGACGACAGCATCCAAATCAAATACTACGACAAGCCGGAAAACTTCCTGAGCAAGATGGCTTTCTCGTTGACGGGTGATTTGGGCTGCGAACACGGTGGCGGCGTCAGCTGCGACACGAACTCTGCGAAGGGTCCGAAGCAGAGCTTCCTCGGTTTCATGTTCTACAACCGCTGGTGGTTCCATCGCGACATTTTCGCGCTCACGGTTGGTGGGGGCAGAATCAACAATACAGGCAGGTACCTGGTTCTGCTGCCTCCGATCAATGGTGCAACCGCTATCTCCGGCACTCCGTACTTCACCGAGAATCCGGGAGACCCCTTCAAGGCGTGGGATCTTTCCGAGACCTTTGATTATATGCCGAGCCAGTACATCACGTTCCGTTGGGAATTCGACCACCGGGCGGCGAGCGTGCCCTACTGGAGCGGCCCGGGCGGCGTTACTCCGCCAAGCGGCAACAACGGAAGTCCGTCATCGTTCGCGTGCTTGAACGGCACGGTAGCGCCTTCTGCGGGTTGCGGGAGTGTTGGACTGTGGCAGCCCGACCTGAAGAAAATTGAGAACCGGTTCAACCTGTCGATCCTGGTCAAGTTCTAGTTTGCCCGCAGGGGCGGAATGCATCAGCGGAGGCGCACCTATTTTTTTTGAAACTCGGCGTAAAGCTTTGAAATGGCAGGGCGAATACACAGGCCCCAGGAAAACACGGCAAGATTTTTGAATTTTTCCGGGACGACATATTGGTCGCCGGCCTCTGCGGCCGGCACTCCCGATTGATACATCTTTTCGGCTTGCTCGGACAGGTCATCGAATACCTCGCGCAGCTGCTGGACGCCTTGCTGACCGCAGAGTGGCCCGTGGCCCGGAACAAAGATCGTGTCTTTGTCCCAGGAGGCAAAGGTCTTGAGTGTGGCGCGCCAGCCGGAGATCGAGGCTTTCTCGTCGAACGTAGCGGGATAGGAGCCACTAAATACGAGGTCACCCGCATACACCACTTTTTGCTCCGGAACACGGATGATCAGGTCGGTGCCGGAGTGCCCGGGATACGCCTCGACTGCAATTGGAAAGTGGCCCAGGTCCACGTTGAGCGGGAGTGTCGCTGGATCCAGCAAGCGGTTCGGGAGCGTGAGCGGGGATTTTCTCACGAAGTCAAAAATGTTGCCGAACATCCTCAAGTCTCCGTCCGCGTGTTGTTTTTGCGCCTCGGACTTTGCCTCATTGACTCTTTTTTCGAAGGGCGCGAGGAATGTCGTGCGCTCAGTCGCCTGCATGCCACCGTAACTTTCGGTGATTCGTTGCGGCAAAGCGGCATGACCCCACAATTGAATGCCATTTGCACCGTAAAAGCTGTTTCCAAGCGAGTGGTCGTAATGATAGTGAGTATCCAGCGCGCCTGCTACCGGCGTTTGCGAAACTTTTCGCATCGCATCCATTTGAAACGCCGCACCAGCGGCTGTGACAAAACCCTCGACCAGCAGCGCCGCATCTTTGCCGCAGAGAAACCCGCCATTGCACATCGTCGAGAGGCCTTTGGACGGATCGGAAATCGTTGCGTACACCCCGTCACCAATCTTTCGCACCGATGCAAACCCGGCGTCCACTACAGGCGCCTGCGAAATACGGGGATCATCTCCGAGGGACGAAGAAAGGGCCGGGAAGGAGAATGCGCTTGCGATGGAGTAGCCCGCGCCAAGATACGCTGTCTGCATTAGAAACTGGCGCCGGGGAAATGCTGTCGTCAAATCTTCAGACATAGCTCCTCCGAAGAGAAGGTTCGAAAAAAGTGCACTCAGTCTAGCAGAGTTGGCGTTGACCAACCGGCCACGAAAATCTGACCGATGCTGGAGATGCGGCGGCAAATCTGCGGGACTTCCGCCTTGCGGCACTTTCCAGCCCATGGGAAAATAAAGTATTGTGAGTCGTATGCGGCGTTCCGCCGTGTGCTTCGTTTGGCGATATCGTCTAGGGGTCCAGGACGCCGCCCTCTCACGGCGGAAACCCGGGTTCGAATCCCGGTATCGCTACCAAATCTTCAAAAAGCCCCATAAACAAAGGGAATCGTAAGGGGAAATAGCCTCCTTGCACTGGCCCGGAGGTATCTCTACTTCACGAGCGATAGCCACAGATAGCCGAAGAGCATGGTCAGCGCCGTAACGGGCAGCCCAACCCGGAAATAATCACCGAAACTGATTTTGGCCTCTTTACGCGCACACTCTACGACGATGATGTTAGCGACAGAACCAGTGATGGTCAGGTTGCCAGAAAGTGTGCTCGCCATGGAGAGCACCAGCCAGCCGGTGTGTGGATTTGCAAAGCAACCATGAGGACTGCCCCAATGATGGCCATGCCCGGTCGGTCAATTTTCATTCCGGGGAATTTGCCGAGCGCAAAGACCAGATAGCTGGCGAGGAAAGTTGCATAGGTGGCGATGAGGGTAACGTCAGACAAGGACGCCCACCGGAATGAGACGCGTCCATCATAATGTGGCGAATGACCCTGAACAACTGCCCGAGCCAGACAAGCGAGGTACCTGTCCCATTCGCGCGATAGCCATCCTTGCGGAAGCCGTCCTGTCCGTGCATCTGCTTTGGTGCGGCTGGGTGTTGCTGGGCTGGACGGTAACACGTTGCCGCCCCCTTCTGCGGACGTTGCACATTGCCTCGCTTGTCTACGCCATCGTCATCGAGTTGGTTCCTTGGTTGCCGTGCCCGCTCACCATGGCAGAAACGTGGCTCGAAGCTCGAGCCGGTATCGCACCTGCACGCGGGCCGTTTCTCTTGCGTGTTCTCGATGCAGTTGTATATCCCGACCTGCCTGATTGGGCCGTCGTTGGTTGTGCAGTGCTTTTCTGCACGGTGATACTGTTCGTGTATCTGCATCGCTATCTTCACCGAACAGCGACCGGCCGGTGGTGAAGGAACATTTCAAGGTCGGTATTTGAGCCGCGAGTCCGGGATCCCCAGCCTCGGCGAGAAGCGCGGTGGTACTCGGTGGTCAGTCCTCTGATTCTCCCGACTCGCCCCCTGACTTCTGCGGGATTAGGTTTTTACTGGTTTTACCAAAGGGCGAAATGGGGCTTTTCTAGGGCCAAAAGCTTCTAAGCCCATGGAAAGCCCGAGATCGGTTGGAAAAACGACGGATTCTAAGTTTTTGCGGGTTTTTTTGACCCCGAGAGACAGTCCCGGTTTTGCTACCAAGTCATTGAGCGACCCTCATTTGCCGCTGGACCGGGCAGCGTGCGGATACCAGTATTGCTGATGACAACGTTCGCAAGCGTTGTCGATCTGCTCCCCGCTTTCCAGCACCTTCGCCGCGTCCTTTGCATCTGCCGCATTGATCGCCAGGGTCGCGGCGTCATGAAGACCATGTGCAAATGCGATCCAGGCCTGGCGGTCCTGATTGATTAACTTCTCAATCTCGTCCGGCTGGAGCTCTATGCCCTGCTCGTTCCGCTCGCCAGGTTTCGCAACATGGCGGCCAGGAATTAGAAGCAGGTTGGAGGCTTCGAGCAGCTGCAGGGCACTCCGGCGAACCGTAGTCCACTCGTCGTCGGTGTGAGGCGCCTTCTCTTCCTTGCCTTTCATGGTTATCGTAGTCGAGACGGAGTTCCAGATGGTGTCCGCGGCCGGATCGATAATGCCATCCATGAGGTCCTTGATTGTCGTTGTGGGCCGATATTCGGCCTCGGGCTTCTGTCTCGCGCAGCTGGCGCAGAATTGGGTTGCAATTACGGCCGAAAGTAATAGCAACTGTCGCGTGAGATCCTTTGCCCGCAAATCGGAGATGACCTTCCGCCGGAACTCTGCACTCTACCCATCCATGTTAGTGGTCGGCCGGCTGACCGCGAGGGAGAGCTTATGCCATGAACATGGGTGGATCAAGTATTTAGCGATGCGCGAGGAGTACTCCTGACACCTAGGCGATTCGTACCGAGTAATGGGCCGCCCCGAAGGAATGTTGCCGCTTCAAGAAATAAGGCCCTCCGCTGCGACCACGGCAGTATCGCTTTCTGGAAAACGTAATGCTCGATAGACGCAAGCAGCGGGCTTCTCCCTGAGAGACTCTGAATCTTCGTACCCATATCACTCCCGCAGGAGCGAAATCGGGCCGTTGTGATTTTAGCATCGGGGAAGGAACCGGGTGCGGTTCAAACAAGGATAAGCGGGGTTCACGAGCGGTGCACCCCGTGTGCGTGCCGGCGCTGCGATTCCGGTGCTAACAATGGCGCGGTCTGCTCGTCCATATAAGGCAAGGAATCTTCGCGTCTGCCCCATGACGAAGACGCGCCCGGGGGAAACCGTGTTCGGATTTGTCCGAGACCTGCGCTACGCGGTCCGAACGTTGCTTAAAAGCCGAGGGTTTACGATCGTTGCGGTGCTGACCGTTGCGCTCGGAATTGGTGCCAATCTCGCCACCTTCAGCGTGGTGTATTCCGTCTTGCTGCGGCCGCTACCCTTCCCACACCCTGAGCAGCTCGTACGCGTCTTTGACGATCTTCGTGGCCCGAACGACCAAGATGTTGGCATGTCAGCACCTGAGCTCTGGGATTTGGAGGATCACTCGGGCGTGTGTCAGGGCATTTCTGCCGTGGCGCCGAGCAGTTCGGCAGTCGGCGGTGGGGATCGAACGGTCCGCGCCGAGAGTCTCGTCACCAGTCCGGGTTACTTTGTTTTGCTCGGAACGAAGCCGGAACTTGGTCGCGTCTATACGGCTCAGGATGCCGCACCGGGGTTCATGGAGCCCGTCGTGATCAGCAACGGTTTTTGGCGCCGCTACTACGGGGCAGACCCCAAGATCATCGGGCGGAAGATGCGCCTCGATAGCGACATGTACACGATTGTCGGCGTGATGCCCGCGGGCTTTCGTCACCCGGGCCGGACTCTCGATAGCGATGTGGAAGTCTGGGTCGCTAGCGGCTTCAACGGCCTTCCGTTTCCTGTTCCCGCGGTAAGGTCACAGAGGATGATTCCGGGAGCGATTGCGCGCCTGAAGCCTGGCCTGACGGTCGAGCAGGCGCAAGCGCGGCTCGATTCTTACGTATCGGAACTCAGCCGCGAGTATCCAAGCGAGTATCCTTCAGCCGCGAAGTGGGCCGTACGGCTTGTTCCGCTCAAAGACGACTTCGTCGGCCCGCAGCGCACGGAGTTGTTCATCCTCTTGGGAGCGGTGGGATTTGTACTGCTGATCGCCTGCGTGAACATCGCCAATCTCCTTTTGGCGCGTTCTTCTGGGCGTCGGCGTGAGGTTGCGATTCGGTTAGTGATGGGCGCAAGTCAAGCACGACTGGTGGGCCAACTGCTGACCGAGAGCGTGCTTTTGTCACTCATTTCCGGTGTTCTTGCCCTGGTTACGGTTTTCTTTTTGAAGAACGCGATCATTAGCCTCGCTCCCGCGGATACCCCGCGGCTCAACGAAGTTGACCTCAGTGCCGGCGTGCTTTGTTTCGCTTTGCTGCTGTCGATACTCACGGGCGTCCTGTTCGGGCTCGTGCCCGCGCTTCAAGCTGCGAATCCTAACCAGGTTGAGAACCTGAGGGAAGGCACCCGCGGCTCGGGGCTTAGCAGACGCCACACCCGACTTTCACGGGTTCTTGCCGTAACCGAGGTGGCCCTAGCGATTGTCTTGCTGGCGGGTACTGGCCTTCTTCTTCGAAGTTTCTGGCACGTGCTCGAAGTGCGTCCCGGATTCAATCCCGCGCACCTGGCTACACTACAAATCTGGATTCCCATATCCAACAATCCAGCCACCGATCCTTATGGTGTCGAGGAGAAGCGCGCCGACTTTCTTCTCGAGGTTTTTCGCCGCGTGTCTGCGCTGCCAGGGGTAGAACAGGCGTCGATTTCAGGGAACGACACTCTGCCGATGAACTCCGGCAGAAACTACTCCCCCTTTTCGATACAAGGGCGTCCGGCGGAATCCGAGCGCGGCCCGATTGCGGACATTGCGGTGGTCGATACGCGATACTTCCGCACCATGGAAGTTCCTTTGTTAACGGGGCGAAATTTCACCGACTCTGACACCTACAAAACACAACCGGTCGGCGTGATCGACCAAACTCTCGCACGGCGGTATTGGCCCGATCAGAATCCGGTTGGACAACAGGTTAAGTTTGGATTTGGACGAGGCGTGCAAGGGGTCTTGATTGTTGGCGTGGTCGGCGATATCAAATCGGACGGTTTTGAGGCTCCTAGCGTTCCCCACATCTATGTTGCCTTGGGACAGTTTGCGCCGGTCAATGCGGTGGTTTTTCTGCGAAGTAGGATCGACGCCGAACAACTCGGGGAAGCGGTGCGCCACGAGGTTGAAAGTGTCGATCCCAATGTCCCGGTGCACAGCATCAGCACGATGGATCAAATCATCGCCCGGTCGGTGGCTGCGCGGCGCTTTGCTCTTGAGCTTCTCGGCGTCTTTGCGGGAGTGGCGCTGGTGCTCGCTGCCGTCGGCATTTACGGTGTGATGTCCTACTCCTTCAGCCAGCGCATGCACGAAGTCGGAATCCGGGTTGCGCTCGGCGCGCAGCGCCTGGACATCCTGCGATTGGCCTTGCGAGAAGGGATGAAGATTGTTGTCATCGGAATGGCCGCAGGTCTCGTCGGGGCTGCGGTGGTTACGCGAGTTTTCCGTTCCATGCTTTTCGAGGTTGCGCCGGGCGATCCAACAACATTCGCTGCTGTTTCAGCTATTCTCGCTGCCGTGGCGTTTTTCGCTTGTTACCTTCCCGCACAGCGTGCCACCCGGGTGGATCCTCTCGTCGCTTTGCGCGAAGAATGAAACCCTTTGCCCGCGCTGGCTAACGCTCTTCTTGGCAAGCGCAGCCAGAAAACAATCAGAAATGCCGCTTTTGGGACACGGCGTCTTGGGGGGACCACAGGCCCGGCTGCTCTTTAGAGCAAGCCGAGCAATCGCTCGACTCCCTGCTCAAATGCCGTCCGGGGCGCGATCAGACTCAGCACCAGATAGCCTTCTGAAGGAAAGTCGTAGAAATGACCGGGATGGACGATCACACGGTGTTTCTGTAGAAGCGCTATCGCCACGTCTTCGTCGCAGCGATCCCCGGCTATTTTCAGGACCGCATACCAGCCACCGTCTGCGTCCAGCAGTTGAACCGAGTTTTTCCGGGCAATGGCAGACTCCAAGAACAAGCGGTTGCTCCCAATGCGTTCCAGGAGTTGCGGTCGAAGCGAATGACGCTGCGCGAGGAGCGCCGGAAACGCCAGCTGCGTTGGAGCGTTCAAGGAAAGGAAGGTGTCCGCAATGACTTCAAGGCGATCAAGAGCCGGGCGGACCAGGGTCTGAGGTCCAGTTGTTGCCGCCCACGCGACTTTCATTTGGGGTAGTGCGGCGATTTTCGAAAGGCCGCTCAGGGTAAAGGTCAGAGAATCGCGGTTTGCGACGAAGGTCTTTCGAGGCGAATCATCAAAAGGAAAATCGAGAAAAACTTCGTCCACGATCAGTGCGAGATTCCGTTCCTGACACAGTTGATTGAACTGCAGTAATTCCTCCTCGCGCACATAAGACCCTGTCGGATTATTCGGATGAACCAGAAGAACGGCCCGCGTGCGGGGTGTCAGCGCACAAACAACCGAACGGAAGTCGACGAACCAGCCGTGCGCGTACTCGAGGGAGTACGGAATCAGCGCCACGTCCTGGAGGTCAGCCAGAAAATCAAAAAGAGGATAACTCGGCTTGGGCACCAGGATTTCGTCGTGCGGGCTGCAAAGCAGACGGAAAACGTAGGAATAAGCCTCGCTGGTGCTGGTGGTGAGAACCAGGGATTCTGGATCGATTGCGGTGTGATAGTCGTCGTGGTAGTAACGCGCCACCTGTTCGCGCGCCGAAAGAAGCCCCTTCGGCTGGGGATTGTAGGAGAGTACGGCTGGGTTATGAAACGCCTGAAGAATGGTGTTGTTCTCGTACGCAAAACCGCATTGGGTGGGATTTGAAATTGTGAGGTCAAGAATCGTCTCTCCTGAAGCGCGGGCCGTTTCAAGGGCTTGAGCAAACCGGTTAGGAGACAGCTTCCAGTTGGTCCGTTGAGAGAACATGCGAGAAAGGAGACGATAGCACACCCATCGTCGGCGGCTGCCATGACGTGTGTCCCGGTTCCGGCTGACGGAGAAAGCCGGCATGCAAGCGGCGGGTCACGGCGACCCCAAACCCGTCATCTCTGCGGAGAGTATTGCCCCAAGCGAGAACGGAGGCGTGATCCGGGAGGCTTCCAGGAGCCGTGACGAGGCTCACCTCGCGGAAAGATGAATCATGAACCGCTGGTGCTGAAGGTGTGGTGAAAGCACGCAGCGGGTGATGGCAAGCACGCGGGCGAGTGCGCACAAATACACACGAGCGCGGATCGCCCTTTGTTAACCGGCTTTCTTATCAGCAGAATGAAGAGTTCCGCCCGACGTTCGGACTGGAACTCCAGGTGCCCTTCGAACTTGATGGGATGCGCTCTGAGTCTTTGGGACCGTTCGTTCGTCTGATGTCTGTCTGGGTTGCGCGATTCGTACTCACTCCGGAAGGAATGTGAGTCATCCGCATCTGCCGAAGGAGTGAAACATGAATGAGACTTTACAGGCAGCCTCGCTGAGAGTCGCAGAAAAGGTCGTCGAAGCCGAGCACGATGTGCAGATGCAAATGCTCGATTCTCTCGCTGCGGCGGTTGAAAACAGAGGAAACTTCGCATCCATGAAGCTCGTCCTCGAGCAATTCATCGAATTCTCCGACCTGCACTTTCTATCCGAACAGTTGGTTATGCGGTTGCACAGCTATCCAGGCTACGAAGCCCACATGGAAGAGCACACGCGACTGATGAAGAAGTTGCGCGAGATCCGCGAGAAGGTCTTCCGTGACGAAAAAATACTTGGCCTGGAACTAATCAAGGAATTACGCGCCTGGCTGCTGGCTCATATGGCTTCCCACGACATGGCTTTTGGTGAATTTCTGAAGCTGAGCGGCAGGCCATAACGGGCGAGCGGGCCACGGCACTTCGGCAAAGCTTCTTCAAGACCTACCGGAGAGCAACACCAAGATGTGTCTGGCGATTCCGGGTAAAGTCCCATCCATCGAAGAGAAGAGCGGCGTTCGCTCTGGCCGCATTCCGTTCGTGAAGCATCACTCGTCGCCTTCCTGCGCTTCCGGAACAAAATCGAGGCAAGCCTGGCGAGTGATTCCCGTCCTCCTCGAGACTCTGCGATAATTCCATAATGGCAGAAGCAGCTCGAGTCGACGTTGTACGCAAAGCCCTCGAGATTACCGGCATCGTGCAGGGCGTCGGGTTTCGCCCTTTCGTTTACCGACTGGCGAATGAATGCAATCTGGTAGGTTTCATCGCGAATACCCCGGCCGGCGTAAGCATTGAAGTGCAGGGCGATTCCGAAAGTGTAGAGCGTTTTCTCGAGCGGCTCCCGAAAGAAATTCCTCCATTAGCAAAACTAACCGCGTTTGTTCCCTTCGATGCAGAGCCTAAAAGTGATTCGGTCTTTCGCATTCTTTCGAGCCGGCTGGATGCCCCGACCAAGGCGCTCATTTCTCCCGATGTGGCTGTTTGCAACGACTGCCTGCGCGAGTTGATGAACGCGCGCGACCGCCGCTTCCGCTACCCCTTCATTAACTGTACGAATTGCGGTCCGCGGTTCACGATCATCCGTGACATCCCGTACGACCGCTCGCGGACCTCGATGGCTTCCTTCAAGATGTGTGGAGCCTGCCAAGCCGAATATGATGATCCGGCCAATCGCAGGTTTCACGCGCAGCCGAACTCTTGCTGGGATTGCGGCCCTCAGCTTCAGCTCTGGTCGGCAGACGGTTCACGCAAGGATGTCGTCGAACCGTTGCGCGAAGTGGGTCGGTTGATTGAACAGGGCGGGATCCTTGCCGTCAAGGGTCTCGGGGGATTCCACCTCGCCTGCAACGCCAAGGACGGTTCGGCAGTGAACCGCCTGCGTGAACGGAAGGAGCGCGTGGAAAAACCTTTCGCCGTCATGCTCCGGCGCCTGGAAGATGTTGAACGCTTCTGTGATTTGGTGGAGCCGGAGAAAAGGCAATTGCTCTCCTATGCGCGGCCGATCGTGCTTCTTCCGAGAAAACATAACAACGGCATCGCTGAAACGGTTGCCCCGCATAACCGCTTCCTGGGCGTCTTCCTGCCGTATACCCCGCTACATCATTTGCTTTTCCTGAGCAGCAGATTTGATGCGCTGGTCATGACAAGCGCGAATCTCAGCGAGGAGCCGATCGTCATCGACAATCAAGAGGCGGTGCAGCGGCTTCATGGTATTGCCGATGCTTTCCTGCTGCATGACCGGGAGATCGTGCGCCGTTGCGACGATTCCGTCGTGCGTGTCTTTTCGGGCCAGGTCCAGCAATTGCGCCGGTCGCGCGGATTCGTGCCCGTGCCGGTTGTTCTTGAGAAGGAATCGAGGCCGATTCTCGCCGTGGGTGGAGAACTCAAAAGCACGATTTGCGTGGTTCGTGGCAGCGAGGCATTCCTCAGCCAGCATATCGGGGACCTCGAAAATCTCGAAAGTTACAAATTTTTTGGGGAAGCGGTGGAGCATCTCCAGCGCATTCTCGAAGTGCAACCCAAGATCGTAGCCTACGACCTTCACCCGGACTACTTCTCGACAAAATGGGCGCTCGGTCTACAGGACGTCCAACTGATTGGCGTGCAGCATCACCATGCGCACATCGCCTCCTGCATGGCCGAGAATCATCTCGGCGGCAAAGTCATCGGCATTGCGCTCGATGGCACCGGTTACGGGACGGACGGTGCCATCTGGGGCGGAGAGGTTTTGCTGGCCGATTACAGGGCTTTCGAAAGAGCTGCGCATCTCGAATATGTTCCTTTGCCCGGTGGGGCGGCGGCGATTCGCGAACCATGGCGCATGGCGGTGAGCTATCTGGTACAGCACTACGGCAAGGAACTCAACGGATTGAACCTGTCTTTTGTGCAGGCACTGGATCCCCGCCGCCTGCAGATTGTCTTGCAGATGATCGACCGCGAAATCCATTCGCCGCGCGCGTCGAGCTGTGGCCGCCTTTTTGATGCCGTGGCCGCCCTCGTGGGCGTTCGCTCCAGCGTTAACTACGAAGCGCAGGCGGCCATCGAGCTGGAAATGGCCGGCCTCGAATCCACCGACGAAGGTTCCTACCCGCTCGATCTTCTTCCCGAAGGGTCGGGCTGGCAAATCGGTACGCGCTCGCTTTTCGGCGCGCTGCTGCGCGATCTTTCAGCCAAGTCTGAGGTACGAGATATCAGCCGGCGCTTTCATCGAGGTCTTGCAACGCTTTTCGCAGAGCTGGCGGAAAAAATTCGCGAAACCAGCAAATTGAATCGCGTCTGTCTGAGCGGAGGCTGTTTCCAGAATTCACTTCTCTTCGGGATGCTTTTGGGCGCGCTGCGCGAACGCGCTTTCGAAGTGTACTTTCATACGGAAGTGCCCGCCGGAGACGGTGGCATCAGCCTCGGCCAGGCCTTGATTGCAGCTCATCGGTCGTAGGGAACTCACCGAGGACTTCTGGGTTTGCAGCAACCTTGCGGCTCTCCGCCTAGCGCGTCCCGTATTTCCGGCTGGAAGTTAGACCCTGGCCTTCGGTGACCGTGATGGTTTGGCCGGCGGCCACGTTCGAAAGCTTCTCGACCTGCCCTGACGGCCACCGAATCTCAACCGAATCGGCTTGATCGTGTTGAGCGAGACCATAGGTCAACACCAGTTCGCTGGCGGAAAGATAACTCGACCCACTTCGCAGCATTTGCGACTGCCAATCACCGCCCGCAGTCACTCTCACAACTGCTCCGATTCCGTCACGGTTGGATTTTGTGCCCACGAGTTTTAGCCGGAGGCTCTTATTCGTCCGAGCTGTTCCACTGGCCTCGTTTTGGAATAGGTAGGCAGGGCCGCCATTCGTCGACAACAGGAGGTCCAACCGGCCGCGATTGCCGATATCGGCGTAGGCGGCTCCACGACCGACACGCGGCGCTGCGAAGGCTGCTCCGAGGCTTCTGGTGACTTCCACGAAATCGCCCTTTCCCATGTTGCGGAAAAGATGCGGCGGCATTGCATATTTTACGTTTTGTTGCACGCGCTGGATGTCGCTGTCGATGTGTCCATTCGCGATGAGGATATCCGGCCAGCCGTCGAGATCGTAATCAAAGAAGAAGCAGCCAAAACCGAGTGTCAGCAGGGAAGCGCGGCCAATCTCCGAACGCGGCGCTTCATCCACGAAAAGCCCTTTCCCCTCGTTGTGATACAGCGAAAGCATCTGGTTCGAAAAATTCGTAATCAGCAGACTGGTAGCGCCTGAGCGGTCATAATCCACGGCATCGACACCCATCCCGGCACGCGCCACACCGTCTTCGCTGAAAGCCACGCCGGCCACGACCGCCTTCTCGGTAAAGGTGCCATTGCCATTGTTCCGGTAAAGCTTGTTCGGCTGCGTATCGTTCGAGAAGAGCAAGTCCGGCCAGCCGTCGTTGTCGTAGTCCAGCAGCGCGACGCCGAGAGTCTTGGAAGTGGCATCCCCCAGCCCGGCTTTCTTGGTCACATCCTCAAACGTGCCGTTGCCGCGGTTGTGCCACAAGCGCACGGCCGTTCCTTTGTAGGATTCGGGCGTGCAGTACGATTTGCTCTTTCCATCGAGCGTGCAATACAAATCGCCGCCCAAAGACCATTGCACGTAATTGGCAACCACCAGATCGAGCTTGCCGTCCTTGTCGTAGTCCACCCATGCCGCGCTGGTACTGAACTCCTTTGCTCCCATCAGGCCGGCTTTTTGCGTGACATCGGTGAACGTCCCGTTGCCGTTGTTGTGAAACAAACGACTCTGCCCCATGGCGGAGATGAACAGGTCGTCATAGCCGTCGTTGTCGTAGTCGCCGACGGCCAGTCCCATGCCAAACATCTCGATGTCTAGGCCGGCTTTGTGCGTGACGTCGGTGAATGTCCCATCGTGGTTGTTGTGATACAGCTTTGGTGTGCTATGTTTCAACGGGTGCCCCGGCCAGTCTGTGTCATTCACCAGAAAAATATCCGGCCATCCGTCGTCGTCGTAATCGATGAATGCCACTCCCGGGCCCATGGTCTCCGGCAGGTATTTCTTGCCGAAGGCCCCGTTGTTGTGCACGAAATGAATCCCGGCCCGCTGCGTAATATCTCGAAAAGTGATGCCGGCGGCTTGCTCCGAACCTTTTGGAGCTTGAGCGAAAACTCCGACCGCGCTCAGCTGTAGCGCCAACAAAGCGATTGCTCTTTTCACGCGCTCTCTACCTTCGCTTCGCGTCCGACCCCCAGCGCGTCGGCGACTCGATTGATGTAGTTGAACCACGAAGCGATTAAAGTGATCTGCAAGATTCCGCGGTCGTCAAAACCAACTCCTCGCAGCCGCTGGTGATCTTCCGGGCGACACTGGGTTGCATCGCGCGTAAGTTTCACCACGTATTCAAGCATCACCTTGTCCTGCTCGCTGATCGGTGCCGAGCGAAAGTCCTTCCGCAACGCCCCCACCATCTCATCATTTAAAGTGACCCGGCGCAGAAACTCTGCGTGCGATTCAATTCAGTAAAAGCACCGGTTGGTGACCGAAACCATTGTGGCAATCATTTCGTGCTGGTCGCGGCGCAGAGGCAATTTCGACGACATGAGCGCACCAAACGTGCTGAATGCATGAAACAAGACCTCCGGGAACAGGCTGTGCGACCCGACGATGCTGTTCTCAACGCCGCTGAACACACTCGGCACGGGTGTCGCATACTCGGCCGGATACAGCTTGCGCTCCTCCAAGATGGCGTTGCGCAGCTGCTCGTCATCTTCCATGCGAATCGTTTTGATCCAGGTCATGTATGCTTTCCCTCTTCCTTGTTTCGAAACGATGATACTTACCGACCCGCGCCCGTTGAGGATTTCTTCCACTTAGCGCTCTGGGCTGTCTTTGCGCTAGGGGGCTTGGCGGAAAGTTCCGGCCCGAGCCCGACGCTCACATGCTCATGAATGGCTTGCCGCTCGTTGTTGTCCTCCGGATGAGATTGCCTGTAAGCGCCAGTCAGTGCCTGAGCAGCTTCATCGGCCTTAAATCGCAGGTAGCGCTCCTTATGTTCATCGGCGCG
>Ga0306926_10001589_pt1 | contig 22686 bp, 23 predicted proteins | sample flu12Cox44000178_FD_203759 | JGI IMG/M metagenome (GOLD analysis project Ga0306926, IMG submission 203759) | Lab enrichment of tropical soil microbial communities from Luquillo Experimental Forest, Puerto Rico - flux8day.12C.oxic.44.000.178 (v2)... | ecosystem: Environmental > Terrestrial >...
TGGGCGATGAGCTTGAAGTTCCAAGTGATCGGTCCGCCGTTGCTGGCCGGCGCCCGCGCGGGTGTCGCGCGCTTCGGCGCGGCCTTCGCTTTCGCCGCTTTTTTCGGCGCCGCTTTCGCCGGCTTCTTTGTTTTTGCAGTTTTCTTCGCGAGCTTCTTCTTTCCAACTTTCATTCCACTCTCCATGCCCTGACGTCGCGCGCACCTTTAGCGCGTTTCGACGCGGCAAGCGAGGAGGTGACGTCCCAGCGAAAGCGGGGGCCCATATTCCGGAGGCGGTGATCATGGGTCCCCGCAACGGGGTCCCCGCGACGCGAGCGTCGCGGAGTGCCCCTCGCGGGGACGACGACCAGCATTTGTTTTACGAGCTGGCCTTCGCCCATAAATCGGGCTGCAGCGCCTTCTTCCAGTCGGGAATGGCGGAGATCTTTTTCTCCCGCAGCAGCACCTCGGCATCCTTCTGCAGGCCGGAGGCGACGTTGGAGGGGAAGCCCGGATTGACCTCGACCTTGCCCAGCGCCTGGGCGAAGGTTTCGCGCGACATGGCATAGCCCTTCGAGGTGAAGAACGCGTAGATCACGTCGGCGACCTTGGCGGGATTGTCCTTGAAGTCGCGCGCTGCCTCCTGCCAGCATTTGAGATAGGCGACGATGGTGTCGGGACTCTTCTCGACGAAGTCGGGCGTTGCCGCCATGAACACCGGCATCTTGTCGACCTGCGAGAAATCCATGATCGACGTGCCGATGCCCTCGGCGACGGCGATCGAATTGTAGGGCTCGACATTGACCATGGCGTCCACGGTCTTGGCGGCCATGGCCGAGACCATGTTGTTGACGTCCATGCGCACCTCCTGGAAGTCGCCCTTCTTGAGACCGGCGGCGGGCGCGATGATGTCGGTGAAGATATTGCCGACGGAGGAACCGGTCTGGTTGGCGACCTTGTGCCCCTTTAGCTCGCTGACCTTGCTCAAGTTGAGGTCCTTGCGCGTGACGATCTGCGCCGTCTTGCCGACGGTTTCGATCTGGGCGATGGCGACGAGGCCGCCCTTGTCGTGGCCGATGATGAAGGACTGCCCGGCATAGGTGCCGAGATCCACCTGCCGCGCCACCATCTGCTGCATGGTGAGATTGCCGGAGGGCACGGCGAACTCCTCGAACTTGATGCCGCGCTTCTCGAGCAGGCCCGACTTGAGCAGGTAGTAGGTCGGCATGCCCCAGATGTTGGTCTGGAAGCCCTGCCGGATCGTGTCTAGCGCCCATGCCGGACGTGCCGGCAGCGCCAGCGCCAGCGCGCTTGCCGCCAGCCATTGCCGCCGTGTCAACTCACCGCGCTTGGTATTCATCGCTCTCCTCCCTGGTGGGATTTGTTGTGGGTTCTGTCCCTCTTCCTTAAGCACTCGGCACGGCACTGACACCCCGTTCATTCCCGCGCAAGCGGGAATCCAGGGGCCACGATCCGTGGTTCTGGGTCCCCGCTTTCGCGGGGACGAACGGAGTTGGGGCGTCGGTCCGGATATCATCTCGCATCCAGCATCACTCCTGCTGCAGGCCGAATTCGCGGATGCTCGCCGCCGCTTCATCGAGCGTCTGCCCCATGACGTGGCACAATTCTTCCGGCGTCGACGATACCGCAATCGATCCGGCCTTCTCGATCAGCGTGCGGTAGTCATCCGAGCCGACGATCGTCGCAAGCTGGCGCTGCAGCAGATCGAGGATCGGCTGCGGCGTGCCGGCGCCGGCGCAGATTCCGAGCCAGCCGAAGCGCACGTAATCGATCCCGCGCTCGGTGAGCGTGGGGGATCTCGGACAAGTTCTTCAACCGCTGCGGTGCCGTCACCGCCAGAATCTTGAGCTGTCCGGCTTGGTATTGCGGCACGATCGCCAGCGTCGGCGAGACATAGAACTGCACGCGCCCGGCGATGAGCTCCTGCACGACTTGGGCGCCGCCGCGGAACGGCACGCGGTTCATGCTGATGCCGGTGAGCTTTTCGAGCTGGCGCGCGAGGATCTCCTGCGCCGAGCCGGCGCCGATCGTGGCGTAGCTCACCTCGCCGGGATGCGCCTTCGCGTAGCCGACGAATGCGCCGAAGTCAGCGGCGGGAACGGCGTTGGCGAGGGCCAGCCCGTAATAGTATTTGGCGATGAGCGAAACCGGAGCGATGTCGCTGAGCTTGAACTGCGCGTTCTTATAGAGCGCGGTATTGATCGGCTCGAAATGGGTGCACAGCAGCAGGGTATAGCCGTCGCGCGGCTGCGCCAGCGCGTCTCGCGTGGCGATCATCCCCGCCGCGGCGGGCTTGTTTTCGACGATCACGCGCTGGCCGAGCGCCTCGCCGAGCTTCTCGGCGATGAAGCGCGCCGGAATATCCGTCGGACCGCCGGCGCCGAACCCCACCACCAGGCGGATCGGCCGCGCGGGATAAGGTTCCTCCGCCTGCGTCGCTCCTCCTGCGAGCGCAAGGAGCACAAGCGCGCAGCAGAATTTGCTCTTCAGGTTGTTGCGGCTCGCGCGAATCCATTTTGCTAAAATCCGGCTCATCTCTTTTCACCAGCTTGCGCAACTGCGTCCTGTCCGAGGTGGCGTAAGAGCGATTTCTGATAATCGAGAAACTCGACGCTAAGCGGGTCGCGCGGCCGCGGCAGGCGAATGGGCAATTCGGTCTTCACCATGCCGGGATGCGGCGTCATCACCACGACGCGATCCGCCAGGTAGACCGCTTCCGCCACGTTGTGCGTCACGTAGACCACGGTCTTTCGGGTCTCGCGCCAAACCTCCGCGAGCAGGCGCTGCATGTCGTCGCGGGTGAGCGCATCGAGCGCCGCGAACGGTTCGTCCATCAGCAGGACCGAAGGATTGTAGGCGAGCGCCCGCGCGATGGCGACCCGCTGCTGCATGCCGCCGGACAAATGGTGCGGGTAGGCGGCCACGAATTTCTCGAGCTTTACCAGCTTGAGCTGCTCGCGCGCGATCGCTTCGCGCTCGCTCTTGCCGACGCCTTTCATCTCGAGGCCGAAGGTGACGTTGCCGAGCGCCGTGCGCCACGGAAACAACTGGGCGAAGTCCTGGAACACCACGCCCCGGTCGAGGCCGTGCCCACTGACCGGTTGGCCGCCGATGCGAATTTCGCCGGCGGTCGGGGCGAGGAAGCCGGCGATGACGTTGAGCAGGGTCGACTTACCGCAGCCCGAAGGGCCGACGATGCAGAGGAATTCCGACGTTTCGATATCGAAGCTCACTCCCGCGACGCCCGGAACCTGCCCGGCCGGGGTGTCGTAGACGAGCGAGACGTTGCGGACTTCGATATGAGCCATGACCTAGGTGCTGCTGTCATAGATGGTATGCCCGTTCGCCGCCAGACGCGGCGGCTGCGGCCGGGGAGAGTTTCGCTCAAGTGGAATTGGGTGTAGACAGGCGCAGACGAGGTCGGACAATTCGCCGCAAGGCGCGAGCATTCATCAGGAGCCGTCACATGGGACCGCACGCCGCATCGAGGCCGCTGACATTGTCGGAGCAGGCGGACGAGCTCGAACACAAGATGATGGAGGAGCTCAACGACAAGATCGCCACCAAATCGGCGCTGTTCGGCATGGCCGACGGCAGTCTCGATTACGTCGGCGGCGCCGAGCTGCAGGCGCGCAATCCGGGCAAGTATTTCCTGATGGGCGCCGATCCGCGGCTGCCGCAGATGCCGGACAAGCCGACGCTGATCGATTTCTTTAAGCACCGCTTCGTGTCGATGAACCATCTCTTGCAAAGCGCGACGCTGGCGCTCAAGTCCGGTCACGAAGAGAAGGTCGTGCTGGCGTGTCTGCTGCACGACGTCGCCGTCGCCGGATTCATCCGCTGCGATCACGGCTATTGGGGCGCGCAGCTGATCGAGCCCTACGTGGACGAGGAGGTGAGCTGGGCGGTGCGCGTGCACCAGGCGCTGCGCTTCTTCCCCGACGAGTCGGCCGGCTACAAGTATCCCGACATGTATCTGAAATATTTCGGGCCCGACTACCAGCCCGAGCCCTACATCGTCGAGGAATACAAGCGCGCCCGCAGCCACAAATACTACATGACCGCGCGGCTCATCTGCGTGAACGACATTTACGCGTTCGATCCCAACGCCAAGGTCAACCTCGACGATTTCGTCGACATCATCGGCCGCAACTTCAAGCAGCCGAAAGAGGGGCTGGGCTTCGACAACACGCCGTCGTCGCACATGTGGCGTACGCTGATGTGGCCGACCAGGTTCCTCTAAGCCACGTGATCGGTACTCACGCGCAATCGCGCGCGCTAGCCCGTCGATGACGGGCGCAAATGCCCTGATGGCCGACGCGGAGATAGGGCGGTGAGGTATTCTTGCCCCCTTGCGATTTCCTTGATCCGCAAAGGTTTGAGTAGCAACAGCGCCATCAACGCTGCGCCGATGTCGAGCAACGCGGCAAGAATGAACACCGTGTGCCAGTCGCCGGTCGCGGCAGTCAACACGCTGCTCAAGGGAACCAGCAGCGAAGCCGTCCCCTTTGCCGTGTACAGCATGCCGTAATTCGTCGTCGCGAATTTCCGGCCATAGATGTCCGTGCACATGGCCGGGAACAGCGAGTAGATTTCGCCCCAGGCGAAGAACACCAGGCCCGAAAGCACCACAAACGCGATTGGATTGCTCGCGAAGACGAACAATGCGTAGATCCCCGCACCCTCGAGGAGAAACGCGAGAAACATCGTGTGCTCGCGGCCGATATGATCGGATAACCAGCCGAAGAAAGGTCGCGACGCGCCGTTGACCATGCGGTCGAGGGTCAAGGCGAAGCTCAGCGCTGGCAGCGTCAACCCCAGGATCGAAACCGGGACGTTCGCAATGTTGTAGTCGTTGGCGATGGGCGCGAGCTGGGCGGTCGCCATCAAACCGCCGGCGCCGACCAGGACGAACATCGCATACATGACCCAAAACACCGGGGTCTTCAGCGCTTGGGTGGGAACATAATCGCGCCTACTCTGCTGCACTGTCCGGCTTGCCTGCGCCTCGACTTCATCCGCTTCCGGCGCCCGCAGCAGCAGCGCAACAATGAGCACGACCAAGCCCTGGGCGAGGCCGAACCACAGGAACGCTGCCTCGTAGCCGCTCGATTGGATCACGTTCGCGATCGGGATGATCGTGAGCGCAGAACCCGCGCCGAAGCCTGCCGCCGTCAATCCGGCGGCAAGGCCGCGCCGGTCGGGAAACCATTTCAGCGCATTACCATACGCAGCCCCCGCGATCGCGCCGGCACCGACGCCGCCGAATACAGCGCCGACATAGAGCATGGACAGCGAATCTGCGACGGAATTGAGCGCCCAGGCGAGGCTGACGAGCACGGCGCCGCCGCATACCACGACCCTCGGGCCGAGCCGATCGATGACGTAGCCCTCGAACGGCACGAGCCACGTTTGCGTTACGATGAAGATCGTAAACGCCACTTGGATCGCCGCGCGACCCCAATGGAATTTTTGCTCGATCGGATCGACGAACAGCGTCCATCCGTATTGCAAATTCGCGATCATCACCATGCAGACAATGCCGATAAATAATTGTAGCCAGCGAGCGTGAGGCAATTTCGCAGCGGGCAGGTCACTTCTAACGCGGTGCTCATTGGCGAATGCCACATGTATCTCCATCACAACGTTGTTCGGTGGGATTAAAAAAGAGCGACGTTGCTCGTCTTGAGGCGGTAGGCTCGGGGACACTAATTCCCCAAAGGAAAGTAACGCCGCGTGAACGCGCTTAGAGCTTCGGAGCCGCGGCGCTATTCCGTCCCCGCCAAGCCCGCCTGCGTCACGACCTTGCCCCAGCGCGCGATTTCGGAGGTGATGAAGCGCTCGAGCTCCTCGGTCGAGGACATGCTGCCCGGGATCATTCCGAGCTTGATGATCTGCTGTTGGACCTCGGGCAATGCCAGTGCAGCGGTTAGAGCGGGTTGAAGCCTGCTCACGACCTCCTTCGGCGTGCCGGCCGGCACCGCAAACACGCCCCATCCGGCGGCGTCGAATCCGGGAACGCCGGCCTCCGCGATCGGCGGGATTTCCGGCGCGGATGGCAGACGGGTTGCCGTCGATACGCCGAGCGCGCGCACCTTGCCTTCCCTGATCTGCGGCAGCGAGGGAACAGTATCGGAAAACAGCAGCGGCACGTGCCCGGCGATCACATCAGTGAGCGCCGGCGCGCTGCCTTTGTAAGGAACGTGCGTCATTTCGATGCCGGTCATGCTCTTGAGCAGCTCGGCGTAGAGATGATGGGGCGAGCCGGGTCCGCCTGATGCGAAGGACAGCGTGCCGGGATTTTGCTTGGCGTATTGCACGAGCTCGGCGACCGAGTGCACCGGCAAGGACGGGTTGGCGACGAGGATGAATGGAATCTTGGCTCCAAGCGCCAGGGGGATGAAATCCTTGATCGGATCGTAGGGAAGTTTCTTGTACATCGTGGCGCTGATGGCGAGCGATCCGCTGCCGGCCATGACCATGGTGTAGCCGTCCGGCGCGGCCTTGGCGCCGGCGGCCGTGCCGATCACGGAACCCGCGCCGGGCCGGTTCTCCACCACGACCGACTTGCCCAGCCGATCCGAGAGGTGCGGCGCAACCGCACGACAGAGCGCGTCGACTGCGCCGCCTGCAGGCCATGGCGCGATCAAGGTGATTTGTCGCGTCGGGTAATCTTGCGCTCGTGCGATCGGCACTGTCGTGCCGACGGCAAGGGCTGCGAGGAAGAGCAGACAGCAGCAGCGTTTCATTCATTTCTCCCTGCGATTATCTCGAAGGTGGTTGTGGGCTCCCGCTTTCGCGGCCGCGAACGATGTTGGAGGTAATCACCCCTTCGCGCTGCGCACCATGCCCCAGCGCATGACGGTAGCGCGCTCGAGCGAGCCGAAGACGAGCCGCTCGAACAGAAAGCCGATGGCGCCGATCACGGCGAGCGCGGCGAGCATGACGTCCGCGTTCAAGAATTCCTTGGCGTCGAAGATAACCCAACCCAGCCCCCAATCGGAGGCGGCGAGCATCTCGGCGCCGACGACGGCGATCCAGGCGCGCAGGAAGGCTTGCCGCAGCCCGGTGATGATGAAGGGCGAGGTGCCGGGAATGATCACCTTCCAGAACAGCGCCCGCTCGTCGGCGCCCATGGCGCCGGCGGCGCGCAGCCACAATGGGTTGACGGCGCGCACGCCCGACCAGGCATTGAGCAGCATGGGAAACAGCGCGGCATAAAACACGATGAGGATCGCGACCGTGTTGCCGAGGCCGAACCAGAGAATGAACACCGGCACCCAGGCCAGCGAGGGGATTGGCATCAGCGCGCTCGCGAGCGGCAGGACGAAATTCTCAACCGCACGGAAACGGCCCATCAAAATGCCGAGCGGCAGCCCGACTGCGACGGCGAGCGCCAGGCCGAACAGCACGCGGTACATGGTGTAGCCGGCGTGCTCCAGCATGGAGCCGTCGAGGAGAAGCGTCCACAACGTGCTTGCGACCTTCGGCAGCGTCGGCAACAGCGCCGCGGGAAAGACGCCGCTACGCGCCACCGTCTCGTAGCAGGCGGCGGCGATGAGCAATGTAAGTCCGGCGCGGTAAGCCGAGGTCGCGCGCTCCATCGCTCCTTTGCTGGCGGCGCTCACGACATCATCCCCCAGCGAACGACGGTGTAGCGCTCGAGCTTTTGGAACACCAGCTTCTCCAGCGCGAGGCCTACGGCGCCGATCACGGCGACGCCGGCGAGCATCACGTCGGTGTTGAGAAACTCGCGCGCGCCGAAGATCATCCAGCCGAGTCCCCACGGCACGGCGGCAAGCATCTCGATGCCGACCAGGATGCGCCACGCCTGCGCCAGGCCCAGTCGCAGGCCGGTCAGCGTGTAGGGCAGCGCGCCGGGCAGGATCACGTGATGCAGGAGCCGCCGGTCGTCTGCGCCCATGGCTTGCGCCGATCGCACCCAGATCTCCTTGACCGCCTTCACCCCGGTCCAGGTGTTGAACACGATGGGGAAGGCGGAGACGAAGGCGACGAGCAGCACCGCCGTCATGTTGCCGAGGCCGAACCAGAGCAGGAACAGCGGCGCGTAGGCGAGGCCCGGGATCGGCGCGCCGATGCTGATGAGCGGCAGGAATACGTCTTCCGCCCGCCGCGAGCGCCCCATGGCGAAACCGATCGCTACGCCTGCCGCCGCGGCGAGTGCAAAGCCGGCAAGCAGGCGGATGAGCGTGTCGAGCAGGTGGTGGGGCAACACGCCCGTCGCGGTGAGGCGTACCAAGGCAGCGGCCACCTCTTCGAGCGGGGGAAAAAGCTTGCGGGGAAACACGCCGAGATGCGCCGTGACTTCCCACGCGAGCGCCACGACCAGAAACGGAAAGGCGTTGCGCGCGATGATCCGCCACCGGCTCTCGCCATGTCGTACGGCCGTCCCGGCAGTGAGGACATACGGTGACGAGGCGGGAGCGAGATCGGCCATGGCGCACGATAGTGCGGCTGCACCCTGTCGGACAAGCGAGCGCGGCCACCGAGGCGAACGTGCGTGCATGCGTGCCGCGCGTCGGCGATGATGGATTTACGCGCGCGCGGCTGTTACCACGGCATCGCCCATGCACGGAATGACCGTCCTCGAGCGTCTCCCCAAGCGCCTCGCCGCACCGCTCGCGATCACCGCGACGCTCGCCGCCGGCGTCGCCGGCGGTTTTGCCGCGCGCTACGTCCATCTGCCGCTGCCATGGCTGCTCGGCGCGCTGTTCACCACCATGGCGCTGTCGCTTGCGGGCGCACCCGTGCGGATCATCCCCTGGGGGCGGCCGGCGGGAACGGTGGTGGCCGGCGCTTCGACCGGCCTGCAGTTCACCGCCACCGTGGTCGCCAAGCTCGTCACACTCCTGCCGTTGATCATCGGCGCTGCGTTTTTCTCCACCATCGTCGGCGCCATCGGCGGACTCCTTTACATGCGGCTTACCGGGATCGACCGCGTCACGGCATTCTTTGCCACCGTCCCCGGCGGCGTGGTGGAGACGACGACGATCGCTCCGCACTATGGCGGGCATCTCGAGCCGATCATGGTCGCCCAGACGACGCGGGTCGCGCTCATCGTGGTCTTTGCGCCGTTCCTGGTGATTTCGTTTACCGGCGGCGGCGGCGCAAATCCGCTGCTCGGTATTTCGACCGTGCCCTGGCTGCCGCTGCTCGCCCTCCTCGTGGTGTCGGGCGTCGCGGCAACGTTGCTCTCGCGCACGCGCTCGCCCAATGCCTGGCTGATGACGCCGCTCTTCATCGCCGCCGTCGCCAGCCATCTCGGCTTGGTCGAGGGCCGCATGCCCGACGTGCTGCTGATCGCGGCGCAGGTCGTCATCGGCAGCGCGCTGGGCGCGCAGTTCCGGCCCGCGTTTCTCACCCGTCTGTTCGGCTTGCTTTGGGCCTCGTGCATCGTCGTGCTGTTCGCGGCTGGAGCGATGGCCGCCTTTGCCGCCGGCATTGGCTGGCTGTTCGCATATCCGGTGCCGACCATGGTGCTCGCCATGGCGCCCGCCGGCATCGCCGAGATGGTGCTCACCGGCAAGGTGCTGGGCTTAGATGCGACGCTGATCGCCGGCTTCCAGCTCATGCGTATCGTCATCGTGTTGATCTGGTGCCGCACCGCGCTCGTCTTGTTCAACTGGGCTGCGGATCGGACATTCGGTAAGCCGCCGCGTCCGTGATGCCGGGTCGCGACAAACGCATTTGCTGTGTGCTAGGCAGAGCCCGAGTTCGATCCATGTGATGTGAAGGAGAGTTGCGATGGCGGAGAATAAGCAGAAGATCGGCTGGATCGGTGCAGGTCGCATGGGATTGCCCATGGCCGAGCGCCTGCTCAAGGCCGGCTACGATCTCTCCATCTGGAACCGCACCCGCGCCAAGGCCGAGCCGCTGGCGAAGCTCGGGGGCAAGGTGGTCGACAATCTCCTCGAGCTCAAAGACGTCGACGTGCTGTTCTCGATCGTCTCGACGGGCAAGGATCTCGACCAGGTTTGTTTCGGCAAGAACAGCGTCACCGGCCATGGCGGCAAGCTGCCGAAAATCCTCGTCGATTGCTCGACCATCTCGGTCGAGGAATCGGCCGCGATCCGCGACCGTCTCAAGCAGCTCGGCAGCGAGTACGTCGCCGCGCCGGTGAGCGGCAATGCCAAGGTCATCAAGGCGGGCAAGCTCTCCGCGGTCATCTCCGGCAACGAAGCCGCGTGCAAGACCGTGATCCCGATCCTCGAGGCGATCGCCCCGCGCGGCGTCTCCTACGTGGGCGAGGGCGAGCTCGCGCGTGTCTGCAAGATCGCCCACAACGTGATGCTTGGCGTGGTGATCGAGAACCTGATCGAGATCACGCTCCTGGCCAACAAAATGGGCGTTCCCCGCCACGCCTTTCTCGCCTTCATGAACAACAGCGTGATGGGCTCGATGTTCACCCGCTATAAATCGCCGGCGCTGGTCAACCTCGACTGGACCACGACCTTCACGCCGGAGCTCTTGCGCAAGGACCTCGACCTCGGGCTGGCGCTCGGCCGCGAATGGGACGTGCCGATGCCGGTGACTGCGGCGACGCGCGAAGTGCTGCAGAGCCATTTCGGCGCCGCGACGCTCAAGCCCGACCCGGAGGAATACCTGCAAAAGGATTTTGCCGCGCTGATGGAGACCATGGCGCTCGCCGCCGGCATGAAGCTGCAAAGCGAGAACAAGAACGTGCCGACCGGATTGGAGAGCTAAGGCCGGCCGCGCGCTGGCACCGAGTGCAGGTGCGGGGGTGACTGACCGAGCTCGCTGGAAAGGGGTGGGTCAATGTCCAAGTCCTCGCCTAAGAGCACCCTCTACTACGGCGATTACCTCAAGCTTCCGGCGCTCCTCTCCGCGCAAGAGCCGGAGAGTGCGCGGCACGGACGGGGCGCGCACGATGAGATGCTGTTCATCATCGTGCACCAGACCTACGAGTTATGGTTCAAGCAGATTCTGCATGAGCTCGACCGCGTCCAGGCCGATTTTGGCAGCGAGGTGGTGGAGGACGAGTATCTCGGGCGCATCGTGCGCGGCCTCGAGCGCATCAACGAGATCCTCAAGCTTCTGATCCAGCAGCTCGAAGTGCTGGAGACGATGACCCCCCTCGATTTCCTCGATTTCCGCGACTTCCTGTTTCCGGCCTCGGGCTTCCAGTCCGCGCAGTTCCGGTTGATCGAGATCCGGCTCGGGCTTTCGCGCGCTGTCCGCTCCGACTACGCCGGCAAGTCCTTCGACGCCACGCTGAGCGATCCCGATCGCGCCCGCATCGCCGCCGCTGAAGCCGGCGCGAAGCTCGTCGACCAGCTCGATCGCTGGCTGTCGCGCACGCCCTTCGTGCACCGGCCCGATTACGATTTCTCGCGCGAATACCGCAACGCGGTGCAAAGCATGCTCGAAGACGACGCCGCGCGGGTGCGGGCAAGCCAAGCGATGAGCCCCGCGCAGAGAGAGGCCGAAGCTAGAGGGATCGAAGTATCGCTGGCGGAATTCCAGGCGATCTTCGCGCCGGCATCGGACCCTTCCCCGTGGCGAATGTCGCGCGCAGCGGTGCAGGCGGCGCTGTTCATCATCGTCTATCGCGACCGACCGGTGCTGCAGCTGCCGTTCCGGCTGCTTGCCGCGTTGATGAACGTTGATGAATTGCTGACGTTGTGGCGCTATCGGCATGCGCTGATGGTGCAGCGGATGATCGGCGTGAAGATTGGCACCGGCGGCTCCGCCGGCCACGACTATCTGCGCGAGACCGCGGGTAAGCACCGAATTTTTTCCGATTTATTCCGGCTCTCGACCTATCTCATTCCACGCTCGCGGCTGCCCAAGTTGCCGCGCGAACTCGAAGACGCGATGGGCTACCGCTACACGGCAGAGCCGAGCGGGCGATGACGCTCGACCTGCGTGGGGATTTCACCGAGTTTCGCACCGCGCAGCCCGGGCGCATTCATCTCGCGGCGCACAGCCATCACTTCTGGCCGGATGCGGCCTGCGCGGCGCATCGCCGCGCGCTCGCCGACGCCGCGCGGCTCGCCGACAACAAGTGGGAGACAATCTTCGGTGAATTGATCCCGCGCACGCAGCGCGGCATCGCCGCCATTCTCGCGCTGCCTGACCCCACGACGGTTGCCTTTGCGCCGAACACCCACGACTTCGTCCGACGGCTGTTCTCCGCGCTGCCGGCGAAGGCAAAACCGCGGATTCTCACAAGCGACAGCGAGTTTCACTCCTTTACGCGCCAAATCGCCCGTCTCGAAGAAGACGCCCTCGTCGTGGTCGAGCGCATACCCGCGGAGCCCTTCGAAAACTTCGGCGAGCGATTTGCGTCCGCGGCGCGGGCCGGCGGCCACGACCTCGTCTTCGTCAGCCAGGTCTTTTTCAATTCGGCGGCGACGGCGGGATCGCTCGACGCCATCGCGCAGGCCGTTGCCGATGCGAAAACGTTGGTGGTGTTCGACGGCTATCACGGCTTCATGGCGCTGCCGACCGCCTTTGCGGCAAGCGCCGATCGCGCATTCTACCTCGCCGGCGGCTACAAATATGCGATGGCGGGGGAGGGCGTGTGTTTCATGCATTGCCCGAGCGGCTTCGCCATGCGGCCGCGCGACACCGGCTGGTTCGCCGCGTTCGGCGCGCTGCGCGAGCGCGAAGGCTCGGGCGTCGCCTACGGCACCGACGGCAGCCGCTTCATGGGCGCGACCTTCGATCCCACCGGGCTTTATCGGCTGGCTGCGGTGTTCGACTGGATGAACGCCATCGGACTGACGGTCGCGGCGGTCCACGAGCACGTGCTGGCGCTGCAAGCGCTCTTTCTCGCCGAGATTGCGCGCGCCAAACTCAAGCCGCTGTGCGATGCCCGCTTGGTGACACCGGTCGCGGCGGGCACCGCGAGGGGCCATTTCCTCACTTTCGAATTGGCGGGCGCGCAAGCCCTCTACGATCGGCTCGCGCGCGCCAACATCGTAACCGACGTGCGCGGCGAGCGCATTCGCTTCGGCTTCGGCTGCTATCACGCGGCGGAAGAGATTGCGCCTGCGGTCGCCGCCGTTGCGCGGGCGATCGGATAGCCGAGCGTACGCTTTCTGCGGCCAGGCGCTGAGTTCTTGATCAGCGGCCGCGGCTGCGGGCAAACTTGCCGCAGCGAGAGCACGCCGACTGAGGTGAAAACGAACTGGCGCGCGCACTCGCGCTTGGGAGAAACAACATGACCGATATGGTCGATTTTTCCGCGGGCGGCTTCCGCTTCCTGCCGAGCGTATTTCAGTTTTCCGCCGGTGTTGCGGCGCTACCGGGGCATGCCATCGAGCGCGTGCGCTTTCGTCACCCAGTGCCGCTTAAGCAGGGGTTTGAGCGGATCAAGCAGCTGATCACCGAGGCGGGCCGGCCGCTGACGTCGTTTTGTGCTTGCGAATTGCGCTCGCCGGCCCCGTTCACCGAGCAAGGCTTTCGCGCCTTCAACGAAGTCTATGTCGTCACGTTGCAGAAATGGGGCCTGTTCGACGGCAAGGTCAATCCGGTCGCGCGCAGCAATGTGTGCCCCGAGATCGATCCACCGCCGGCGCCGTCGTTCCACGCCTTCTCCTTCACCGTTGCCGCGACAAATTCCGCGCCGAGCTTCGTGATGGCAGGCAGCGCCGAGGCGAGGGAAGGGGGCGCAAGCTACGGCGAGCGCACCGTTCGCTACGGCGAGACCAGCCCCGAGGCGATGCGCGAGAAGGCGCGATATGTGCTCGGCGAGATGGAGCGTCGGATGGCCGCGTTCGGCCTCGGGTGGCCGGACACGAGCGCGACCCAAGTTTATACCGTGCACGACCTTTACCCGTTTCTTGCCGAGGAGATCGTGCGGCGCGGGGCGGCGAATGCCGGCCTCACCTGGCACTACGCGCGGCCGCCGGTGCAGGGGCTCGAATACGAGATGGATTGCCGCTCGATCGCTCGCGAACGCGTGGTGTGAGACCGCTCTCGCTCATTCGGCTCAGCCCGAATGCGGTCAGTTCGAGCAGGCGATCGTCTTCAACAGCGGCTCGAGCCGCTCCATGTCCTTGCGGATGTGCGCATCGAGGTCGCCAAGCTCGATGTTGCGCGGTGTTATTCCCTGCGCGCGAATCTTTTCCGTGAATTCGGCATCCTCGCTTGCCGCGGCGATCGCGTCGTGGAGGATCTGGAGCACGGGTCTTGGCGTCTTCGCAGGAGCCAAGAAGCCGTACCAGGTCGCGTTTTGGTAATCGATCCCCGCCGCGAGCGCGGTGGGGACCGCGATCGGCTCACGGATCGGCTCATCGGCCGCCACCGCCAGCGCCAGCAGCCTTCCGTCTTGCAGCAGGGGAAGCGTGAACGCGGCCGGCGCGAAGGTCACGTGAATGCGCCCACCGAGCAGATCGGCGATGATCGTCGAGCTGACGGTATAAGGCACGTGCACAAGCTCGGTGCCCGTCCGCGACGCAAAATACACGCCGGCAAGATGCGTTGCCGTGCCGATCCCGGCGGAGCCATAGTTGATGGTTCCGGGCTTTGCCTTCGCCAGATCGACAAACTGCCGCAACGTGCGCACGCCCAGCGAGGGAGCGACGGTGACCAGCGTCGGTGCGTCGCCGATCAGCGACACGCCGGCAAAATCGGCGACCGGGTCAAACGGCAGATTCTTATTCAGCGTGCCGAGGATTGCATGCCCGGAATTGGCGAGCAGAACCGTGTAGCCATCGGCGGGGGCGCCCGCGACCGTCTGCGCCGCAATGAGCCCGCCTGCGCCGGGGCGATTGGCGACGATGACTTGCTGACCAAATCGCTTCGATAAGCTCTCCGCGAACAAGCGGGCGAGAATGTCGATGGTGGTTCCTGGCGTCAAAGGCACGACCACTGTGATCAACCGCGACGGATATTGCTCTTGCGCCGCGGCGGCCGCGCAGACGGCCATCGCCGTCGCCAGCACAAACGCAGCCAAACTCGCGCGCTTCATTTGGCTCTCCTTGCGGCGCATTTCGAAGCGTTTTGGGATCAAAGCAGAACCACGGCTCGCACCGGAGATGCCTCCGCGCCGATGATGTTGAGCGGAAAGCCGATCAAGGTCACGCGGTCTTTGCTAATGCGGTCCAAATTCTTGAGATAAGGCATGGTGACGATGCCATGTTCGCTCAGGGTGCGCGAATTGTGAAACACGCGCGGTGCGCCGGGCTCGTCGTTGCCGTGATAGAAGTCATAACCGACGATCACGACGCCCTTCTCGATGCACCACGCGGTCGCGCCGATGGTCAGGTAAGGCGACGCCTTCATCCATTTGTCCGAGCCGCCGTCATAGGTGTTGTTGTGATCGGTGCGCAACAACAGGCGGTCTCCCTTCCTGATGCGCGTGCCTGCGGCCTTTTCGAGATCGTTCTCGGTAATGGCTTTGCCCGGCATTTTGTCGCGCAGATCGGCGACGATGGCGTCGCCGATGAAAAGCTCGAGTGGAAGCTGGTGAATCTGCGTTCCGCCTCGCACGTTGTGCTCGGGGGCATCGACGTGACTCCCCGCGTGCAGCCGCATGTGCACGCCGCGCACGATCTGGCCCGCCCCTCCCGGGGCGTCGTGCTCCTTGAGCACCTCCATCTCGAACTGCATGTCCTTCTTGAAACCCGCCGGCGTGCGCATCGCAAAATTCTTGGGGTCGAGCTCCAGGCTGATGTCGATGATTCTTTCGATGGCGAGCGACATGACCTGCCCCCTCCTGCGGGATGAGCGGGTGATATTGGCCGACTTGACCGGCCAATGCCATCGCCGTTCACCCCGTCCTCGATTTCGAAACCTGCCATGCGGGGCCGATGCCATAATCGCCGTTGCCGCGCGAGCAAATTCCAATAACAATCCGCGGCCGCAACGAGACAACAGCGGAGGTGCGCGTGCTGACCGCCGAGAAAAACCACCTTCTCACCCAGGTCGGTCCGGGGACGCCGATGGGCGAGCTCCTGCGCCGCTACTGGATGCCGATCGGCGGCGCGAGCCAGCTCGACAACAATCCGATCAAGCCCATTCGCCTCATGGGCGAGGACCTCGTGCTCTACAAGGACCAGGGCGGACGTTTCGGGCTCCTCGACCGCCATTGCCCGCACCGCCGCGCGGACCTCTCGTATGGATTCGTCGAAGAGCGTGGCATCCGCTGCAACTACCACGGCTGGCTGATGGACGAGGGCGGGCACTGCATCGAGCAGCCCTACGACGACCTCGTCAACCCGCGTTCGCGTGCGAAGGAGCGCTGCACGATCCCGGCCTATCCGGTGAAGGAATGCGCGGGCCTGTTGTGGACCTATATGGGTCCGCAACCGGCGCCGGAGCTCCCGGTGTGGGAACCGTTCACCTGGGAGAATGGCTTTCGCGAGATCGTGCTCTCCGATGTGCCCTGCAATTGGTTCCAGTGCCAGGAGAACTCCTGCGACCCCGTGCACTTCGAATGGATGCACGACAATTGGAGCCTTCGCCTCAGCGGCAAGGAGGGGCCCTACGCCGGCAGGCACCTGAAGCTCAAGTTCGAGGAATTCGATTACGGTTTCATCTACAAGCGGGTGCGTGAGGATTCCGACGAGCACAATCCGTATTGGACCGTGGGCCGCGTCGCGCTGTGGCCGAACGGCTTCTATCTCGGCAATCATTTCGAATGGCGCGTTCCGATCGACGACGAGAACACACTCAGCGTCGCTTGGTTCTTCATGCGCGTGCCGAAGGGGCGCGAACCCTACGTGCAAGGGCGCGTGCCGACCTGGGTGAGTCCGATCAAGGACGAGCATGGCCGCTGGATCACGAGCCACGTCATCAACCAGGACATCATCGCCTGGGTCGGTCAGGGCCGCATCGCCGACCGCACAAAGGAGCACCTCGGGCCGAGCGACCTCGGAATCGTCATGATCCGCAAACGGCTGTTCGAGGATCTCGACGCGATCGCCCAAGGTCGCGACCCCAAGGCGATCATCCGCAACCCGAACGTCGCCAATTGCGTCGACCTGCCCTTCTTCCAGAAAAAGGAAAGCGTCGAGGGGATCCCGCTTGAGGACTACGAGCGATACCCCCTGCTGAAAGCGAGACTGAGGGCGTTTCGGCACTGCTACGGCCAACCCCCCGAGGTGCGGCGGGCATTCGAGCAGGCGATGGGCATCGCAGACTAGCTCCGGTGGTATTTAGCCACCGTAGGGGCAGCGCCGACCGAACGCCGACATCCGCCGCGCATTTTGGTCGGGAACCGTACCGACGCTTCTGCGTTGCAGGAAAAACTGGGGGTCCCCTGCATGCCAACCGCTGCCTATTTCCGCCGCCAAGCTGACATCTGCTTTCGCCTCGCACTGATTGCCTCCGACGAAGAGGTGTCCAACCGCCTCATCTTCATGGCCCAGGAGTACACGGCAAAGGGTGACGCGTTGGCCAAGAAAGCGGGAGCAGATCCGTCCCCCGCGGCCGAGCGCACGACATTGCCGGATATCGGGCCAGACGATGCGCCCCTGGTTTGGCTGTCGGATAACCCCGACCCCGCCCGCGATTGTTAGCCCCTATCTGCGCCGCCGCCGCGCCTCAAGGGCGCGCCCCGCCTGAGCGCCTCGCTTGCCGCAACCCCCGGCCCAGTTCGGCCTTCTGCTTGTCGTCGAGCGAATCGGACAACTGCTGCAGCATCGGGCTCATACTCATCACTGCGAACAGCATGACATTGAGGCGATCCGTCGCGGCCGCAAACCGCCCCATGGAATCGAGATGCGGATCGGTCGGGCAAGACGCGGCGACGAGCTGTGCCATGGCGGCTGAGCTCTGCCGCAGCCCTTTCAAGCCCTCGCGCTCGCGCGGCGGTGCGGCGTGCTCGATCGCGCCCATGATCCAATCGGCGCTTCCCGCCGCCGGTTCGGCACACATCGCCGCGCGCCGGCCGGCGGTGGTCTGATCACGCCCGTCGGTGGCGTTAGCTGCAGTCTCCGCGGACTGCGGCTGCACTCCGCGCAGCCGCTGCCGCTGTTCGTCGGTCAGCGAGTTGTAGAAGGCCTCGAACGGCAGGCGAATGGTGAGGAGCGCATCGTGCATGATCCAGATGCGATCCTGGATCGCGTTGAGGCGCTGCGAAACGCTCGCGGGAGGCGCGGCGGGGCAAATGGCCGTGATACGCTCGATCGCTTGCCCCACAGCATGGCGTAACTGTTCAAGTGCGTCGCGCTGCGACGCATTGGGCTCGACCGCTCGGTCGATCCGCTCGACGAGGGCGTCGGCGCTTACCGAGGTGGCGCCGCAAAGCGCGGCGGCTGCGAGCGGGGTCTTTGTTTGCGACGCCGCGTCGCTCAACCGATCGGCGGGCGCGTGGCTGCGCGGGGGTTGCTGCTTCTCTGCATCCGAAGCGGCAAACCCGGCGGCGACGATGGTGTCGTAGCCGTAACTCCAAAACCGGTTGTTGCCGTTGGCAAACAGCACGTAGTCAACGAGATCGGCGGCTGCATCGGGCCAAAATACCGCGGCGCTCTGCTGCGGCGACGCTGTGCGTTCAGGAGGCGCGCTGCGCTCGATGGGCGCGGTCGTCGCGGATTGGGGCGCACTCACCGGGGGTGGAGGGGCGCCGGCGGCGGGGCGACGGTCGGAGCGCGCAGCGCTGCGTGATGCATGGCGGGGACTGCGTGATGTATGAATCGCGGCGCTTCGGTGGTGGCGGCGATGTGTCCCCGCCAGGCGGAAACCGCCGAAAATCCCTGCCACCGCGCCCAGCACCGCGCCGGGACCAAATCGCAGCCGGGCTTCGGCGGCGGGAGGAACGGCGAGCGATAAAGCGACCGCACCAAGGATAGCGAGCGTCCAGGGTCGCATGACCGTCTCCGGCCTATCGCACTATCTAGTATAACGGCCGAAATTCGGCAAAGTTCCCGGGCAAGCAACTCCCGTAAGGGCAGGCGATGCATTCTTCTACACATCACGCTGCACTGGCGCTCGTACTGCTGCTGGGGGTAGTGCTGCCCGCACGTGCCCAGGCGCCGCTTCCGCCGGGATTCGTCGATGCCGCCGCGGTCGTCGACGGCCTGGTCGTCGACATGCGCTATTTCGGCGACAACAATTTCGTCGGGCAGCGCATCGACGGCTACGAGCGTCCGCGCTGCCTGTTGTCCGTGCCGGCGGCAAACGCGCTCGCCGCGATCGAGCGTGACCTGGCTGCGAACGGACTTGGCCTGAAAGTATTCGATTGCTACCGGCCGCAGCGCGCAGTCGCCCACTTCGTGCGCTGGGCGCAGCGGATCGACGACCTGAAGCACAAGCGCGAATTCTATCCCGACGTGGACAAGCGCGACCTGTTCAAGGACGGCTATATCTCCGATCGCTCCGGCCATTCGCGCGGCTCGACCCTCGATCTCACGCTGGTGCGGCGGGCGGACGGGCGCGAACTCGACATGGGCTCGCCATTCGATTTCTTCAGCCCGAAATCGTGGCCCTCGGACAGGAGCGTGAGTGGCGAGGCACAAAAGAACCGTGCGCGGCTCGCAGGGGCAATGACGCGCGGCGGCTTTCGGCCCTACGACAAGGAATGGTGGCACTTCACGCTGGTCGAGGAACCGTTCCCGGACACGTATTTCGATTTTCCGGTGCGGTGAAGGCGGCGCCCTCACACCTCGATGAAGACTTTCCCGTCCTCGACGGCGGTGGGGTAGGTCTTGATCGGAACCATGCACGGCGGTCCGACGACCGCGCCGGTCTTGATGTTGAACTGTCCGCCGTGAAAATTGCACTCGATTACGTCGCCTTCGACGAAGCCCTCCGACAGCGAGCCGGGGCCGTGCGTGCACTGATCGTCGGTGACGAAGAATTCGCCGTCGATATTGAAGACGGCGAGCGTGAGATCATCGCGCTCGACCTTCAACACGGCGCCAGCTTCGACGTCGGAAGCGTTGCATAATTCGATCTTCGGCATCCACTCGTCCCTGATTGCCCGCGATCACGCCGGCGCCGGCTGAATTGCACGGCGCGCTCTGACCTTCGAAAGCCGCACCACCGCCTCGATCATCGCCTTGGGATCGGCAATGCCCTTGCCGGCGATGTCATGGGCGCTGCCGTGCGCAACCGAGGAGAACAGGATCGGGCTGCCGATGGTCAACGCGGCAACCGCGTTCCGCGCCAAGAGTTTGGCCGCGATGTGCCCTTGGTCGTGCAGCATGACGATGAAGGCATCGAACCCTCGCCTGTGAAACAGAGTATCGGCACCGAACGGCCCGGTGACCGCAAGACCTCGCGCCGCCGCGGCCTCGATCGCCGGCTTGATGATCTCGATGTCCTCCCGCCCGAACAAGCCGCCTTCGCCCGCGTGCGGGTTGAGGCCGCCGACGGCGATCTTCGGCGTCGCCATTCCCATGCGCCTGAGCGTGCGGTCGGTGGCGGCGATGACGCGGGTGATCCGATCCTGCGTGATCGCCTCGATGGCCTGCCGCACGCTTCGGTGCAGGGTTGCATGCACGATCTTCACGTCGTCGAAGCACAGCATCAGATAGACGTCGTCTTCGTCGGTGCCGGTCTCCCGTGCCACGAACGACGGATAGCCGTCGAACTTGATGCCGGCGAGCGCGATCGAGGTTTCGTTCTGCGGCGCCGCGACGACGGCGTCCACCTCGCCCGCGAGCGCGGTTTTGATCGCCGTGCGGGCGAAGGCGAGGGCGGCGCGGCCGCTCGCGGCGCTGGTGGCGCCAAGGTCGAGCGCGGCCAAGTCCGGCTGCGCGCAGTCGAGCACGTTGAGAGACTGTCCCGACCAGTCGGCGTCCTCGGGACGCGCGACCACGCGCAGATCGGCGGCGATGTGGCAGGCTGCCGCGTGCCGCTCCAGCACGCCGGCATCGCCGACCATCAGCGGGTTGCAGCCGTTGCGCACGGCGGGGTCGAGCGCGGCCTTGAGGCTGATTTCCGGTCCGATGCCCGCCGGATCGCCGATGGCGATCGCAATTATTGTTTTGTCGCTCATGGGGACACCCGCCTGCTTATATCGGTGGCACCGAGCGAATGCGCGAGAGGCTTTCCTACTGCCAAGGCATCAGCGACGCGTGGATCACATCCGGAACGCCCTCGCCGCCAACCGACCTGATGGCGAGATCCACGTCTTTGAGCCCGAACCTGTGCGTCGTGACCTTCTCCAAGGCGAAGCGCTTTGAGGCGAGCTGCTCAAGCGCTAACTCGCAGGCCTTGAAGCTGTGGCCGCGCGCACTCTTGATAGTGATGAATTTAACCGTGACCTTTTCGAGCGGGAAATTGGGGAACTCCTTCATCTCGCCCTGGACCACGATGGTTCCGCCCTTGCGTTTGAGTGCCTCTACGCCGAGCAGAATCGGGATCGTCCCGGCGCCGGCGGTGCAATCGAGCGCCACATCCACGCCCTTGCCGCCGGTGATCTCCATAATGCGCGCGAGCGGATCCTCCTTCTGCACGTCGATCGTAAAGTCGGCGCCGAGCTCGCGCGCGACTTCCATGCGCGCGCGGTCCTTCGACGTGCCGGTGACGATGATAAGGGCGGCGCCCGCCTGCTTGCAGATCACGGTCTGCGACAGGCCCTGCTGACCCGGGCCTTGAATGAGCACGCGCGAATTATAGCCGACCCCGCCGTCGAACAGCGACCATTCCACCCCGTTCGCCATCGGCGTCACCAATCCGGCCAATTCCGGCGTGACGCCTTTGGGCACATGGTGCACGACCGAGTTCCAGGGGAGGTAAACGTATTGCGCAAAGCCGCCCCACAGATGCGGAGCCTTTTCCGCCGACGTGTAGCCGTAGCGAATGGCGTCGGGGTTGCGGCGCCAGTCGGTGTTTTCGCAGTGGCGATATTGTCCGAGGTGGCACCACTCGCATTTGCCGCAGGCGACGTAATGCTCAACAAAGACCAGATCGCCCTCCTTGAAGCCCTTGCGCCGGGTGAATTCGCGCCCCGCTTTCGCGATCACTCCGATGTTCTCGTGGCCCATGATCACCGGGCTCTTGGTCGGCGGCGTCTTGTAAAGTTTGACATCGGTTCCGCAGATTCCGGCGACCTCCATCTTCATCAACGCGGCGTCCTCCGGGATATCCGGCATCGGATATTCGCGGATCTCGGTCTTGCTTGGACCCACGCGAACTGCCGCCACTACGCTTTTCGCCACGAAGAACCTCCAACGATCGATGTCGCGCGCAATCTAGGACCGGCCTTGAAGCGGTCAAGGTGATTTTGAAGCCAGACGCGATTGCGCCGGAGGTCGCATGATAAAGAGTCCATATCTGGGTCCGCGCTTTCGCGGGGACGACCGGAACGTGGGAGCCCGGCAGGCGGCGTGAATGGACAATCTTGCCAGCAAGTGCTTCTCATGCGGGGACAGACCGCTACTGAAACATGCTGCGCTCTTTCGACAAGCGTCCCGAACACGTGGGAGCCCTGGACCGGGTGAAGGAATGGACGCGCGCGCGCTTCGGGCTTGCCGAAGATGCCACGATCCTGGTCAGCGAAGTCGTCTGTGGCCTGCCCGGGTGTCCGCCGCTGGAGACCGTGGTCGCGTTTTGGACCGAGGGCGACACGCGGCACCACTTTAAGGTGTTCAAGCGGGCCGCGGACGTCGTCCCGGACGATCTCCCTCCGGCGTGGTTGAAGAACGCGCTTATTGCGGTCGAGGGGGAAGGACTCGAGTGCTGCTGAGACGGTTTGCGGTTGTAGCTTGCCGAAGCAGGCCCGAATGCCTACCCTAAAATGGACTGA
>Ga0306926_10001591_pt1 | contig 22679 bp, 20 predicted proteins | sample flu12Cox44000178_FD_203759 | JGI IMG/M metagenome (GOLD analysis project Ga0306926, IMG submission 203759) | Lab enrichment of tropical soil microbial communities from Luquillo Experimental Forest, Puerto Rico - flux8day.12C.oxic.44.000.178 (v2)... | ecosystem: Environmental > Terrestrial >...
GAGGCCGCGCGCCAGATGGCCGAGCAGTTCTGGACCGAGATCGGCACCAACGACATCCAGGCGGTGAACGTCGACTGCGTGCGGCCGCTGCAGGTCTCGCCCGAGGCGATGGCCGCCAAGCGCGACCATGTGCAGCTCACCGTGCGGAAGGACTCACGCTAACCATGGCGTTCCCGCAGCTCGCCAGATATCCCGCGCTCGGGCCGAGCCTGTGGTCGTTCGACCGCCTGCCGGACGGCGTGCGCGTCGAGCCGATGCCGATCCTCGCCGAGGACGGCGGCGAGTCGCACGGCACGCTGTTCACGCGCGGCGGCGAGCGCTGCGTGGCGATGTTCATGCACCCGCGCGGCGACATGCAGCGCCACTACGCCATGCCGCGGCTGCTCGAGGCGGGCATCGCCACGTTCGGACAGGCAGGCCGCTTCATCAACAACGACGTGAACCTGATCCACGAGCGGCTGATCCTCGACGTGGCCGCGGCGGTGCGGCGGCTGCGCGAGCGCGGCTTCGCCAAGATCGTGCTCGTCGGCAACAGCGGCGGCGGCGCGCTCTACAGCTTCTACCAGTCTCAGGCCGCGACCGCGCCGCCGGGCCGGCTCGAAGACACCGCGGCGGGCGATCCCTGCGACCTGAACAAGCTCGACCTGCCGCAAGCCGACGGGCTGGTGCAGCTCGCCACGCACCTCGGCCAGGGCAAGCTCATGCTGTCGATCATCGACCCGTCGGTGGTCGACGAGAGCGATCCGCTGTCGATCGATCCGGCGCTCGACATGTACGACCCGGCGAACGGCTTCCGCCCGCTTCCCGAGCCGTCGAAGTACGGCAGCGAGTTCCTGGCGCGCTACGCCGCCGCGCAGAGCGCACGGGTCGCGCGCATCGACGCCGTGGCGCGCGGCTTCGTCGCGGAGTCGGGCGACTGGCTGCGCAGGCTGGGCGCGCCCGACGTCGACGCGCTGCCTCGCGCCGAGCAGCAGCGCATCGAGCGCCGCGCCTTCGTCGGCCGCTACCTGGCGATCCACCGCACCGAGGCGAACCCGGCGTACACGGACCCGTCGCTCTTCCCGTCGGAGCGCGCGATCGGCTCGTTCTTCTCGCCGCGTCCCGACGTGTTCAATTATCTCGAGGCGGGCTTCGGGAAGGTCCAGACGCCGCGCGCCTGGCTGTCGACCTGGTCCGGTCACGCTTCGCGCGCGTCGACGCTCGACTGCCTGGCGAAGCTCGGGCTGCCGACGCTGGTGGTCGCCTACCTGGGTGACAACGCCGTCTTCTCCAACCACACCGACGCCATCTACGAGCGCTCGCCCGCGCGCGACAAGGCGATCCACCGCGTGCCGGGCGACCACCTCGGCTACGGCCCCGGCGGAATGCGCGACCGCAGCGGGCAGAACGCGGCGCTCGAACGGATCGTGCCCTGGATCAAGGAGCGCTTCCTATGAAGATCGACCTCTTCGCCATGCCCGCAGTGCCCGCGACGCTCGAGGAGCGCGAGCGGCTGCGCCCGATCGGCCGCTCGACCGAGCGCTACCAGATGATGCTGGAGGAGCTGCGCCACCTGGCGATCACGGCGGACCAGCTCGGCATCGACGCGTTCTCGACGACCGAGCACCACTTCCACACCGAGGGCAACGAGCTCTCGGTGAACCCCATCCTCCTGTTCGCCGACTTCGCCGCGCGCACGAAGCGCATCAAGTTCGCGCCGATGTCGATCGTGATGACCGTCGCGAATCCGATCCGCGTGGCCGAGGACCTGGCGATCCTCGACCAGCTCACCCGCGGCCGCGTCGCGGTCGCATTCGCGCGCGGTTACCAGAAGCGCTGGATGCAGGTGCTGGGGCAGGGCGCGCCGATCGCGACGGGGATGGGCGACGACGTCGACCGCCAGAACCGCGAGCGCTACGACGAGAACGTGGAGATCCTGCTCAAGGCCTGGACGAACGACGCCTTCGAGCACAAGGGCAAGTACTTCCAGGTGCCGTACCCGCACGACACCGGCATCCAGGGCTGGGGCGCGCCCGGCTACACCCGCCAGTTCGGCGCGCCGGGCGAGATCGACGCCGACGACGTGATCCGCAAGATCGGCGTCTGCCCGCGCCCATACCAGCAGCCGCACCCGCCGATCTGGGTGCCGGTCACGGGAGGCATGCCGTCGCTCTTGAACTGCGCGAAGAACGCCTGGCTGCCGTGGATCTGGGAGTCCGATCCGGCGAAGTTCCTGATGATGTGCAGCGAGTACCAGCGCGTGGCGGCCGAGCACGGGCACGACTTCGCGCTGGGCGAGAACTGCGGCGCGGTCCGCGCGGTCACCATCGGCGACACCTACGACGAGGCGTTCGCCCTGGCCGCGGCCACCACCGGTCACGACTACCAGGAGTACTTCGGCCGCTTCGGCTTCCTCGAGATCTTCCGCAATCCGCAGGACGATCCGAACCGGCGGCCGCTCTTGTTCGACAGCAACGAAGCCGCGACCCAGCGCATGATCGAGAAGGGCTATCAGATCTGCGGCACCGTCGATCAAGTCAAGCGGCACTTCGAGAAGCTGGTGAAGTGCCACGGCAGCGGGAACCTCGAGTGGCTGTCGTGGAACTTCTTCTACCAGGGCACCACGCCGCGCCACGTGCAGGACCGCCAGCTCGAGCTGTTCGCGACGAAGATCATGCCGGAATTCCGCTGATGCCATTTTTTGAAAGCGCGAGTCACAGGCTCTACTTCGAGGATTCCGGCGGGAGCGGCCCGGCGGTCTTGTTCAGCCACGGCTTCCTGCTCGACCACTCCATGTGGGACGCGCAGGTCGCGGCGCTGGCGCCGGCGTTCCGCTGCTTGACCTGGGACGAGCGCGGGCACGGCATGAGCGAGTGCCGCGGCGCGTTCGACTACTACGACTCGGCGGGCGACGCGATCGCGCTGCTCGACCACCTCGGCGTCCGCCGCGCCGCGCTGGTCGGCATGTCGCAGGGCGGATTCCTGTCCATGCGCGCGGCATGGAAGCACCCCGACCGCGTTCGCGCGCTGGTGCTGGTCGACACCGCGGCGGCGCTGTTCCCGGCCGAAGTGATGGCAGCGTACCGCGCGACCGCGGACGCTTGGCTGGAGCACGGTCCCGTCGGCGAGATCGCAACGGGCATGGCGGAGCTCCTCTTCGGCAAGGGCTGGGACGCGAGCCGCTGGCTCGCGAAGTGGCAGGCGAAGCCGCCGCGCGACATGGCGCACCCCTGGGACACCGTGCTCGGGCGCGACGAGTTCATGCACCGGCTGCCCGAGATCCGCTGCCCGTCGCTGGTGATCCACGGCAGTGCCGACCAGGCGTTCGATCTCGCCACCGCGAACGGCCTCGCCGCAGCGCTGGGTGACTGCCGCGGGCTGGTGGTGATCGACGGCGCCGCACACGCCCCCAACACGACGCATCCTGAGCCCGTGAACCGCGCGCTGCGCGAGTTCCTCGAGAGGACGCCATGACCCCACTCGGTTTCGGCATCTGGGACGGCGACAACCACTACTACGAGCCGCGCGACGCCTTCACGCGCTATGTCGAGCCGCGCTTCCGCGACCGTGCGGTGCGCGTCGTCAACACGCCGCAGGGCAAGCCGCAGATCTGGATCGGCGAGCGCGAGTTCCACTTCCTCGACGACACCTTCGCGAGCTTCGAGAAGACCGTCCGGCCGGGCTCGCTGCGCGAGTTCCTGAAGTCGCTCGGCAGCGAGCGCCTGGTCGAGCCCGAGTCGGTGGAGATCCCGATGGATCCCGCCTTCCAGAACCGCGACGCGCGGCTCGCGCGCATGGACGAGCAGGGCGTCGAGGCGGCCTTCCTGTTCCCCACGCTCGGCGTCTGCGTCGAGCACTTCCTGCGCCACGACCCGGCGCTCTCCTACGCCAACCTGCGCGCGTTCAACCGCTGGCTCGACGAGACCTGGGGCTACGCGTGGAAGGGGCGGATCTTCGCCTCGCCGGTGATCTCGCTGCTCGATCCCGACGAGGCGCTGCGCGACCTCGAGGACGTGCTCGCGAAGGGCGCCCGGCTGATCAACGTGCGCACCGGTCCCGCGGGCGGGCGCTCGCCCGCCGACCCCGTGTTCGACCGGGTCTGGTCGCTCGCCAACGAGGCGAGGCTCGCGATCGCGTATCACGTCGGCGAGGCCGGCTACAACGAGCTGATGTCGACTCACTGGGGCGAGGCGGCGAACCCCGCTTCGCACCACCAGTCGGCGTTCCAGTGGGTGTGCATGTACGGCGACCGGCCGATCATGGACACGATCGTGGCGCTGGTCATGGGCAACTTCTTCGGGCGCTATCCGCAGATCAAGGTGCTGTCGGTCGAGAACGGCTCGCTCTGGGTGCCGTACGTGCTGAAGGCGATGGACAAGATGAAGGGCATGGGGCGAAACGGCCCGTGGATCGGCGGGCGCGTGCACGGCCGCGCCAGCGAGATCTTCAAGCAGCACGTCTGGGTGAATCCGTACCACGAAGAGGACCACAAGGCGCTGGCGGACCTGATCGGCGTCGAGCACGTGGTGTTCGGCTCCGACTATCCGCACGCCGAGTGCGTGCCCCACCCGGAGGAGTTCATCGCGGGCATCCAGAAGCAGTTCGCGGCGCCCGACGTGCGCAAGCTGATGCGCGAAAATGCGCGGCACCTGGTGGCGAGCGCATGAGCGGTCCGCGCGAGTTCGAAGGCCGCGTGGTGCTGGTCACCGGCGGCGGCGGCGCCTGCATCGGCGGGCCGACCGCGCTGCGCTTCGCCCAGGAGGGCGCGAGCGTGGTGATCTGCGACCTGCACGAGCGGCGCAACCGCGAGATGGCCGAGCGCATCCGCAAGGAGACCGGCGCGTCCGTGCTCGACTTCCACCTCGACATCGCGGAGCGCGGCAAGGTCGAGGCGATGCTCGCCGAGACGGAGAAGAAGCTCGGCGGCGTGGACGTGCTCGTGTGCAACGCCGCGGAGAACAAGCTCGGCAAGATCGTCTCCTACGAGATGCGCGACTGGGACCGGACCATCGACGTCTCGCTGTCTGCGAACTTCTTCCTCGCGCGCCGCGTGCTGCCCGGCATGGTGGCGCGCAAGCGCGGCAACATCGTCAACATCTCCTCGGTCGCGGGCTGGATCGGCAACCCCAACGAGAAGGACGGCGAGCCTGCGTACGCTGCCGCCAAGGCCGCGCTGTTCGCGCTCACGCGCAACATCGCGCACGAGGTCGGACCGCACGGCATCCGCTGTAACGCGATCGCGCCGGGGCTGATCTGGTCGCGCTTCGTCGAGAAGTTCGACGCCGACTTCCGGCCGCTGGTCGCCGAGACGCCGCTGCGCCGCTACGGCCGTTCCGAGGACGTGGTCGAGGCGGTGATGTTCCTCGCCTCGGACCGGCGCGCGGGCTTCATCACCGGCGAGGCGCTGAACGTGTCGGGCGGCTGGTACATGCGACCGTGACGATCGGCCGCGTCCTCGATCGCCGGGTTTCGAGTACGCCCGACCGGCTCGCGCTCGTAGGCCGGAGCGGGCGCTTCAGCTACGGCGAGCTCGACCGCGCGGCGAACCGCGCGGCGAACGCGCTCGCCGCGCTCGGAGTGACGCGCGGCGAGCGCGTGGCGGCGTGCCTGCCGAACGACGTCGACATCGTGATCGCCTTCCTCGGCGCGATGCGGCTCGGGGCGATCTGGGTGGGGATCAACAAGCCGCTCGCGGCGCGCGAGAAGGCGTACTGCCTGCGCGACTCGGGCGCCCGCGCGTTGCTGGCGCCGGCCGACGTGATCGGTTCGCTCGCGGGCGAGCGCGCGTCGCTGGGCGAGCTCCGCCACGCGGTCGAGGTGGCGCCGGGCACGTTCGCGTGCTGCGGAGACGACGCGCGGCCCGCGCTCGAGCTCGACCGGCACGCGCCCGCGGCGATCGCGTACACCAGCGGAACCACGGGCTTCCCCAAGGGCGCCGTGCACAGCCACCACAACCTGCTGCTGCCGGGCGCGGTGGCGGCCGCCTCGGGCACGTACGGAGCGGACGTGCGCCAGGGCGTGCTGCTGCCGCTCACGATCCTGAACCTGGTCGTGCTCGGGCCGCTGGTCGCGTTCCAGGACGGCTCCGCGCTGGTGTGCATCGACCGCATCGATCCCGAGGGCGTCGCCGACTGGGTGCGGCGCGAGCGGGTCGGACACTTCGCCGCGGTGCCGACCGTGCTCTACGACCTGCTGACACATCCGAGTGTCGGCCGCGACGACCTCGCCTCGTTGCGCCGGCCCGAAGTCGGCGGCGCGGAGTGCCCGGAGGAGTTCCGCCGGCTCTACCGCGAGCGCTTCGGCGGCGAAGTCACGATCGGCTACGGCATGACGGAGGCGCCGACGGCGGTCACGCGCTCCGACGGCGCCGCGGCGCCGCAGCCCGGCCTGTGCGGGAAGGCGGTGCCGCAGGTCGAGATCGCGATCCTCGACGAGAAGGACCAGCCGGTGCCCGACGGAGAGGTGGGCGAGATCTGCGTCGCGCCGGCGCGAAGCGGCCCGTGGGCGGGCGTGTACACGCCCATGCTCGGCTACTGGAACCAGCCCGAGGAGACCGCGAAGGCCCTCCGAGGCGGGGTGTACCACACTGGGGATCTCGGGTTCGTCGACGAGCGCGGCGATCTGTACATCCGCGGCCGGCGCAACGAGCTGATCCTGCGCGGCGGCGCGAACGTGTACCCGGCCGAGGTCGAGCGCGTGCTGGCCGAGCACCCGGCCGTCGCCGCGAGCGCCGTGCTCGGCCGCCCCGACGCGCGCCTGGGCCAGCGCGTGGTCGCAGCGGTCCAGCTGGCGGCAGGCGCGGAGGCGAGCCCGGACGAGCTCGCGTCCTTCGCGCGCGAGCGGCTCGCGCGCTACAAGGTGCCCGAGCAGATCGCGCTGGTCGCCGCGCTGCCGCGCAACGCGATGGGCAAGGTGGTGAAGCGCGAGCTCGAAGCGCTGTTCGAGCCGCGCCCGTGAGCGACGCGCGCGTCGGGCGCACGCTGGCCGATTCGAACTCGGCGCAGCCGCGCGACCCGCGTCCGGCCGAGGGCGCGCCGAACGTCGTGGCGATCGTGCTGGACGACCTCGGCTTCGCGCAGCTCGGCTGCTTCGGCTCCGACCTGGCGACCCCGGCGATCGACCGGCTCGCGGCGGGGGGCCTGCGCTTCAACGGCTTCCACGTCACCGCGCTGTGCTCGCCGACGCGCGCAGCGCTGCTCACCGGCTGCAACCACCACGCCGTCGGCATGGGCTTCCTCACCGACATCCCGATGGGGTTCCCCGGCTACGACGGGCGCATTCCGCCGTCGGCGGCGTCGCTCGCGCGCGTGCTGCGCGGCGCGGGCTACGCGACGTTCGCCGTCGGCAAGTGGCACCTCGCGCCGCGCTGGGAGCAGACCGCGGCCGGACCGTTCGAGCGCTGGCCGCTCGGGCTCGGCTTCGAACACTTCTACGGCTTCCTCGCGGGCGACACCAATCAGTGGACCCCCGAGCTGGTGCGGGGCAACGAGTTCGTCTCGCCGCCGCGGACGCCCGAGCAGGGCTACCACCTGACCGAGGACCTGGTCGACGAGGCGATCCGCGGGCTCGTGAACCTGCGCCACGCGGCGCCGAAGAAGCCGTTCTTCCTCTACTTCGCGCCGGGCGCCGTGCACGCACCGCACCAGGTGCCCAAGCCGTGGATCGAGCGCTACCGCGGCCGCTTCGACCAGGGCTGGGACGAGTGGCGCGCGCGCACGTTCGCGCGCCAGCTCGAGCTCGGCGTGGTGCCGAAGGGAACGTCGCTCTCCGCGCGCCCGCCGTGGGTGCAGGCCTGGGACGGGCTCGGCCGCGACGAGCGCGCCGTGTATGCGCGCCTGATGGAGACCTTCGCCGGCTTCCTCACCCACACCGACGCGCAGATCGGCCGGCTGGTCGCCCACCTCGAGCGCGAGGCGCTGCTCGACGACACGCTGATCGTCCTGCTCTCCGACAACGGCGCGAGTGCCGAAGGCGGCCCCACCGGGCTCGTGAACGAGCACAGCTTCATGCAGAACCGCGCCGACGAGCTCGCCCGCGGCGCAGCGGCGCTCGACGAGATCGGCGGCTTCCGCGCGTACAACCACTATCCGTGGGGCTGGGCGTGGGCCGGGAACGCGCCGTTCCGCCTGTGGAAGCGCTACACCTGGCTCGGCGGGGTGCGCACACCGCTCGTGGTGCACTGGCCGAGCCGCGTGCGCGCGCGCGGCGAGCTTCGCGAGCAGTTCTGCCACGCGATCGACGTGTTCCCGACGCTGCTCGAGGCCGCTGGCGTCGAGCGCCCTGCGCAGGTCGACGGCGCCGCGCAGCGGCCGCTCGACGGCGCGAGCCTGTGGCGCTGCATCGACGACGCGTCGGCGCCGGCGCCGCGATCGACGCAGTACTTCGAGATGCTCGGCAGCCGCGCGATCTACCACCAGGGCTGGAAGGCGACGACCGATCACGTGGGCCCGCAGCTCGCAGCCGAGCGCGAGCTCATTCCCGGCAGTCACGACTTCGAGAAGGACCGCTGGTCGGTCTTCCGCCTCGACGACGACTTCGCCGAGACGCGCGACCTCGCGGAGGCGGAGCCGGAGCGCGCCGCGGAGCTCGAGCGGCTGTGGTGGCGCGAGGCCGAGCGCAACCAGGTGCTGCCGCTGGAGGACGGCTTCCTCACTCGCGCCGCCGCACTGGTGCGGCCCGCCTGGGGCTTCCGCACGTCGGTCGAGCTCCGCCCCGGGGGCGGGCCGGTCTCGGAGGACGCGCTGCCGCCCTTGCTCGGCGGGTTCTCGCTGCGCGCGGAGCTCGAGCTCCAGCGCGCGCCCGCCGAGGGCATCGTCGCTGCGCTCGGCGACTGGACCAACGGCTTCGCGCTGTACCTCTTGCGCGGGCGCGCGGTCGGCGCGCTGAACCTGTGCGGCGACCTGCAGCGCGTCGAATCGCCGCTCGAGCTGGGGCCGGGGCGCCGCGAGCTGCGCCTCGTCGTCGGTCGCGACAAGCTCGCGCTCGAAGTCGACGGCCGGCTCGCGGCGGAGGCGCCGGTGGCGCGCGAGCTGCCGCTGCGCTGGCAGATCGGCGCGGCCGGGCTGCTCGTGGGCCGCGACCGCGGGTTTCCGGTCTGCGCCGACTACGCGCCGCCGTTCCCGTTCTCGGGAGTCATCCACCGACTGGTGTTGGAGATCGCGAGTCGCGCACCGCGCGACGGCCGGCGCGAGCTCGCGACGGCCTTCCGGCACGAGTGATGGGGAGCGACTGATGTCGGTCCTGCGCGTCGGCCACATCGGGATCTGCGTCTCGGACCTAGCGCGCGCCCGCGCGTTCTACTGCGACCTGCTCGGCTTCCGGCCGCTCACCGAGACGATCGTGGCCGACGCGCTGTCCGCAAAGCTCCTCGGCCTGTCCGAGGTCGACCAGACGAGCGTGTTCGTCGAGCGCGACGGCGTGCGGCTGGCGCTGTTCGCCTTCCGCAAGCCGGCCACGCTGCGCGGCCCCGCGCCGCGCCCGATGAACCAGACCGGCATGGCGGCGCTGATGCTGCGCGTGGACGACCTCGACGCGACCGTCGCGAAGATCCGCGCCGCCGGCTTCCCCGTGCTCGACGAGACGCGCATCGAGCACCCGGCCTGGAGCTCGAAGCTCTTGTTCGTGACGGACGGCGACGGGACCATGATCGAGCTGATCGAGATCCCCGGCGATCCATACCAGCCCTTCGGCACACCGGTGAGGAGAGATTCCCCGTGATCGTGTTCGACAAGTTCCTGATCGACGGCGAGTGGGTCGCGCCCGACGGACGCGGCCACTTCGACGTGCACGACGCGGCCACCGAGGAGCTGATGGGCCGCGTTCCCGACGGCAGCCCGGTCGACGTCGACCGCGCGGTGGCCGCCGCGCGCCGCGCGTTCGAGCCGTGGGCGCTGTCCGCGCCCTCGTTCAGAGCCGAGGTGCTGCGCCAGCTCGCCGAGGGCATCCACAAGCGCCGGGCGGAGCTGGTCGAGGTGATCATCGGCGAGCTCGGCGCACCGCGGCCGATGACCGAGCAGTTCATGGTGGACTTCCCGGCGAACACGCTGCGGTTCTACGCGGACCTGCTCGGCTCGTTTCCCTTCGAGGAGCGCATCGGGAACTCGCTGGTGGTGAAGGAGCCCGCGGGTGTGGTCGCGGCGATCACGCCGTGGAACTACCCGCTGCACCAGATCGTGGCGAAGCTCGGGCCGGCGCTGGCGGCGGGCTGCACCGTGGTGCTGAAGCCCAGCGAAGTGGTGCCGCTCTCGTGCTTCATGCTGGCCGAGATCGCCAGCCGGACCGCGCTGCCGCGCGGAGTGTTCAACTTCCTGTCCGGCTCGGGTCCGGTCGTCGGCGAGGCGATGGTGACACATCCCGGTGTCGACATGGTCTCGTTCACCGGCTCGACCGCCGCGGGCCGGCGCGTGGCCGAGCTCGCCGCGAAGACGGTGAAGAAGGTCTCGCTCGAGCTGGGCGGGAAGTCGGCGAGCGTGATCCTGGACGACGCCGACTTCGAGAAGGCGGTGCGCGCGAGCCTGAACCACGCCTTCATCAACGCGGGGCAGACCTGTGCTTCGTGGACGCGCATGCTGGTGCCCCGGGCGCGCCAGGACGAGGCGATCGGCTACGCGCTCGACGAGATCCGTCGCGGGAACGCCGTGGGAGACCCGCGCGAGGGCAAGGCGCGGCTCGGGCCGCTGGTCTCGGCCAGGCAGCGCGAGCGCGTGCGCGCCTACATCCAGTCGGGAATCGACGAGGGGGCGCGGCTCCTGACCGGGGGGATCGAGGCCCCCGAGGGACTCCCCCGTGGCTACTACGTGCGGCCGACACTCTTCTCCGACGTGCAGAGCGGCATGAAGATCGCTCAAGAGGAGATCTTCGGTCCGGTGTGCACCATCCTGCCCTTCGACGGCGAGGACGATGCGGTTCGCATCGCCAACGACACGATCTACGGACTCGGCGGCGCGGTCTGGTCGCGCGATCTCGCGCATGCGACGCGCGTCGCGCGGCGGATCCATACGGCGCAGCTCGACATCAACGGCGCGCCGTTCAACCCGCACGCTCCGTTCGGCGGTGTGAAACAGTCAGGGAACGGCCGCGAGCTCGGCCGCTACGGCCTCGAGGAGTACCTCGAGCCGAAGGCGCTGCAGCTGCCCTGATCCGCAGCGCGCGCCGGCGGCTCAGCCCTTGCGCAGCTTCCGCACCAGCTCGAGCGCGCTCTGCGCGAGGCCGTCGATCTGCATGCGGAACGCCTTGGTGTCGGCGTTGCCGCCCATCACGCCCTTGAGATACCGCGCCATCACGCCCTCGACGATCGCCGCCAGGCGCCAGTACTGGAACGCGCGGTAGTAGTCGACGTTGGCGACGTCGCGGCCGGTCTTGCGCGCGTAGATCGCCAGGATCTCCGCGCGGGTCTGGAAGCCGCCGGCCGCGCTGGGCGAGGCCGCGGCCGCGGCGGTGCCGCCAGTCTCTCCGGGCTCCGCCCAGTTGTTCATCAGGTAGCCGATGTCCGCCATCGGATCGCCGAGCGTGCACAGCTCCCAGTCGAGCACCGCCTGGATCTGGCGGTCGTCGCCGGTGATGCAGTTTCCCAGGCGGTAGTCGCCGTGGACGATGGTCGCGTCCTTCTGCGACGGCAGCATCGAGACCAGCGCCTCGTGGACCTCTTCCATCGCGGGCAGCTCGCGCGTCTTCGAGTTCTCCCACTGCGTGCGCCAGCGGTTCAGCTGTCGCGGCAGGTAGGCGTCCTTCCGGCCCAGGTTGCCGAGCCCGACCGCGTCCGGATCGACGCGGTGGAGTCGCGCCAGCACGTCGATCAGCGATGCGCCGACCTCGGCGCGCTGCGCCGGGGTGAACAGCCGCGCAACGGTGGTCGCGTCGGTGATCACGTGGCCCTGCACGAACTTCATCACGTAGAACGGCGCGCCGTTCACCGCCTCGTCCTCGCACAGCCCGAGCGCCGGAGCGACCGGCACGTCGGTGTGTCGCCCGAGCGCGGCGATGATCTTGTGCTCGCGGCCCATGTCGTGCGCGGTCGCCAGCACGGCACCGAGCGGCGGGCGGCGCACCACGAACAGCTCGGCCGCGGAGTCTCGCACCCTGTAGGTCAGGTTCGAGTGGCCGCCGGCGATCAGCTCGAAGACGAACGGCGGCTTCGCCCCCGCAACGTTCGCCGCCAGCCATGCGCTGACGCGAGGGGAATCGATGCCGCGGACCTCTCCGGCCGGTTCGGAAGCGCTCATGGCCGAAATTCTATCTCAGGCCGGGAACTCGACGCGCACGCGCCCCAGCGGGCCGAAGTCGGCCTCCGCGACCCCGCCCGGAGCGACCTCGAAGATGTCCGTGCAGCAGCCGGTCGTTACCAGATCGCCTGCCGCGAGCCCGCTGCCGCGCTGCGCGAGCTCGTTGGCGAGCCAGCGCAGCGACTCGAGCGGGGAGCCGAGCACGTTCGCGCCGCGCCCGCGCGTGACCTCGCGCCCGTCCACGCGGCTCACCGCCTCGAGCGCCGCCAGGTCGAGCCGCCGGAAGTCCGCGAGCTCGGCGCCGGCGACCCAGTGGCTGTGCAGGACGTTGTCCGCGATCGCCTCGAGCGGCGTCAGCTTGCGCCAGCTCTCGAAGCGCGAGTCGACGATCTCGAACGAGGGCAGGGCCGCGGCGACTGCCGCGCTCACCGCCTCGACGGAGTAGGGCGCTCCGTTCGCGGGCAGCGCGCGCGCCATGCGGAAGCCGAACTCGGTCTCGACCACGCGCGTGGCGAGCCGCGCCGCGGGAAGCACTGCGGGGCTGGCGTGGGTGCGACCCGCGATCAGCCGCCCGTAGACCGGACTCCCGATGCCGAGCGTGCGCTGGAGCTGCGGGTTGGTGTACCCGATCTTGTAGCCGACCGGGCGGCCCAGCATGGCGACGAAGCGCTCCTGGATGGCGTAGGCGTCGAGCTGGTCGGTCGGGCTGCAGGCCTTGGGCAGCGCGGGCCGTGGCCGCAGCGCGCGATGCGCGGCGACGAGCAGAGTGGCGGCGGCGTCGAGCTCGGAGGTCCCCAGCGGCACCTCCGCGTTTTGCCATGCCGCGCCGTCCCGCACAACCCGGCCGGCACACACCGCCGTGGTCAAGCGCAGTGAAACGTGTTCTAATTCCAGCTGCGGAGGGTCCCCCGATGAAGCGCATCCCGCTGCCGCATTCCCCGAACGGCTGGTTCAAGGTGGTGTTCAGCGACGAGCTCGCGGTGGGCGACGTACGCGCCGTGCACGAGCTCGGCCGCGACCTGGTGGTGTACCGCGGCGAAGACGGCGTCGCGCATGTGCTCGACGCCTACTGTCCCCATCTCGGCGCGCACCTGGGCGTCGGCGGGACCGTCGTGGGCAACGAGCTGCGCTGTCCCTTCCACGGCTGGCGCTGGGCAGGCGACGGCCGCTGCACCGACGTGCCCTACGCCAAGAAGATCCCCGCGCTGGCGAAGATCAGCGCCTGGGAGACGCGCGAGCAGAACGGCTACGTGATGATCTGGCACCACGCCGAGGGCAAGCCGCCCGAATTCGAGGTGCCGCCGATCCCCGAGGCGACCGACCCGGGCTACTACAAGTACAAGCGGGTGCGCTGGGAGCTCGCGACCCACATCCAGGAGATGTACGAGAACGCGGTCGACATCCAGCACTTCGCGCACGTGCACGGCATGCAGATCGAGCGCGTGAACTGGCAGGGCGAAGGCGCGATCGCGACGCTGGTGCTCGACCTGAAGCGCGACGCCACGCAGCAGACCAACGAGTCCGGCGAGAGCTCGTTCCGCTCCTTCATGTACGGGCCCGGCCTCTCGCTCACGCGAGTCACCGGGCGCATGGCCGGAGTCTCGATCCAGACGCTGACGCCGCTCGACGACGAGCTGTGCGAGGTCGTGCACACCTACTACGCGAAGAAGGCGGAGCCCGCGACCAAGGCCGAGCTCGAGGGCTTCTTCGACTTCTACGCCAGCGACTGGGAGCTCGACTTCAAGCTGTGGAACCAGAAGATCTACCGCCCGCAGCCGCTGCTCGCCGAGAACGACGGCGACGTCGGACGCTTCCGCCGCTGGTACAAGCAGTTCTACTCGACCGACCTCGGCATCGACCGCTTCTAGGGCGCGTGCGTGGCCCGCATCCAGACCGTGCTGGGTCCGATCGAGCCGGAGGCGTTCGGTGCGGCGATGTCGCACGTGCACCTGACGCTCGACATCTCCTGCTGGTACGCGCCGCCGCAGGACCCCGAGGTCGCGCGGGTCGCGAGCCGGCCGCTGGGGCTCGAGAACCTGGGGCTGGCGCGGCGCAACGGCCTGGTGGTGCGCGACAACCTGGTGCAGTCCGACGTGGAGCTCGCGATCCGCGAGGCCGCCGAGTTCAAGCGCGCTGGCGGCGGGGGCCTGGTCGACATGGAGCTGCCCGGGATCGGCCGTGACGTCGCCGCGCTCGAGCGGATCTCGCGCGCCACCGGGCTCCACGTGGTGGCCTCGACCGGCTTCTACACCCAGGCGAGTCATCCCGCCGAGGTGGCGGCGCTCGACGTCGGGGCGCTCTGCGAGCGCATGCTGCGCGAGCTCGAAGAGGGGATCGAAGCCACGCGCGTGCGCGCGGGCAACATCGGCGAGATCGGCTGCAGCGGCATGCCCGACGCGCCCTGCCTGCCCGAAGAGGAGAAGGTGCTGCGCGCCGCCGCGCGCGCGCAGGCGCAGACCGGCGCTTCGCTCACGGTCCATCCGAACGGCGGGACGCACGGCTCGCGCGAGACGCCCAAGCACCACCTCGACTTCTACCTCGACGTGCTCGAGGCCGAGGGCGCCGACCTCGCCAAGGTCTATCTCTCGCACATGGGCTTCTACCCGGCGGAGGTGGCGCTGCACGTGCTGCGGCGCGGGCTCGGCTACGTGTCCTACGACCACTTCGGCCACGAGGAGTACTACGAGATCGTCGGGCCGGGGCGCGCGTTCCCCCGGGACAAGGAAGAGATCGACGCGGTGATGCGTCTGGTCGAGGCCGGACACGCCGACCGCGTGCTGATCGGCAACGAGATCGGCTGGAAGACCTGCTACAAGGCCTACGGCGGCTGGGGCTACGCGCACGTGCTGCAGCACGTCGTCCCCTGGCTGCGCGACTGCGGCGCGAGCGAGGCGCAGCTGCGCGCGATCCTGGTGGAGAACCCGGCGCGGCTACACGCGATTGCGTAGGGAGCGGGGCGCGAAGCGCACCGGCAGGTGCTTCGGGCCCGAGATGAAGGTCGAGGGCAGCCACTCGGTCGGCCCGCTCGGCTCGAGGTCGGGGATGCGGCTGAGGAGCTCGCGCAGCATCGCCACGATCTCGACCCGCGCGAGGTGCGCGCCCAGGCAGAAGTGCGCCCCGCCGCCGCCGAAGGCGACGTGCGGGTTCGGCGCGCGGGTCACGTCGAAGCGCTCCGGCGCGGCGAACACCGTGGGGTCGCGGTTCGCTGCGCCGTAGTACATCACCACCTTCTGGCCCGCGCGGATCTTGCGCTCGCGGATCTCGCAGTCGCGCGTCGCGGTGCGCCGCATGTACACCACCGGCGAGACCCAGCGCAGCATCTCCTCGACCGCGCCGGGCAGGAGCCGCTCGAGCTCGCCCGCGAGCTTCGCGCGCTGGTCGGGGTGCTCGAACAGCGCCAGCATGCCGCCGCCGACCAGGTTGCGCGTGGTGTCGCCGCCGGCGTCGATCAGCAGCATGAAGAACAGCTGGAAGTCGAGGTCGTCGAGCCGGTGCCCGTCGACCTCGGCATGGAGCAGCTTGGTGGCGAGGTCGTCGCGCGGCCGCGCGCGCTTCTCGGCGATCACGCCCGAGGCGTACTGGAACATCTTCATCACGGCGACTCCCGCGGCGCCGGGCTCCTGCGACTCGGGGGCGGCGTGGATCGCCTCGGTGAGCCGGTAGAGCTCGCGGCCGTCGTCCAGCGGCAGGCCCAGCAGCTCGGCGATCACGTACGAGGGCAGCTCACCCGCGACGTCGTCGACCAGGTCGCATTCACCGCGCTCGATCACGGCGTCGACGATCTGCGTCGCGAGCGCGCGGATGCGCGGCTCCTTGTGCTGCGACGCTCGCGGCAGGAACTCGCTGCTCACCAGCCGCCGGTAGCGCGTGTGCAGCGGCGGGTCCATGGTGAGCATCATCTGGTGACCGTCGATGTTGAGCTCGAGCCCCGGACCGGGATCGGTGATCATGATCGTGGGCACCGACGAGAAGGTGGCCGAGTCCCGACCCACGGCCGTCACGTCGGCGTGTCGGGTCACCGCGAAGAAGCCGGGGCCGTCGGGCTCCGCATGCCAGTGCACCGGGTCGTGCTCGCGCAGCCACTGGAACTGCGCGTGGGGCTGGCCGTTCGCGAAGCTGGCCGGGTCCGACAGGTCGATTCGCGGCGCGCTCGCCATCGCGACAGGATACTAGGAAGCAGAGCGCCGCAGGTGCTCGCGCACCCGCCACACGGCCGCGGCGGCGCAGAGCGCGGCCACGCGCCGGCGCAGCGTCATGGCGCAGTCCGGCGAGTCGAACGGGTGCGCCGGCGCGCGCGCGGCGTCGGCGAAGCCGAGCTCGCAGAAGGCATCCCACTCGGGCGCGTCGTCCGGGAAGAGCTTGCGCTCGACCCGGCCGAGCGACACCCGCGTCGCGCCGGGCTGGCTCGCCAGCAGGTCGGGAAGGAAGGCGCTCTCCAGTGCCTCGGCGAACCGCTCGAGAGAGAGAGCGGGTCGGCGGCGCAGCGCGCAGATCCACTGCACTCCCGGCGTGGGCGCGCCGGCGGCGCCGGCCGGCTGCGCGTCGCGCCAGAGCTGCATGCGCGCTGCGTATCCGGATGCCGCGCCCAGGAAGCGCGCGTGGTCCTCGGTCACCAGTCGCTCTCCGTCGGCGCCCTCGTAGGCGTTCGCGCTGAAGTCCTCGAGTGACTCGTAGTCGAGCGCGTTGATGCTGTCGAGCTCGGGAGCGCCGTCGTGCGCCTCGACGACGATGCTCTGCACGTAGCCGCGCAAGCGCGCGTGGTGACGCAGCGCGAGCGGGGCGTGGCGCAGCAGCAGGTGCTCGGCGTACTGCGCGTGGGACAGACCGGGCTTGCGCGTGCACAGGAAGAAAAGGCGCAACACCGCGCGATGGTACACTCGCCGCATGGCGATCGTGACGGCGATCGACGTCCCTCCAGGCGCGCGTCGCAAGCTCGCGATCGCAAGCCCGGTGACGCGCGAGAAGATCGGCGAGATCGAGGTGCAGAACGCGTCCGACGTCCAGGCTGCGTTGGAGCGCGCGCGCAAGGCGCAGCCCGCCTGGGCGGCCCTGCCGGTGGAGGAGCGCGTGCGCATCGTGCGGCGCGCGCTCGGGATCCTGATCGAGAAGCAGGACCGCATCGTCGAGGTGGTGGTGCGCGAGTCGGGCAAGCCCGCCGCCGAGGCGCGGATGATGGAGGTGTTCGCAGCCTGCGACGCGATGACCTACTGGTCCAGACGCGCGCCGAAGCTGCTGCGCAGCGAGAAGGTGTCGCTGCACGGGCTGCTGCGGCTCACCAAGAAGCTCGAGATCGCCTACAAGCCGCTCGGCGTCGTCGGCGTGATCAGCCCGTGGAACGGCCCGGTGATCCTGTCGCTCAACCCGACCGTCCAGGCGCTGCTGGCCGGGAACGCGGTGCTCCTGAAGCCCTCCGAGGTCACGCCGTTCTCGGGCCGGATCGCAGCCGACCTGTTCCGCGAGGCGGGGCTGCCCGAGGGCGTGCTCGAGCTGCTGACCGGCGACGGCGAGACCGGCGCGGCGCTGTGTGCGGTGGGCGTCGACAAGATCTCGTTCACCGGCAGCGTCGCCACCGGTCGGCGCGTCGCGGTCGCCTGCGCGGAGCGGCTGATCCCGTGCACGCTGGAGCTCGGCGGCAAGGATCCGATGATCGTGTGCGCGGATGCCGACCTCGACGCTGCGGCGGGCGGAGCGATCGCGGGCGGCTTCCTCAATGCGGGCCAGTTCTGCTGCGGCACGGAGCGCGTCTACGTGGTCTCCGAAGTCGCCGACGCGTTCATCGACAAGGTGGTCGCGCGCACGCGCGCACTGCGCCAGGAGACGGCCGGCGAGTTCGACGTCGGAGCGATCTTCTGGCCGCGCCAGCTCGAGATCGTCGAGCGCCAGGTGGACGACGCAGTGGCTGCGGGCGCGCGCGTCCTGGTCGGCGGGCGCCGGAACCCGCGCTTCGCGGGGCTCTACTACGAGCCGACCGTATTGGTCGACGTGCGCTCCGACATGGCGCTGATGCGCGACGAGACCTTCGGACCAGTGCTGCCGATCGTGCGCGTGCGCGACGTCGGGGAGGCGATCGCGCGCGCCAACGAGACGAGCTACGGGCTGGGCGCCAACGTGTGGACGCGCGACGCCCGCACGGCCGGCGAGATCGCTCGGCGGATCGACTCGGGCAGCGTCTGCATCAACGATCTGACCATGACCTACGGCGTGCCCGAGGCCCCGTTCGGCGGCCGCAAGGAGAGCGGCGTGGGGCACGTGCACGGCCGCGACGGACTGCGCGGCTACTGCCACGCCCAGCCGGTCATCCGCGACCGCCTCGGCGGCAGGCAGGCCGCCACGCACTACCCGTACACCGCAAAGCGCGACGCGGGAATGAAGAAGCTGATCCGCTTCCTCTACGGAACGCCGCTCGGTCGGTGGCTGTAGATCAGCCGGATCGGATCAGATCCGCTTGCGGGCGATCGCCAGCGCCGCGAGGCCGAGGCCGACCAGCGCGAGCGATGCGGGCTCGGGGGTTCGCGCCGCCTCGATCCGGAAGAACACCGGGATGTTCGCCGAGTCGCCCGAGGTGAGGTTGAACGTGACGCGGATGCCGATGTTCGCCGCGACGCTGCCCGGGCCGGGAGCGCTCGGAATGGGCACGCCGAACGCCTGCTGGTTGATCGTGCCGGTCGCGCCCGGGCCACCGAACGCGGTCAGGTTGAACGAGCCCATGTCCTGTACGCCGACGCCGTCGACCAGCGCGCGGTAGAACGGCGAGCCCGCGATCGTCTGGATGGTCACGGTGCTGTTGGGGGTCGCGGCATTCGCGCCAGCCCCGCCGGTATCGGTGTAGGTCACGTCGCCGAAGGAGCCGCCCATCACGGTGGGACCCGCGAGGCTCGTCGGCAGCGACACGGTCAGCACGAAGGTCTGCGCCGTGGTGGAGAGGTTCGTCAGGTTGAACGCGCCGCTGATCGACGGATCGGTGTTCGCGGTGATCGACCAGTCGCAGTTGAAGTCGGTGCCGTAGCCGATGCCCGACAAGCTGTACGTGCCGTCGGGATTCGCAGTTCCCGGCATCGACACGGCGTAGTTGTCGTAGATGCCGACCGTGCTGATTCCCACCGAGATGACCGGTGCGGAAGCGGCAATAGCGGTGCTGGCTCCGATGATCGCCGCAGCGACACCAAGCAGTGTCGCCATCCCTCGCAGCGTCGTCCGACCCATGTCTCCCTCCAACCCCTGCGGTCCCCGTTGCTCTCGGACTTCTCCGCGCTCGATGCGGTGCGCGGCCGGGCGGCCGATGCCGCAGCCACCCGTAGGGCGAATCCTACCAGGAATCAGACGCCCAGGAGGAACTTTCTTCGCGAAGTTGCGAGAAGAATCAGCGTGATTCCGATGGCGAAAAGCGAGGCGAAAGACGGCTCCGGCGCGCTCACGACGAACTCGAACGGAACCTCGACCTGATCGCCCGGAGTGAGCGAAAAGGCCGGGAACGAGACCCCGATGTTGCTCACGACCGCGGGACCGATGGCACTGGGGATCGGCGTCCCGAAGGAGGTCTTCGAGATCGTCCCGAACGCCCCTGGACCGCCGAACGCGGTGGCGTTGAACGAGCCGAGCCCCTGCACCTTTACGGCGTCGATCAGCGCACTGTAGAAGGGGTCGGTGCCGTTGGTGGCAAGCGTCACCGTCGAGTCGTGGCTCGTGTCGGTGTAGGTCACGTCGCCGAAGGAGCCGCCCATCTTGGTGGGCGCCGCGATCGGCAGGACAGCCATCGTGGCCGAGACCGAGAAGAACTGGGTCGAGCTCGAGAGGTTGGTCAGCGTGAACGTCCCGATGATCGACGGATCGGGGTTCAGCGTGAGGTCGAAGGTCAGCGAGAAGGTCGGCTTCTGGGTCTCGCCCTGGGCGTGGTAGGTGCTTCCGTCCGGATTCAGCACGGCGACCGGGCTGGCCGAGAACGAGTCGCCGAGGCTGGAGGTCGCGGTCACCTGGACCGCGGGCACCTGGGAGCCAGGCAACGGGCCCGCCTGCGTCTGAGCCGCCAGACCGAGAACGACCGCCCCTGCCGCCGCGAGCACGCCGTGCAGCTTCATGGTCCGAGCCTACCACCAACGGCGCGGCATTTGGGGAGAAATTCCCCTACCTGCCGGGGTCCAACAGAATCTTCATCACCCCGTCGCGGCGGGAGTCGAACAGCGCGTAGGCCTCGGCGCCGCGTGAGAGCGGCATGCGGTGGGTGAAGACCGTCTCGGGCCGCAGTCGGCCCGCCCGGACCAGCGGAACCAGCGCCTCCCAGAGCTCGGGCACCGGGCAGATCCCGATCCGGAAGGTCAGGTCCTTCATCAGGGCGGGCAGGAGCGGGAACGGGAACGGCGCGATGCCGGGGACCCCGATCACCGAGACCACCCCGGCCACGCGCACGAGCTGGAGCGACAGCGCGATCGTCTCGTCGGCGCCCACGGCCTCGATCACCGCGTCCACGCCCTGGCCGCCCGTCGCCTCGAGGACCTGTCCCAGGGGGTCGTGGCCGGTATCGATCGCGACGGCGCCCTTGGCGCGGGCGGCGGCGAGCCGCTCGGGAACGCGGTCGAGCGCGAACACGCGGGCCGGGCCGAACAACTGGGCGCAGTCGAGCGCGCACTGGCCCACCGGCCCCAGCCCGATCACCGCCACGTCCTGCCCCGGACGGATCTCCGCGCTGCGCGCGCCGTAGTAGCCGGTGGGCAGGATGTCGGTGAGCAGCACCGCCTGCTCGGGCGAGATCCCTTCGGGGACGCGCAGCAGCGCGGAATCCGCCGCGGGCACCGCGGCGGCCTGTGCCTGCCCGCCGGGCAGCTCGCGCGAGTTCCCGAACACGCGCGTGCCGTGGCGCTCGCAGCGGATCGGGTGGCCGCCCGCGCACGCCGGACACTCGCCGCAGCCGATCACGCCGGAGACCAGCACCCGGTCGCCGCTCTTGAAGTCGCGCACGTCTCGCCCGGTCTCGACCAGCTCGCCGATGAACTCGTGTCCCAGCACGAACCCGGGCGGAACGGGCAGGGCGCCGTGGTACAGGTGCAGGTCCGAGCCGCAGATCGCCGTGTGCTCGACGCGCACGACGGCGCCGCGCGAGTTGGGTGGAGTCGGGTCGGGCAGCGACTCCACGCGGACGTCTCCCTTGCCGTGGAAGACGAGCGCGCGGTTCATCAGGCCGAGCCGGCGGCCAGGTCTCCGGTGACTCCGCCGCAGGCGATCAGCTGCGCGCGGAGCGTCGCGGCGTGCACCCGGCGGCGCTCGCGCCGCGCGTCGGTGTCGCACAGCCGGTCGAGCACTTCCTGCGCCCAGGCGACGTGCCGCCGCGTGCGGCGCACGATGTCGTCGAGGATCTCGATCGTCGGAGCGTCGGCGATCTGGTCGGTCTCGCGCATGGTGCGCTCGTACACCTCGAGCAGGTGCGGCTTCAGCACGTCGAACGCGCCGACCAGCTTGTCGATGGTCTGATCGGGCCGCTCGGGCTCGGTCACCGCCTGCACGAAGTCCGCGAAGCCCTGGTTCGCCGACTCGGAGGCGGAGACCGCCTTGCGGCCGCAGCGCAGCTCGGGGAGCCGCTTGCCCAGCGCGTCTGCCGCCTGCGCCCCTTCCCAGATGATCTTGCCGAGCCCCGTCTTCACAGGGATCTCCGGGATGGTCGCCACCCAGCCGCCCATCGCCATCATCAGCCACTCCTCCGCATAGCGGAAGTTGCGGATGCGGCGCGCCATCGCCTCGACGTCGTAGCGCCCGTGCAGCTCGCGCAGGTCGGCCGGAATGTCGAAGGCGGAGTAGGGCGCGAAGCTGGTGCGCTCGTCCTTGCCCGTGCCGGGATAGAGCCTCGTCTCGCTCACGTGCGCTTCTCCTCGGCGGCGCGGCGCGCCAGGTGCTTGATACGCAGCGCTTCGGCGGCCTTCCGCAGCGTCTCGCGCGAAGGGCCGCCCGCGGAGATCGCGGTCAGCTCGTCGAGCTCCTGCTCGGTGAAGCCCGCCTCGATGCGGTCCTCGCGCGCGATCCGGATCGCGGCGTCCTCGCGGTCGGAGCGCGAGCCGCCGAAGCTGAACTGCTTGTCGACCTGACGCCGGAACTCCTGCGCGGCTTCGAACCGGGCGGGATCGTTCTTGGTGAACTCCTTCACCCACTCACTGCCGAAGCGCACGTGGGTGAGCTCGTCGGCGAGCACGTAGTCGACCGCCTGGCGCATGGTCTCGTCGCCCGACGCCTCCGCGAAGCGGATCATGTCGCGGAACACGTCGCAGGCCAGGCCCTCGAGCCCGCGGTTCACGCCGGCGACGCGCAGCGCGGGATCGTCGGCGCAGGCGCACTCGAACAGGAAGCTCGATTCAGGGAACATCCCGACGGTGCCGCCGCAGTGCACCAGGAGCTTCTCGTAGATCTGCACGTGGCGCGCCTCGTCCCAGCACTGCCGCGCCATGTTCATCTTGAACTCCCAGGGCGCCTCCGGGAAATCCCAGAGCGAGCGGCCCG
>Ga0306926_10001592_pt1 | contig 22662 bp, 21 predicted proteins | sample flu12Cox44000178_FD_203759 | JGI IMG/M metagenome (GOLD analysis project Ga0306926, IMG submission 203759) | Lab enrichment of tropical soil microbial communities from Luquillo Experimental Forest, Puerto Rico - flux8day.12C.oxic.44.000.178 (v2)... | ecosystem: Environmental > Terrestrial >...
GAAAGCTCCTCACCATCCTAAACGCCATCCTAAGAGATCGTCGGCCATGGCAACCCGCTTGACAAACAAGACAGTCGCTCTCCCCCTGCGGGAGAGGGCAGCTTCCAGGTGACAGCAAGCTCGAAGGGGTGAGGGGTATCTGCCCCCTCACCCTTTCTTTTCTGTTGCACGTATGCAGTTGCCCTCTCCAGCAAAGGGGAGAGGGCGGCCATAAGCTGCCGCGGCGCTCCTCTGACGCAGTAAGATTAGGGCAGCGCCGGCAGCCTTCCCCGCTCACGCGCAAATGCGCTCGCCGGCTCGCCTGTGGTCGACGGCGTCGTTCTTGCCGCTGCGCGGTCGGGCAGCGCGCGTTCTCCCGTCGATCCAGGCGAGCTGTCCCAATTCCGGAAACGCCTGTCCCGAGAGAGAACGAATGCGTGCCGTCAGGAGCTCAACGCATGTCGAGGGTTGCGGTCATCGGTCTGTGCCTGCTGTGGCCAACGGCCGTTTGCGCTGGGCAGGCGAGCGCGCAATTTCATGTCGGCATCACCATCACGGGAAAGCGTGCCTCGAGCACGCCCTCCTCGGGCGGCGTTCCCGCCGCAGCGGGAGCCTCGCTGCGATCATCCTCACGCGCTGCCGCTCCGACGCGCGCGAAGCAATGCGCGGGCAAATATCGCTCCCATGGCGCCGTGGTCCTCACCTACGGCCGCGACGGAGGCATTCGCCGTTGTCAGTGAAATTCAAATATCCGACAGCCAGCCCTGGGCAGAGGCATAGCGCACGATCTCCGCGCGGGTCTTGAGCCCGAGCTTCTCCACGCCCCGCGATTTGTAGGTCTCGACCGACTTCACCCCGATATCGAGCTGCCGCGCAATCTCCTTGTTCGTGTATCCCAGCGCGACCAGCTTGAGCACGTCGCCCTCGCGGTCGGTCAGATCAGGCATGCCGCCGCTCCTTGGTCCGGCACCCTGCCTGGGCGTGGAATCGAACAGCCTGTTGGCAATCGCGGGGTCAACGTAGAGCCCGCCGGTGACCACGGCGCGTATGGCGCGCACGAGACCCTCCGCCGCCGATCTCTTCAGGACGTAGCCGCAGACGCCGGCTTCGATCGCCTGGCGCAGGTAGGCGCGGTCTTCGTGCAGGGTCAGGATCAGGATCTTGACCGATGCAGCCTCCTTTGCGAGCCGGCGGCTCAGGACGATGCCATTGAGCTCGGGCATGGAAATGTCGATGACGGCGACATCAGGCTTTTTCTCGCGGATGACCTTGAGGGCTTCCGTGCCGGAGCAAGCCTCGGCCACCAGCTCAAGGTCGTCCGCTGCGGCAATGAGGCTGCGCAAACCGTTCAGGACGATGGGATGATCGTCGGCAAGGACGATCCGCGTCGTTCCGCTCACGTCAAGCCCTTCCACCGCCTGGTGCAATCAATTCGGGCGGCCCCCTGGTTTCCAATCTCGGTCGCATCAATCAGAACCGGATCGTTCGCGTTCTTTGCCGGAGCGCGCACGACAGCTGACGAGACCTGCCTGGGGATGATTGACACGCGACGAATCAAACAACGCCTGGCAACCTATAAAACCCATTGCACTCATACAAGAAGCCCCGGACGTGAACCGGGGCTCCCCTGTGCTTGCGATCGGGCTTCAGACAATAACCCGAGCGTACAAGTTTTATCGGCATCGGTTTTCGAAATTGTGACCGTGTCAGGAAAATCCCTACACCGTACAGGACCCGTCGCCGCGCGCTAAAATCTTGCAAGCGCACGCGCGAGGGAGGCAGTCGGAGATGCCCTTGCGTGTATGTTTGACGGGATTCGCCATCGTGGCCGCTTTTATCTGCACTCCTGCTCGACCTTGTCGAGCGCCTGGGCAAGCCCTTTGAGCGAATACTGATCGGTGGACTGGGTGCCGCGCCCGGAGGTTCCCTTCACCGTGAGGTCGCTGCCCTTGCGCATGGCGTCGACCATGCGCGCCTCTTCGGTGACATTCTTGATCCAGGCTCCGTCGTTCTGGGTATACATCGCGAATTTCGTGCTGCCGATCTCCGCGGTCGCGTCCGAGCTGGTCTTGAAGGGATAGCCGATGATCACCGAGACTTCGTTCTTGACGTTTTCCGCGGGCCGGCTGGAGACGAACATATAGGATTGATCGCGGGTGCGGCCCACCGGCTCGGTCTTCGAGGTCTTTGGTTTGGCAAGCGCAAAGCATATCTTGCGACCGCCGGGAGAAGCGCTGTAGGCGCCCCAATCGCCGTATTGCCCGAGCAGATTCGGCTGCGTCTGGCCTGCGACTGCAGCGGTTGTGGCGGGTTTCGGCGCGGCAGGCTTGCTGGCTTCAGATTTGGGGGCGGCAGGCTTGGGCGGCACGGGAGGTTGCGTAGCGGGCGGCTGCTGCGCAAAGGATGCCGAAGCGAGCGCCATGGCCAGCATGACCGGCAACCCGCCTGCGGCGATGCGAAAAGCGTTCATCATCCGCCCATCTCCATGATAACTGACGGGAAACGGCAATATGCTGCCAATAGCTGCGCAAATCCGGCAATGTGAAGGCGACCCGACGTGAAAGCCATTCTGTGCCAGCGGTTTGGAACACCCGATGACCTCGTGCTCGCCGATGCTCCCGACCCTGTTGCCGGCGCGGGCGAGGTGGTGGCGAGCGTCGCAGCCGTGGGGCTTAATTTCTTCGACACCCTGATCATCGCCGGCAAGTACCAGACCAAACCGCCGTTTCCGTTTTCACCGGGCGGCGAGTTCGCCGGGGTGATCGAAAGCGTCGGACCGGGAGTCAACGGCTTTGTGCCGGGCGACCGCGTCATGGGCTACACCAATTTCAACGCAGCACGCCAACGCACTGCAGTGCGCGCGGAGCAGATCGTCAAGATCCCCGCCGATCTCGACTTCGATCGCGCCGCCGCGCTGACCATCATCTATGGCACCGCCTATCATGCGCTGGTGCACCGCGCCGTCATCCGGGCCGGCGAGACGCTGGCGGTGCTCGGCGCGGCCGGAGGCGTGGGGCTCGCCGCGGTCGAGCTCGGCAAGGAGATGGGAGCACGCGTCATCGCCTGCGCCTCGAGCGCCGAGAAGCTCAACTTTGCCCGCGCGCATGGCGCGCACGAGGCGGTGGATTATGGGAAGGAGGACTTGCGCGAAGCGCTCAAGCGCGTCGGCGGCACGCACGGAATCGATGTGGTGTTCGATCCGGTCGGCGGGCGCTACAGCGAGGCTGCGCTGCGCTCGCTGGCCTGGAGAGGCCGCCACCTTGTCATCGGATTTGCGGCCGGCGAGATACCGAAGATCGCGCTCAACCTCGTGCTGCTCAAGGGCTGCGCCGTGCTCGGCGTTTTTTGGGGAGCATGGGTACGGCACGAATCGGACCAGTACAGGCAAGCGCTCGTTACGCTCGCGCAGTGGTGCGCCGAGGGAAGGCTCTCCTGCCACATCCAGCAAGTCTATCCGCTGGCCGAGACGCCGGCGGCGCTGCGCGCGCTCTCCGATCGCAGCGTAATGGGAAAGCTTGTCGTGCACCCCGGGGAATGACGCAAAATGCGCCACTAGGTAAGGCGGGTCAGGGGCGTCCTGCGTCCCCTAACCCGCCGCGCACAGGCGGATTACGTTTGTCTGAGCTGGTCGAGCGCGGCGCGCGCGGCGAGGCGATGCTCGGGACGCATGTGCGCTCCGACCATCCGGATCGCGGTGAGCAGAATGGCGGCATCGTCGGTGAAACCGAGCAGCGGCAGGAAATCGGGAATGAAGTCGAACGGCAGGACAAAATATGCAAGCGCAAACATGAGCGCCGCTTTTACCTGCAGCGGCGTTGCCCGATCGAAGGCGCAATAATACGCGGCCAGCAGATCCTCGGCAAAAGGAAGCCGCGCGGCCAGGCGCTTGACCTTGGTCCAGAACTCGCGGCGCACGTCCTCCTCGTTGCGACCGCCGCCGGCAAACCCGGCTGCATTCCAGGTTGCCGCTCTTTCAAAGAACATGGTCTCTCTCCGTCCCTCTTCCCCAGCCGGCGCTTAGATGGTCGGTGCGGTGCCTCCGCGCAAGAAGCGGGTAGGCACAACGCACGCCACAAGCTCGGTAATCCCTCCCCGAGGGGGAGGGTGGCCGCCGAACGAAGTGAGGCGGTCGGGTGGGGTGAATTGGAGAGAACAGCGAGATCATCGCGTTTCAGAACTCCCCACCGGGCCTCCCCCCGATCAAGTCGGGGGTCGGCCACCCTCCCCTTCGGGGAGGGATAGGAGTTTCGCCGCACGTGCACGCGATGAAAGTATGCTCCCCTTGCATCCCGGCGCGCGGGAGGCGCACCATGCGGCGGGGCCGACAAGGAGGATGCGTGCGCTCATCGGTTCCCGTCGCGAACAAGCGCCGGGTGTTGTGCGTCTTCCCGCATTACACGCCGGCATTCGGTACGTTCAATCACGCCTATCGCCTGATGAAGGGCGTGCGCGCCTTCATGCCGCCGCAGGGCCTGCTGCTGATCGCCGCCTATCTTCCGCGGCGATGGCCGGTGCGCTTCATCGACGAGAACATCGCGCGCGCAATGTCCGCCGATTTCGAATGGGCCGACATAGTTGCGGTGAGCGGCATGCACGTGCAGGCCGCGCAGATCCACGACATTGCTGCGCGCGCACACGCTGCCGGAAAGGTCGTGATGCTGGGGGGACCTTCGGTGTCGGCTTCGCCCGAGATGTATGCGGACGTCGATTATCTCCATATCGGCGAGATCGGAGACGCAACCGATCGGCTCATTGCGCGGCTCGATGAAGGCATTGTACGGCCGCCGGCGCCGATGCGGTTCGAAACAAGGGAGCGGCTGGCGCTGCGGGACTTTCCGATCCCGGCCTACGATCTCGTTCCGCTCCGGAACTATCTGATGCTGACCTTGCAGTTCTCGAGCGGCTGTCCCTATCTTTGCGAGTTCTGCGACATCCCCAATCTCTATGGCCGGCAGCCGCGCTTCAAGAGTTCCGCGCAGGTCACCGCCGAGCTCGACGCCATGTGCAGGCATAAAGGGCATCCGCCGGTAGTCTATTTCGTCGATGACAATTTCATCGGCAACCGCAAGGCCGCGAGAGACATGCTGCCCGATCTCGTGGCCTGGCAAAGAACGCGCGGTTACCCGCTGGCGTTTGCCTGCGAGGCGACGCTCAACATCGCCAAGCAGCCGGAGATCCTCAAGCTCATGCGCGAGGCGTCCTTTCTCGGGCTGTTCGTCGGCATCGAAACCCCGGAAGCCGATGCGCTGACGGCGATGCGCAAGCATCAGAACAACGCCGTGCCGATGCTGCAGTCTATCAGGACGCTCAACGCCTTTGGGCTCGAGGTCACGGCCGGGATCATTCTCGGCCTCGACACCGATTCCGAAGATACGGAAGGCCGGCTCAAGGACTTCATCGATCTTTCGCAGGTTCCGATGCTGACCATCAATCTGCTGCAGGCGCTGCCGAAGACGCCGCTCTGGGACCGGCTCGCGCGCGCCGGGCGCATCGATGAAGATCCCGCGCGCGAGAGCAATGTCCGCTTTCTGCGCCCCTATGACGAGGTGGTGGCAATGTGGCGCCGCGCAATCGCCCACGCCAACGATCCGGAGCGGCTGTTCGCGCGCTTTGCCTACCAGGTCGACGCCACCTATCCGAACCGGATGGTCACGCCGGCGCGCGGCAAGCTCAACTGGGCGAATCTCTCCGGCGCGCTGGTAATGGCCTGGCGGATCGTGTTCCACCTTGGCATCCGCTCCGATTACCGCAAGCCGTTCTGGCGTGCAGCGCGTCATGCGGCGCGGCGCGGACAGATCGATGCCGTACTCGGCATTGCCTTCGTCGCCCACCACCTCATCGAGTTTACCCGTGAGGCGCTGCGCGGCGAGCAGAACGCATCGTACTATTCGACCAAGGCGCGCGGCGACGCCGCCAGCCGGTTGCAGGCGGCCCATGCGGGGGCGACGTGTGGCGCGCCGCAGAGGCGCGTTGAACGAGCCGATGCCCTGTCCATGGAGGCCAATCATTAGAGGGCGCTGTTATGACTGAAAAACTCACGGGCGCCGCCCGGGCGGCGGCCTTGGCCAAGCTTGCCGGATGGAACGAGGTCGAAGGTCGCGACGCGATTATCCGGAAATTCACGTTCAAGGATTTCAACGAAGCGTTCGGCTTCATGGCGCGCGCGGCGCTCATCGCCGAGAAGCTCGACCACCATCCGGAATGGTTCAATGTCTATAACCGGGTCGAGGTGACATTGGCGACCCATGATGCCGGCGGGGTGACCGAGCGCGACGTAAAGCTTGCGCTGGAGATGAACCGGCTGGCGCAGCGGTAGTTATCCCTTTAGGGGACCATGCTCACCCACGGTCTCGCGACCCTGGGGGAAATTCGGTCTCACCTCCGCGGCGGGCGGTTGCTTGTGACAACCGCCCGCCAGCAGAGCCTGTAATTGATTCTCCGAACACAAGGGGGACCCCGAGGCGAGCAGTTGGGCGAGCCGCTGGGCTCGCGGGCTCAGCGCGTCCGCAAATAGAAGCGCCAGGCGATGTAATCCTCCTGTCCGGTCAGGAGCAGATCGTAGTGCGACGTGAGGAACGCCTGGAATTGCGGCCACTCGTCCGCTGCTTCGAAGCCCGGCCACCTTGGCCATTGCGCGTTGGTGAGGAGCGTGCCCGCCGGCGGGTTCGTTTCCAGCGCGGCGAGGAAATCCTGTCGCACCGCTGCCTTCGCCAGCAAAAGCGAGTACCACTGGATATGCGGCGTTGCCTGCCGCATTCCCGCACGGGCCATGGCCAGGAAGGCGCCGTTATCGGCGTCCAGCATCTGCACGCGGGCGCCGCGCGGCAAATGGTTCTCGATGGCGGATTGCATCGCCGCGGCGGCGCGCAGCGGTGCATAGTCTTCGACCCGATGCATCGAATGGAGCACGGCCCAGGCCAGGGCCGCTGCCGTGACGGCGAGGCAGACGAGCACGCGACTCATCGGGAGGGCGGCGAGCGCCCAGGCTCCCCAGCAGGCCAGTCCGACGCCCAGGGGGTAGACGTGATAGGACCAGCCCTTGCGTTGCACCAGCAGATGGATCAGCCCGAAGGCGGCAAGGCCGATCATCACGCGCAGGCGCGGCGGCTGCGGGCATTTTCCGCAAGTGCGGGAAAGCGCTCTCGGTGCGGTCAAGCTCAATGCCGCAGCGAGTGCCAGGCCCGCAATCGGGACGATCCATTGCAATGCTGCCAGAACCTCGGGAAGCGGGCGGGCACCCATTGCCGAGTATGCGGGCAGGAGTTCCTTCATGATGGCGATGAACGCGCCCAGGGCGCCGCTTGCCGCCAATGCTGCAAGCACCGCGATCGCAACCCCGGTCGCCCCCGCCAGGATCCAATGGATCGCGCGCGGGGAAAGCTTCATTGCCAAGGCTGGCAACAACAGGAGCAGCACGCCGGTAGGCTTGATAAATGCCGCGGTCATGCCCAGCGCGCCGACCAGCAGCAGCCACAGCGAGCGGCGCTGATGATCCTCCGCCGCCCGTGCCGATGCCCACGCGGCCGCGACCGCGGGTATTGACATCAGAAAGTCTCTTTGTCCGGCGGCATAGGGACCAAGCAGAAGATGCATCACCAGCACGGCGAGCATGGCCAGGATCGCCGCGGCTCGTCCAGTCGGCGCCACCAGCAACAGGATGAAGGCGCAGATGAGCGCGGCCGCCGTCAGATCGAACGCGCGCCATGCCGTGTCGCTCATGCCGCCGATGGCCACGACTGCGGCGTGAATGCCATAGGTCAGGGGCATGTTGATGTCGACGATGTCGCGGTAAGGCACCGCGCCCATCCGCATCTGCTCGGCAATGAAGTGCAGGATCGTGGCGTCGCCGATGAGCGGCCAGTCGCGCGAGCGCCACAGCAGCCAGCCGGTGACGGCCGCGAGCGCCAGATTGAAGGCGGCGATCAACCCTGCATTGGACGACAATGCATGAACCCGATCGAGCGAACGGACGCTCACTGGGTTCTCATCGGCAGGCGCTCGAGCCGCAGCTCACCGACAGCGCCGCCATAGCTCGGAGTGAAGTCCGCCTCGGCAAGCCGCGCCTTCGGGAATCGCGCAAGCAACCGGCGGATGGCAATGGTCAACGTGGTGCGGCCGAGAATATTGCCGATGCAATGATGCGGCCCGGCGCCGAAGGCCATGATGCGCCGGGGATGGCGATGAATGTCGAAACGCAAGGGATCCGGAAAAACCTGCGGATCGTAGTTCGCGGCCTGCGGCGAGGGCCGCACCACCATGCCCTTGAGGATTTTCGTCCCGCCCACCGCGGTGTCGCAGGTTGCCACCCGCGGAAACGTGAAATAGCCGTTGCTCGCGATCCGCAGGCATTCCTCGACCGCTTGAGGGATAAGGTCTGGCGCGCGCACGAGCTCGGCGAGCTGCTCCGGGTGGGAATAGAGCGTGTAGAGCGCCCCGCCAGCCGCCCGGCTGGTGGCGGAGAGCGCCGCGCCGCAGATGGTGAAGATCTGATCAAACAGCTCCCGGTCAGTGAGCCGATCGCCTTCATCACGCGCGGTGATGAGATCGTTGATGAAGTCCGCCCTGGGGTTCGAGCGCCGCTGCGCGATGATCTCGTGCACCAGGTTCGCCGCGCGATCGAAGGCGCGCACGCATTCCGGCGCAAACGGCTCGCCGGGCCGGGTGTAGGTCGTGCGCGGCAGCACTTCGTGAAAGGCGAGGAAAATCTCCTTCTGGCGCTCGTTGAGGTTCGCCATCGCGGTCAACAGCGCGCCCACCACCAGCTGCGCCCCGTAATCGCGCATCCCGTCGAATTCATCGCCGCCGGCTTCGATCCTGTCCAGCATCCCCTCGATGATCTCCTCGATGCGCGCCTCGAGGAGCGCGAGGCTGCGGGAGGAGAATGCCGGCATCAGCAGGCGGCGGATTCGCGCATGTCGCTCGCCGTCCATCTGGGTGATGAACTGCACGCCCATGAACTTGTCGAACTGCTCGAAGCCGCGAACCCTGGGCAGCTCCGACGAGAAGCGGCCGGTGTCGGAAAACACCTCGTGCACGTCGGCATAGCGGCCGCAGACCACCTGCGGCGGTCCGGAGGCAAGGACGTAAAACGGCGGGCGCTTCGCCCATTGCGCGAGAATGGCGCGCGCGTTGCGCTTGAGCTCGCTGCCGCCGAGATCCACGTCAACGACGTTGCTCATGTCGAGATCGAGGACCGGCGGCATGGCTTCTCCGTCGCGGCGCGAGCATTGTCACGGCCAAACCGGAACGAGTATATCCTGCCCGCGCGCGGGTGCGAGCGCGCTTGCAGGCGCTCTTGCAGACGCTCTTGGGCCGGACGATGTCGTTGACCAGCTCGATCAGCACGCGACTGCCGGGGAGCAAGGAATTGCTCTCGCGATTGCACGCAAGCGCGCTGCGGCGGAACCTGCGCATGGGCTCCGGCCTCGTCCTCTTCACCTACATTACGGCGCATCTTGTCAATCACGCGCTCGGCCTCATTTCGCTCAACACCGCCGAGGAAGCGCTCGGATACGCGGAGGACGTCTGGGACAGCGTGCCCGGCACCGTGCTGCTCTATGGCGCTTTTGCGGTGCATTTCCTGCTCGCGCTGTGGTCGATCTATGAACGGCGCACCTTCCGGTTGCCGCCGGCCGAGCTCTTGCGCATCGTGCTCGGCTTCACGCTGCCGCTCATCCTCATCAATCATTTCGCCCATACGCGGCTCGCCTATGAGGTGTTCGGGCAGCAGACCGACTACACCAGCGTCATCTCCAACCTGTGGGCGGCGGATTCGCAGGGCATGCAGCTTGGCCTGCTGGCGCCGGGGTGGGTGCATGGCTGCCTCGGTCTGCATTTCGCCTTCAGCCGGCGGCCGTGGTACCGGCAATCCCGCTTCGTGCTGTTTGCGGTGGCGCTGCTGCTGCCGGTGTTCTCGGCCGTCGGCTTCATCACCATGGGCCGCGAGCTTTCCACCAATGCGGCGGCTGCCGCGGCGGCGCAGGATTTTCTGGGACCGGCACATGCCGCCGAGCGGGCGGGCATCGCGCGTTGGCACAACGGCCTGCTGCTGGGCTATTTTGCCCTGATCGGCACGGCCTTGGGCGCACGCGCGGTGCGCAATTTTCTCGAGCACAGCAGCAGGCGGCTCATCTCGATCTCGTATCCCGGACGCGCGGTGCGGGTGCCGCGCGGCTGGTCGGTGCTGGAGGCGAGCCGCGCCTTCCACCTGCCGCATGCGTCCATGTGCGGCGGGCGCGCGCGCTGCTCGACCTGCCGGGTGCAGGTGACCGCGGGCGAGGACAGTTGCCCGCCGGCGGCGTCCGACGAGCAGGCGACGCTCGATCGCATCCATGCGGCATCTGACGTGCGTCTTGCCTGCCAGTTGCGGCCCACGGGTGACATCGCGGTCGTGCCGCTGGTGCGCACCGCGCTGCCGGTCTATCGCCCCCCCGCGCAGGCAAGCCACGCCGAGCGCGACATCGTACTGATGTACTGCGATTTTCTCAACCGCGAGCGGCTCGCGCGTGAAGCGCTCGCGCAGGATCTGCTGCACCTGCTCACCCTTTACGGCGATGCGCTCGGCAATGCGATCCGCTCCGCCGGCGGCGCCATCGGCAGCATCGGGCCCGAGGGCATTTTCGCGGTGTTCGGGCTCGACCGCGATCGCCCGCGCGCTGCGCGGCTCGCGCTGTCGGCGGCGGCGGCAATCGCGCGGGCGATCTCCGATGTCGATCACCGTCTCGGGGAAAGTCGCAAGCTGCGCGTTGTCGTGAGTATCCATGCCGGGCACGCCGCCATCGGCGAGATCGGCTCGAACGATGTGCCGGCAGTGATCGCCGTGGGCGAAGCCGTCGAGGTCGCCGGCGAGCTGCGCAAGGCCGCCGCGGCGCGCGCCGCCGCCTTCGCGATCTCGGAGCCGGTCACCGCGGCAGCCGGCATCGAGCCCGCCGGCGGAGAGAAGATCGTCCTTGCCGCGCATGGTACGCCGATCGCGGCGATGCTCTCATCGGCGCCGCCGGCGCTGCCGGCTTCGCGCGTGGGGCTCACCGAAGGCCGCGCCAAATTGCAGCGGCTGTGGAGCGGATGAATTATTACAACCAGCGCCTGTGCGCGCCGATGCCGTGCCGGCGATGGGGAGAAACAAAGCTCGCGCGTGCATGGAACTTTGTCCGCGGTGCCGGGTTTATCCGGCCATGCCTGATCCTCCCATCGGTTCCTTTCCAATCGATCCGGTGCTGCACATACGCGTGAGCCCGCCGATCGTACTTCGCCGCACCAGCGAGGCTGTGGCTTTCGTTCGAAAGATGAGCCGGCGCCGCTCCGGGCATGCATGGCAGGACGTGCTGCAGGGCTTTGAGGCCGCCTGGGACGAATGGAGCGCGATGGAAGCCGTGGTCAAGCTCGAGCTGCTGCTCGAGACCGAGGGGCTGCTGGCCGAAGACAAACCGGCTGGTGCTTCCGCCCCTGCTCCGCAAGAATCACTCTCGCCTCAGCGAAAATCGAATCGCGCGATGACCGCAGCGCGCCATTGAACCCGCATGGTGCGGGAAAAAGCTCGCCTTGGAAACCTGCAAAAATCCCGAGATCCGTGAATGCGTATCGCGCAAATAGCTCCGTTGACCGAAGCCATTCCTCCCAGGCTCTACGGAGGGACCGAGCGCGTCATTTCATGGCTGACCGAGGAGCTGGTGGCCCTGGGGCAGGAGGTGGACCTGTTTGCAAGCGGCGACTCGCAGACTTCGGCCGACCTGCAGGCTTGCTGGCCAAAGGCACTGCGTCTCGACGGCTCGGTCCGCGATCCGAATGCGCTGCACATGGCCATGCTCGAGCAGGTTTACCGGCGGGCTCCCGATTTCGATTTGCTGCACTTCCATCTCGATTATTACCCGTTCTCGCTGTTTTCCCGCCAGCCGACACCATTTGTGACCACGCTCCATGGCCGGCTCGATCTGCCGGAGCATCAGGTAATGTTTGCGACGTTTCCCTCCATCCCCGTGATCTCGATCTCCGACGCCCAGCGGCGGCCCGTGCCCGGCGCCGCATGGGTCCGCACCATCCACCACGGCCTGCCGGAGCGCCTGCTGATGCCCCGGCCGGTGCGGCCGGCCTACTTTGCTTTTCTCGGACGCATTTCGCCGGAAAAGGCCGTCGACCGGGCGATCGCGATCGCCGGGCGCTGTGGCGTGCCGCTGAAGATCGCGGCCAAGGTTGATGCCGTCGACCGCGAGTATTTCGAATGCCGGATTCGCAAGCTGCTCACCTCTGCGGACGTTGAATATATCGGCGAGATCGGCGATGGCGAAAAATCGAGTTTTCTCAGCGGCGCCATTGCGCTGCTGGCGCCGATCGCCTGGCCCGAGCCGTTCGGGCTCGTATTGATTGAAGCAATGGCCTGCGGAACGCCGGTCATCGCGTTCAACGCTGGCTCCGTCCCCGAAATCATCGAGGATGGGCTCACCGGCTTCGTCGTTGAAGACGAGAGCGGGGCCGTTCGCGCCGCCGACCGCCTGTCGGGGCTTTCCCGCCGTGCAATCCGGCGGCGTTTTGAGGAGCGGTTCACCGCGCGGCGGATGGCGCGCGACTATCTCGCCGTCTATCGCAGCCTGATCGAGTCCGAAGGCTTGCGCTCGCGCCCAGCTGTGAGACGGGCATAGGTGCGCTGACCGCGCATGTTCGATTCAACTTGATGTCATCTCGCCCTAGCTCTTGGAAGGGCAAGGGCCGAAGTGAACCATTACGGGTAGTCCAATCGGAAGCTTGGCCTGACCGGGCTCCAGGCTCAGAATGACCGGCGCGACCTCCTTGCCGCGTGCTTCTGCGCCGGCTGCGCCAATCGTTCGCGGGCTCAGCACCGGGCTTATCTCCTGGACCTTGGCGCGAAGGGTAACGTTCGGGAATGCCTCGGCGGTGACAGTGGCGGGCTGTTCGGTGCACACGCGGGCAAGATCGCGCGCCTCGACCTCGACCCGCGTCCGCAAAGCCCCGTCGGCGACGATGTGCAAAAGCGTCGTCGGCACTGCCAGGCTCAGGAACTGTCCGGGACTTGCCAGCACATCGGCCACCACGCCATCGGCGGGAGCGCGCACGGCACATTGCTCCAGCCGGGCCCGCGCATTCTCAAGCTCGGCGGCCGCGTCGCTCTTGCGGTTACGGGCCTCGCGCACGTCTTCCTCGCGCGAGCCTTCGCGCAGCAACGCGAGCTTTGCCCGCGCTTCCTTGAGCTGCGCCGCCGAGACTCTGGCATCCCGCTGTGCTTCCAGGATGCGCGCCGTCGTCACGCTGACGCCCTCGTGCAGCGCAAGGGTACGCTCCAGCGCTTTCCTCGCTTCGTCGGCCCGCGCTTCGGAATATCCGACGGCTGCCTCGCCTACTGTGATCTCGGCTGGACGAGGTCCGTTGCGCACCCGGTCGAAGACGGCTTCGGCCGCGGCGAGCGCCGCCGCGCGCGCTTCCACTTCCGCCTCGACGGGGCGGCAGTCGAGGGTGACGAGCAGGTCGCCGGCGTGGACCCGGCTCCAGGGCTGGACCAGCACCTCCTCGATGGTGCCGGTTCCGGCTGACCCGATCGACATGGTTCCGCCCGCACTCTCGATCCGGCCGGGCACCGTCAGCGTCGGCGCCTGCGCCGGTGCGGGCTGCGGAAGGAGAAGGGCCGCCGCGAGCGCGGCCGTCCGCGGCAGTTTCATGACGCTCTCCATCAGGCTTCGATGACCGATGCCTGTCATGCCACCGTTCCTGCGCGCGGCAGAGGGTGGTCCGTCGCCCGTGGAGCTGACTGTGTCCGCGAGAGCGGCGCGCGTCAAATGCCGAGGAAGCGCGACTTGATCGCCTGGTTCTGCGAGAGCTCGGCGGGCGGCGCTGAAAAAACCACGCGCCCCTTGCTGATCACGTGCACGAAATCGACCAGCTTGAGCGCGAGCGCCGCATTCTGCTCGACCAGCAGGATGGACAGTCCCTCCTGCCTGAGCTTCGCGATCGCCTCCCACAGCCCCTGGATGATGATGGGCGCCAGCCCTTCCGACGGCTCGTCCATGATCAGGCAGTCCGGATTGGTCATCAGCCCCCGGCCGATCGCGAGCATCTGCTGCTCGCCGCCGGACAGCGTCCTGGCGCGCTGGCTGCGCCGCTCGTTGAGCCGCGGAAACAGCGCATAGACCCGCGCAAGGGTCCAGCCGTGACGCTCGGGGCTGCGCTCCGCCACCAGCAGATTCTCCTCGACGGTCAGCGTCGGAAAGACGCGGCGGCCCTGCGGCACCAGCCCCATCCCGCCGCGCACGGTGACAAACGAGGAGTTGCCCGTGATGTCCGCGCCTTTGAAATAGATCTTCCCGCGCCGGGGCGGCGTGAAGCCGACGATGGAGTTGACCAGCGTTGTCTTGCCCACGCCGTTGCGCCCGAGCAGCCCGAGAATGGCGCCCTGCTCGAGCTTGAGCGAGAGGCCCTGGAGCACATAGGCGTCGCCGTAATAGGTATGAACATCCTGAACGTCGAGAATGGCCATGGATTTGAACCGTAAGATCAGCCTGTCCCCAGATAGATCTCCTGCACCTTTGCGCTCGAGCGGATGCGTTCGGCCGGCCCGCTTTCCAGTATCTCGCCGAAATGCAGGACCGAGATGTCGTCCGCGACGTCGAAGACGACGTCCATGTCGTGCTCGATCAGCAGGATCGCCATTTCGGGGTCGAGGCGCTGGAGGAACTGCGCCATCTCCGCCGACTCGCCCGAGGAGAGGCCGGCGGCCGGCTCGTCGAGCAGCAGAATGTGCGGATCGCCGGCGAGCCCCAGCACGATCTCGAGCTGACGCTGCTCACCGTGCGAGAGATGGCGCACCTGCGTGTCCTTGCGGTCGAGGAACGCCGCGCGCTCGAGCAGGCCATGCGCCTTGTCGTATGCCTCACGGTAGGACGACTGAAATCGCCACATCACGAATTTCGACGCGCGCCGGCCCTGGATTGCCAGCAACACATTGTCGAGCACGGTGAGCCTCGGAAACAGGCTGGTGATCTGAAACGTGCGCGCCATGCCGAGCGCGGTGCGCCGGTGGCTCGGCCACGAGGTGACATCGCGGCCGGCCAGCAGCACCTGCCCGGACGTCGGCAGGAAAATTCCGGTGATGAGATTGAACAGCGTGGTCTTGCCGGCGCCGTTCGGTCCGATGATGGCCTTGCGGTCGCGAGGCATGAGCGTGAGCGAGACGCCGCGCACCGCGCGCAACCCGCCGAAGCTCTTCGACAGGCTCCTTAGCTCGAGCAGCGGCTCGTGGTTCACGAAGCGCCCCCGAAACGTAATGATACCTCCCGCTGCGACGCCGGGCTATCGCATTTGAAGCCAGCGGCCCCCTCACCCGGCGCCTTCGGCGCCGACCTCTCCCCACTGGGGAGAGGTGGTCCGTGTTTGGGGCATCGTCTGAGCCACACGCTCGAACACCTCTCCTCGGCGGGGAGAGGTCGCGAGCGAAGCGAGCGGGTGAGGGGGGCATGCCGCGTCCGTCTTCCGATTATCGGTAGCTTCCGCATGCGACAGCCCGGTTTTGCGTGCTCGCTACTCGCAGAATTTGCAGGGCGGGAAGTCGCGGCTGTAGACCGGCTGCTTGAGGAAGGTGTCCTTGCCGTAGGTCCAGAACTGGCCGACGTTCGGATAGGTCTTGATCACGGCGTTCCAGAGCTCCTCCTTGTCATAGCCGAACATCTTCTTCTTCTCGACCTTCTTGATGTAGATGTTCTGGACCGGATTGCGCATGTCGTCGAAGGCCACCGGCCCGCGCAGGGTATCGAATTTCATCGCGGCAAGCTGCTTGATGAATTCCTCGGCGCCGGGAAACTTGCCGCCATTCTTTCTGATGACCTCGTCGATCATCTGCGCCGAGGTGTAGTTGGTCTCCGAATAGTATGAGGGAACCTTGCCGTATTTCGCGCGGTATTTCTTCACGAAGGCCTCGTTCTTCGGCGTCTCCAGCGCGGCGCTGTATTGCAGTGCCGAGACGTCGCCGATCACCTCGTCGCCCATGGAGGGAAGCACGAACTCGTCGTAGCTCGTGCCGCCGCCGAGGATCGGCTTCTTGTAGCCGGACGCCCGCAGCTGCTTGGGGAATTGCAGCGACATGGGCCCGACCATGAGGGTGAAGGTCGCGTCGGCGTCGGCCTTGAACGTCGGGATATAAGGTCCGAAATCCTTGGTGCCGATCGGTGGCCAGATCTTCTGGATGATCTTGCCGCCGCAGTCCTCGAAGGCCTTCTGGAATCCGCCGGTGACCTCGTATCCAAATGCATAGTCGGCGGCGATGGCGGCGATCTTCTTGTAGCCCTGGTCGCAGGCCCATTGGCCGAACGGATGGCTGGGCTGCGAGCTCGACCAGCCGGTGCGGATCAGGTACGGATATTTCGGCAGGTCGCGCTGGGTCAGATCGTCGGCCGCCGAGACCGGCACGACGTAGAGCGTCTTTTCCGCGGTGCTGACCGGCGCCAGCGCATAGCCGCTCGAGGCCAAGAGCCCGCCGACCAGCATATGCACCTTGTCCTGCAGGATCAGCTTCTTGGCCTTGGTGACCGCGGTATCGGGCTTCGCCTGCTCGTCCTCGACCAGGAACTTCACTTGCGCACCGCCGAAGTCGTTCTTGACCTCGTCCAGGTACATCTGGAAGCCGTCGATCATGTCCTTGCCGACCTGGGCGAAGATCCCGGTGGTCGGCGCCACAAAACCGATTCGCAATTCCTCCGCGGCGAGCGGATGCGGCACGATGCCGAGGGCAAAGCAGCCGCCGAGCAGGGTGCGGCCGAGCCGTCGCAGCAATAAGCCTGTCATGTTCTCCTCCTCCTTGCGGTGGCTTTAGGACGCCACCGATGCCAATTCCTTCGAATCCCGCCGGTTCCCGAGCAGCGCACGGCGCCGGCGGATACGTTCCGGTATGCCCATCAGGCCGGTCGGCAGATAGAAGATGGTGAGCACATAGACCGCGCCCAGCGCGTACTGCCACCACGGCACCAGCGTGCTCAGATATTCGCGCAGGCCGAACACGATCATGGCGCCGATGACGCCGCCCACCAGGGTCCCCGCTCCGCCCAGGACTGCCATCAGCAGCGCATCGACCGAGGTGGTCAGCACGACGTTCTCGGGGCTCACGATGCCGGCGGTGTGCGCCCACAGCACGCCGGCAAGCCCGCCGAAGCCGCCGGCGATCACGAAGGCCAGATATTTGTGCAGCCAGGTGTTGTAGCCGAGGATCTTCATGCGCAGCTCGCGCTCGCGAATGCCCACCAGGCTGCGACCGAAGGGGGACCGCACCAGCGTGTACATGATCAGCAGCGAAATCGTGAAAATGCTGAGGACCACGTAGAAGAACGTCACCTCGTCGGCGAGGTCGATGCCGAATTTGGGACGCTGGGGCAGATTGATGCCGTTATCGCCGCCGGTCAGCGAGTTCCAGCGGTAAGCCAGACCCCATACGCATTGCCCCAGCGCGAGCGTGATCATCAGAAAGTAGACGCCGGTGGCGCGGATCGCCAGCATCCCGAACAGAACGGCAAGCAGAGCGCCGCCGAGCATGCCAAGCACTATCACGAGCCAGAAATCGTAACCCAGACCGAACTGGTAGCGCGTCGCCAGGATCGCAGTCGTGTAGGCGCCGATGCCGAGGTAGGCGGCCTGGCCGAGCGAGGCGAGGCCGGTATAGCCGAGCAGGATGTCGAGGCTCATCACCAGGATGGAGAACGCAAGCGCACGCGTTGCGAGCAGGATGACGAAGGAGCCCGTGTGCGGGACGATGAGCGCGATCGCTGCCAGCGCCGCGACCACCGCCAGGACCTTGACGCGCGTGCCTGCCATGCTCATTCCCGCCCGAACAGCCCGGTCGGCTTCACCGCCAGGATCAGGGCCATCGGCGCATAGAGCGTAAAGTACGACACTTCCGGGAACAGTGCCTTGCCGAAATTATCGGCAAGCCCCACCAGCAGCGCTCCGATCGCGGCGCCGCCCAGGCTGCCCATGCCGCCGATGATCACCACCGCGAACGCAATCGGCAGCATCTCGAAGTCGAGGCCGGGATAGATGCCGAGGAAGGCGCCGCCGATCACCCCGCCCAGCGCGGCGAGGAACGCGCCGAGCGCAAAGATCAGCATGGAGATGAACGAGGTGTCGATGCCGACCCCGCGCGCCATCTGCGCATCGTCCACGGTGGCGCGGATGGTGGCGCCCAGGCGGGTTTTCTCCATGGTGAGCCACAGCGCGAGCCCGATCGCCAATGCGACCGCGATCATGAAGACGCGGTAGAGCGGCAGGTAGAGGCCGCCGAGCACGACGCTGCGGGTCAATGCAGCGGGCGGACTGATGTCGAAATTGTTGCCGCTCCAGATGTCGAGCGCGGCCTGCTGGAGCAGGAAGGCGAATCCGACGGTGAGCAGCACCTGCCGCAGCGGATCGAATCCCAAGGGGCGCAGAAACACCCGTTCCATCACGAGCCCGAGGACGGCGACGGCCATGGCCGCAACCGGGAGCGCGAGCAGCCAGGAGCCGGTGGCCCAGATCACGGAGAGCGCCACGTAGCCGCCCAGCAGGAAGTACGAGCCGTGCGCGAGGTTGACGATGCGCATGACGCCGAAGATCAGCGACAGCCCGCTGCCCACCAGAAAGAGCAGCGCGCCGTAGGAGACGCCGTTGAAGGTTTGTATGAGCCAGAACCGCGTATCCAAGACCTTGGTCCCTCCTTATGCCCGCTTATCAGGCGCACGCACGAGGTCGATGAGCTCGATGACATTGTTGTCGGGGTCCCGGATATAGGCGCTGCGGCCGACGAACACGCCGGTGCGGCGATCCTCCTGCTTGAAAATCTCAACGCCGTGCGCCGGCAGGATTCGCAATGCCTCGTCGTAGCCGCGCGGCGTCATGCGGAAGGCGGAATGAATCTCGTGCCGGTCGCCGACGTTGGTCGTGATTGGATTCTCCGAATAGGTGAGGTTGAAATAATCTTCGCCCGCGCGCAGGAACACGATGCGATCGTTCCTGCCGATTTTCTCGAATCCGAGCGTACCGGTGTAAAATCTCTCCGACCGGTCGAGGTCCTTGACCGGAATTGTGAAGTGCAGGACCCCTTCGACCTTCAGCATGGACGATCCCGTTCGCCTGGTTGAGCCATATCCATCCTCCTCATGAAAACCAAGGACTTCATCGTGACCGGACGCCCGCGACTGGCGGCGATCACGAAGCATCCGAAGGTCGATTTTGCGGATTACGAGCGCCGGCTGCAATCCATGCAATCCACCATGCAGGCGATCCAGCAAGCCTATCTCGGCACGCACGAGCGGGCAGTGGTCGTGCTTGAGGGCTGGGACACCGCGGGCAAGGGCGGGATCGTGCGCCGGTTGGGCTGGGCGCTCGACCCGCGCAGCTTCAAGGTCTATCCGATTGCCGCGCCGTTGCCGCAGGAGCAGGGGCGGCATTACCTGCAGCGCTTCTGGGAAAGGCTGCCCGTGCCCGGACAGATCGTGGTGTTCGACCGCTCCTGGTACGGACGCGTCCTGGTGGAGCGGGTGGAAGGGCTCGCCCACAAGCGGGAATGGCGCAGAGCCTACGACGAGATCAATGAATTTGAACGCATGATGATCGCCGACGGCATGCGGATTGCAAAATTCTTTCTGCACATCACGCCGGCGGAGCAGGTCCGCCGGTTCAAGGACCGTCTCAGCAATCCGCTCAAGCGATGGAAGCTTTCCTACGAGGACTTTCGCAACCGCTCGCGCTGGGCGGACTACGAGCGCGCCATCGAGGACATGCTGGAGAAGACGTCGGCCAGGCAGGCGCCGTGGTTCCTGATCCCGGCCAACGACAAGCCGTACGGGCGGCTCGCCGTCTTCACGATACTGATCGATCTCCTGGGCAAGGGACTGCGCCTCAAGCCGCGACCGCTCGATCCCCAGTTAGCCGAGCTGGCGCGAGAGCTGTTCGACCTTTGCTAAAATAGTCTAGAGCGTGTTCCGTTGAAATAGACGCAGCGCGCTGTTTACCTCTCCCCGCAGGGGAGAGGTCGGAATGGGCGCGCATTGCGCGCCCATTCCGGGTGAGGGGGGCCGGATCCTCACGTCGGGCGTGGTCCCCCTCGCCCGGATCGCGCAAGCGCGATCCGACTTCTCCCCTCCCCTCCGGGGAGAGGTAAAGCAAGCCGCGCGACCGCGTAACTGATTCGACTCCATCGAAATTCGCTCTAGCTGTGTGTTCCGATGAGGTTGAGACAGATTTTGGGGCGAGGCATCAACCACGTCGCGGTTGACGCATCAGAGCTACCGTGTCGCCTTGATGAGATCGAGCGCGGCTGCGGTCACGACCTCGGGCACCTCCTGCGGCAGGTTATGGCCCGCGCGCGCAATTACGCGGCGCTCATAGGGGCCGGTGAAGAAGCGCGCGTGGCCGGCCGATGTTTCCGGCAGTCTCACCCCGTTGGCCTCGCCGTGCAGCACGATCGTCGGCGCAGCAATCGTGGGCCGCGCGGCGAGTCGCTGCTCGATCGGCTCGAGCGCGGGGTCGCCCGGCGCATTGTCGAAGCGATGGCGATAGGACTGGATGGTCACGTCGACGAAATCCGGATTGTCCAATGAGGACGCCGTGCGCTCGAAGGTCGTGTCATCGAACGCCCAGTTCGGCGACCACAGCCGCCAGATCAGCCGGCAGAACTCGCGCCGGTTGGCGGCAAGGCCGGCGCGCCCGCGCTCGCTGTGAAAATAGTACTGGTACCAGAAGCGATGCTCCTGCTCGGGCGATGCCGGCACTCCGGAGCGCGCGATGTCCTGGATGTTGTAGCCGTTGCCGGTGACGAGGCAGCGCACGCGCTGCGGCCACAGCGCCGCGACAATGCAGGCGGCGCGCCCGCCCCAGTCGTAGCCGACCAGCGCGGCGCGCGGGAGCGCAAGCGCATCCATGAGCGCGATGAGATCGTGGCCGAGCGCCGCCTGCTGGCCCGAGCGCGGCGTGGCGGAGGAAAGAAAGCGCGTTGCGCCGAAGCCGCGCAGATAAGGCACGATGGCACGGCATCCGGCCGCCGCGAGCGGCGCCAGCGTGGCATCGTAGGTGCGCGGATCGTAGGGCCAGCCGTGCAGCAGGATGACCGGCGCGCCGTCGGCGGGCCCGCTGATCTCGCAGGCGATCTCCAGCGAGGGGGTGCGGATACGCTCCATGCGGCAATCCTGGACTCGTTCCGGGGCAGGGGCAAACGATCTGCTCGCGCTCACGAACACTTCGAACGTGGACGAAATTCAGCGCACGTTCAACGAGTATTGACGTACGCGGAATACCGCCGCCGCCGAATTTGCATTGCGCAAGCCTTTCCGTTGAGCGCAGACTAACACTGCGTCACGGCAGTCAGAGGAGCGAAACATGATCAGGCTCAGAACCCTCTGGCTCACGGTCCTGGTGTCGTTCGCCGCCGGCATGGTGGCGAGCGTGCCTGCAGCCGCGCAGCAGCAACAACGGCCCAACATCCTTGTCATCATGGGCGATGACATCGGTATTCTGCAGATCAGCGCCTACAGCATGGGCATGATGGGCTACCGAACGCCGAACATTGATCGCATCGCACGCGAGGGCGCCATTTTCACGGACGCGTACGGGCAGCAAAGCTGTACCGCGGGGCGGGCCTCGTTCATCCTCGGGCAGGAGCCTTTCCGCACCGGCCTGCTTACGATCGGCATGCCGGGTGACCCGCATGGCATCACCGACTGGATGCCGACGATTGCCGACGTTCTGAGGACACAGGGCTACGCCACCGGCCAGTTCGGCAAGAACCACCTCGGCGACCAGGACCAGCACCTGCCGACCAGGCACGGCTTCGACGAGTTTTACGGCAACCTATACCACCTTAATGCCGAGGAAGAGCCTGAAGGCTATTTCTATCCGAAGGATCCGGAGTTCAGGAAAAGATTTGGTCCGCGCGGCGTCCTCCATTCCTGGGCCAATCCCGACGGCACGCAGAGGATCGAGGACACCGGCCCGCTGACTACCAAGCGCATGCCCACAATCGATGAAGAGTTTCTCGCTGCGACGATGAAGTTCATCGATACCAACGCCAAGGCGAGCAAGCCTTTCTTCGTCTGGTTCAATTCCACGCGAATGCACGTCTTCACCCACCTCAAGCCGGAATCGCTTGGCCAGACCGGCAAGGGAATGCATGCCGACGGCATGGTCGAGCATGACGGGATGGTGGGCCAGCTTCTCAAGCAACTGGACGATCTCGGCATCGCCGGCAATACAATCGTCGTTTACACCACCGACAACGGCGCCGAGATTGCGCTTTGGCCTGACGGCGCCATGACGATGTTCAAAAGCGAGAAAGGCACGACGTGGGAAGGCGGCTTCCGGGTCCCGATGATGGTGCGATGGCCAGGTGTGGTGAAGCCCGGCACGCAGTACAACGAGATCGTCTCCGTGCTCGACTGGTTCCCGACGCTATGCGCCGCAGCCGGCATTCCAGATATCAAGGAAAGGATGAAGACCGGATTCGCCGCCGGCAGCAAGACGTTCAAGGTCCATCTCGATGGGTACAATTTCATGCCATTCTTGCGGGGCGACGCGAGGGAAGCTCCGCGCGATTCGATCTACTATTTCGACCAGGGCGGCAATCTCAACGCGATTCGCTGGAACGATTGGAAGCTCAGCTTCGCTCAGCTCAAGGGAAACATTGCAACCGGCACGCGCGAGGTGACTGCCTGGGCAGGGATCACC
>Ga0306926_10001594_pt1 | contig 22652 bp, 23 predicted proteins | sample flu12Cox44000178_FD_203759 | JGI IMG/M metagenome (GOLD analysis project Ga0306926, IMG submission 203759) | Lab enrichment of tropical soil microbial communities from Luquillo Experimental Forest, Puerto Rico - flux8day.12C.oxic.44.000.178 (v2)... | ecosystem: Environmental > Terrestrial >...
GGGACGGTCTCGTGAACGATTGTCGGCCGAAATGCGCTCGCTGTCCATCACCGGCGCGCAATGGGGACATGCGTGGGGACGCAAGGTTGGCTTAGCGCAGCCTCACTTGACGAATGTGCCGGCGCGATCCTCGTCGATATGGATGCGCACGATCTCGTCGAACGAGCTCTCGGCCTTGAAGCCGAGCTCGCGCGCGCGGCGCGCCTCGATGCGCTGCGGCCAGCCCGCGACGATGCGCGCGACCAACGGATCCTCGGCGTGGCGAATGCGCGCGGCAACCCGCTCGCCGGCGATGCGGCGCAGCGAGGCGATCTGTTCGCCGACGGTGCAGCAGACGCCCGGCATGGAGAGATTGATGCGCGGACCCAGCGCGTCGCGCGGCAGGTTCGCCGCGTGAACGAGAAAGCCGACGGCAGTGCGCGGGCTCGCGTGCGTGTGCACGACCGTCTCCGGAACCGGCAGCACGGCCTCGAGCCCGGCCAGCGGCTCGCGGATGATGCCGGAGAAGAAACCCGAAGCCGCCTTGTTGGGCTTGCCCGGCCGTACCACGATGGTCGGCAGGCGAATGCCGACACCGTCGCAGAATTCGCGCCGCGTATAATCGGCGAGCAACGCTTCCCCCATCGCCTTTTGCGTGCCGTAGGAGGTGAGCGGCGTCAGATGAAAGTCGTCGGGGATCGAGGGCGGAAACGGCGCGCCGAACACCGCGATGGAGGAGGTGTAGACGAGCCGCGGCCGATAGCCGTCCCCGATAGCGCGGATGGCTTCGAGCAGCGCGCGCGTGCCGTCGAGATTAACGCGGTAGCCCTTGTCGAAATCGAGCTCGGCCTCGCCGGAGACGACGCCGGCGAGATGGAAAATCACCTCGGGGCGGCGCGCGATCGCCTTGGCGGCTTCGCCGGGCGCCGCCAGATCAGCGGCGACGGTCTCAACTTTTCCTTTGAAGGTTTGCGGGTTGCCCGGAGATACGACGTCGAGCAGGGTGAGCTTGTCGATCGGCTTGCCGGCCAGTGCGCCGTCCTTGCCGAGCCGCTCGGTCAGTTTTCGGCCGATCATGCCGGCCGCGCCGGTGACGAGGATATGCACGTCCCTTGCTCCTCAAGCTTTAGGCCGCCCGGCACCCACTAAAGCGGGGCGAGGGAGGAGTCCCCGGCCCATTCGGCGCGCTTTAGTGCGCGCCATTCAACTCGCTCAAGCTTATCCGCTGCCGTCCCTTCGCGTCGAAATTCTCCGGCGCGAGCCAGCGCTCGAAGGCGGCCTTGCGCGCCGGCCATTCGCTGTCGAGCATGGAGAACCAGGCGTTGTCGCGGTTGCGCCTCTTGGCGATCAGATGTTGCCGAAACGTGCCCTCGTAAATGAAGCCGTAGCGCAGCGCTGCACCGCGCGAGGCGGCGTTGAGCGCGTTGCACTTCCACTCGTAGCGCCGGTAACCCAGCGTCTCGAAGGCGTAGCGCGCGAGCAGATGTTGCGCCTCGGTGCCGAGCGGCGTGCGCTGCAACGCCGGCGAATAGACGATGTGGCCGACCTCGATCACCCGGATGGCCGGGCGAATCTCCATCAAGGTCGCGATGCCGAGCGCGTGCCCGTCGCGATCGACGATGGCGTAGGAGTAAGGATCTTCGAGCGGCAAGCGGCTGTCGAACCATTTGCGAAACGCCGCTTCGTCCGCGAACGGTCCGTAGGTCGACATGTAGGTCCAGATGCGGTCGTGTCCGGCGCAAGCGCGCCAGAGATCAGCGCCGTGTCGCGCAGCAAGCTTTTCCACCCGACCATGGCGGCCCTCGAGCGTGACGGGGGAGGGACGTTGTGCCGGCGTGTCATCGACCGGCAGCCCGACCGGCTGGCCCGTGACGGGATGCGGCTCGGAGGCGTCCGTCATCGCTTCTTCATGTCCTCGTGGAAGAAGGCATTGAGCTCGGAATTGGCCATGGTGCCAGCCAAGCTGTCGAATTTACCGGCCGTGGCGATGTCGCGCGCCGCGCGGATGACCGCGGTCCAGGCGACACGCGCGAGCGTGCCGCCGAGGCTGATGCGGCGCACGCCGAGTTCGGCAAGGTCCTTCACGGTCAAATCGGTCGCGGTCGCCATCAGGAAATTCACCGGCTTCGGCGCTGACGCCTTCACCACGGCGGCAATTTGCTCCCGCGTCTTGATGCCGGGCGCATAGAGGCAATCGGCGCCGGCCGCGGCGAACGCCTTCAGGCGACGTACAGTCTCCTCAAGGTCGGGGCGCCCGCGAACGAAACCTTCGCTGCGCGCCGTGAACACCACGTCGCCGCCCATCTGGTCGATTGCCGCGCGCGCGGCACGCACGCGCGCGAGCGCCAGCTCGAAATCGTAGAGCGGAGTGGCGGGATCGGAGGTCGAGTCCTCGATCGATAGCCCCGCGATGCCCGTCTCGACGCAAAGCTTCACGCTCTCGGCGACGCCCTCCGGCGCATCGGCGTAGCCACCCTCGAAATCGCCGTTCAGCGGAACGTCGGTCGCCGCCGCGATCTCGCGAAAATGGGCGAGCATCATGCCGCGCGGCACGCTGCCGTCGGGAATGCCTTGGGTGAAGGCGAACCCCGCGCTGGTGGTGGCGAGCGCCTTGAATCCGAGCCCTTGCAGATAGCGCGCCGAGCCCACGTCCCAGGGGTTGGGAATGACGAAACATCCTTGTGCGTGGAGCTTGCGGAACGTCGCGCGTTTTTCGGCCGGAGTAGCCATGAGCGAGCCTTTCCCATGCGGAGCAGGGCGATTGTGTGTGGACTTCGCCGATGTGTAGGATGGACCGGCTACCGCGTCCATGCCAGCCGAAAGAGTTGGTCGCACGGGGGTGCCGCGCTCGAGGGAGGACTCGCCATGCCGTCGTTTGCCGAACACGCCGCCAGCCGGCGCAAATTCCTGCAATTCCTCGCCGGGAGTCCGCTGCTCGCCGCAGGTGGGGCTTTCGCCGGCGAACCGCTCGTGCCGCGCAGCAAGCTTCCCGATCCTTTGATGTGGGCGCCGATGCGCGCGGACGAGCTCATCAAGTCACCCAAGGAGGCGATCAATGTCTTCGACTTCGAGCCGGTGTGCCGGCAGAACGTTCCGCCCGCGCATTTCGGCTATATGGCCTCCGGCATCGACGACGAGGTGACGCTGCGCGCCAATCGCGAGGGCTTCTTGAAATTCCAGCTCCGCCCGCGCCGGCTCGTCGACGTCAGCAAGGTCGACATGTCGACCGAGATTCTCGGAGTGAAATACAACAGCCCGATCGTGCTCGCGCCGGTCGGCGGCCAACGCTCGTTCCACGACGAGGGCGAGGTCGCCTCCGCCCGCGCCGCCAAGGTCGGCAACCATCTGCAAATTCTGTCGACGGCGGCCAGCCTCGGCGTCGAGGACGTGACCGAGGCGCGCGGGCAGCCGATCTGGTACCAGCTTTACGCCACCAACAAATGGGAGGTGGCGGAGGCGATGGTGAAGCGGGCCGAGAAGGCAGGTTGTCTCGCCGTCGCGGTGACCGTGGATCGCTCCGGCGGACGTAATCAAGAGACCTTGTTTCGCCTGCGCCCCACCGACACGCGCGACTGCAACGCCTGCCACGACCGCTCGAGCCTGCAGTCGAGCATGCGCACGCGTGCGATGTACCAAGGGATCGATCTGTCCGGCCTGAAGAACACGCAGGCTTCGGCCATGACCTGGGATTTCTTCAAGCGGTTGCGCGACACAACTAAGATGAAGATTGTCATCAAGGGCATCCTCGCCTGGGAGGATGCGGTGATCGCCGCCGACAACGGCATCGATGCCATCATCGTCTCCAACCATGGCGCGCGCAGCGAGGACTCCGGCCGCTCGACCATCGACGCGCTGCCGGAAATCGTGGAGGCGGTGAATGGCCGCATCCCGATCATCGTCGACAGCGGCTTCCGCCGCGGCTCCGATGTCGTCAAAGCGTTGTGCATCGGCGCGCAGGCCGTGTGCATCGGGCGGCCCTATATCTGGGGTCTTGGCGCCTTCGGCCAAAGCGGCGTCGAGCGCGTGCTCGAGCTGCTGCGCACGGAAATCTACGCCATGATGCAACAGGTCGGCGCGCCCTCGATCAAGCAATTGACGCCGGCGATGGTGCGCAGGGCGTGAGGGACGCGAGGGGTCATGACATGCTGAAAACTGTTGCTGCCTTCGACCGCATTGGGGAGGAGAATGCCTTTGCGGTACTGGCGCGCGCCAACGCGCTCGCCGCGCAAGGGCGCGACATCATCAACCTCGGTATAGGCCAGCCCGATTTCCGCACGCCCGATTTCATCGTCGAGGCCGCCATCAAGGCGCTGCGCGACGGCCACCATGGCTACACGCCGGCGGTCGGCATCCCGCCGTTGCGCGAGGCGGTGGCGGCCGACCTCCATCACCGCTTCAAGGTGAACGTGTCGCCCGACGAGGTGATGATCCTGCCGGGCGGCAAGCCGACGATGTTCATGTCGATCCTGATGTTCGGCGAACCGGGCGCCGACATCCTCTATCCCGATCCGGGATTTCCGATCTACCGCTCGATGATCGAGTACACCGGCGCGCGGCCGGTTCCGGTGCCGATCCGCGAGGAGAACAATTTTGCCTTCTCCGCAGAGGAAACGCTCAAGCTGATCACGCCGCAAACGCGGCTCTTGATCGTGAACTCGCCGGCCAACCCGACCGGTGGCGTCACGGGAAAGGGCGAGGTCGACAAGCTCGTAGCGGGGCTCGAAAGATTTCCCGACGTGGCGGTGATGTCGGACGAGATCTACGACCACATGGTCTACGACGGCGAGACCCACGTGTGCCTGCTCTCTTATCCGTCGATCCGCGACCGGCTGATCCTGCTCAATGGCTGGTCGAAGACCTACGCCATGACCGGCTGGCGGCTCGGCTACGCGATCTGGCCGGGCAAGCTCTACGATTATGCGCGCAAGCTCGCGGTGAACCTGCACTCGTGCGTGAACGCCTCGGCGCAATATGCGGGGCTGGCGGCGCTCAAGGGGCCGCAGGATGACGTGACGAAGATGGTGGCGGAGTTCGACAAGCGGCGCAGGGTCGTGGTCGAAGGATTGAACCGCCTGCCGGGCGTGTCCTGCGCCACGCCCAAGGGCGCGTTCTACGCCTTCCCCAATATCAAGCGCACGGGCTGGAAGGCGAAGGCGCTCGCGAATTCGCTGCTGGAAGATGCGGGCGTCGCCATCATCGGCGGCCCCGATTTCGGCATTCTCGGCGAAGGCTACGTGCGGCTCTCCTACGCCAACTCGACCGAAAACATCCTGCGCGCGCTCGAGCGCATGGGAGAATTCTTGACCAGCCGCAAGGCGGCGTAACGATCGGACCACCATCATGCTCGACATCACCCCGAGGAGCGGCCTTTCCGAAGAACAGCGCCTGATGCGGCAGAGCTGCCGCGATTTCGTCGACGAGGTTGTCACTCCCTTCATCCGCTCCAATTGGCAGCGCGAGTGGGACATGAATCCGCAGGCGCGCCTGCCGCCGGAAATCCTGAAACGCGCCGACGAGATCGGAATCCGCACGCTCGGCGTGCCGGAGGAATTCGGCGGCGTCGAGCTCGATGCCAAAAGCGAGGTGCGGACCTTCGCCTTGATCTCCGAGGAAATCGCGCGCGGAGACTCTGGCCTTGCCGACAAGCTGGTGCAGAACTGGAAAGTGTCGGTGCTCTTGCGCAACCTCGCGCCGCGCCACTTGCAGGAGAAATGGTTCCCGCGGCTGGTCGAGAATCCCCAGTTCCTGCTGGCGCACTGCCTGACCGAGCCGCGCGGCGCCTCCGACCGCTGGCTTCCCTACAACGTGCCGGAAGCGGCGATGCAGACGCGGGCGGTGAAGAAGAACGGCGAATGGGTGATTAACGGCCGCAAGCAGTTCATCTCCAACGGCTACGACGCCAGCCTTTACGTCGTTTATGCCAACACCAATCCCAAGGTCGGCATGCTGCAGGGCACGTCTTCTTTCCTGGTGCCGCGCGACACGCCTGGCCTCACCGTCGCGCGTTGCAACGAGACCATGGGATGCCGGTTCATGAACAACGGCGAACTGGTGTTCGAGGACATGCGCGTGCCGGAAGATCATCTGTTGGCCGAGAACGATGCGCTGGGCCACGCCGGCGTCTATTTCCGGCCCGGCAAGATCATCCAGGCGGCGAAGAATCTCGGCGTCGGCGTGCATGCCTTCGAGGCCGCCGCCGAGTACGCGCAAAACTACGTGCAGGGCGGACGCATTCTCATCAAGCATCAAGCGGTGGCGCTGCGCCTTGCCGACATGGCGACCCGCATCGAGGCGGTGCGCGCGCTGCTCGAGCGCGCGGCGCAGGCGGTCGACGATAACGCGCCCGACGCGGAGATGTTCTGCAACATGGTCAAGCTGTTCGCGTCGGAGGAGATCATGAAGGTCGCCCAGCACTGCCTCGAGCTGCACGGCGGCAACGGGGTGATGCTCGATTTCGGCGTGGAAAAGATCTTTCGCGACGCCGCCATCTTCATGCACATGGACGCGACGGTGGACATCTCCAAATTCAAGATCGTCAAATTGCTCTTCCCCGCCACCGCCGGCAAATACGCCGGCCCCGAGTCATAAGTCAAAACGGAACGACGATGCCGTCGAGGGGCGCGTCGCAATTGAGAAGGTTCACGCGTTTCGAGGCGATGAGGATAAGCCCGTCGTTCTGCACCAAGCGATGGACGGCGGTGCCGGCGAACAGCCGCTGCGCCTCGCGGCGGTACTCGACCATCAGGAATTTCGATCGTACGGTGCAGGCGTTGTTGTCGCCGTCCTCGATCGACACGTTGCTGACGATGCGGCTGGTGCGCGAGCGCGGCTCCTGCGAATAGATTCTCGGGCTTGCCAGCCGCCGCACGCGCGTCTCGAGCAGGCGCCGATCGTCGTAGATCAGCGATACGGTCTCGTGCGGATTGTCCTGATCCGGCTCGCTCGGCACCCAGTAAGAGCCATCAGGCGTGAAAAGCGCGAGCCAGTCGTCGAACTTGCCCTCATCGAGCAGCCGCGCCTCGTGTTGCAGAAAGCGCTCGCAGCGATTGAGATCGAGCGTCTCGGCGCGGCGATGCGTCGCGCGATGGCGCGGCACCAAGACCGGACGCCGTGTCGGGGGCTTTGCCTTGGTCTTGCGCCGTTTCGCCATAGCGTCAGGATGCGGCGCGCGCCGGCGCCGCTCGGCCCTTGGTCATCAACCCGAGCCAAGCGTCGAGCATGTTGCGGATATAGACCTCGCTCGTCGAATTCTTGCCGCGGCGGCCGCCGTGCGCATCGGGGACGTCGCTCTGGTAGCCGCGCCCGATCTGCAGCCACTCGCATCCCTCGCTCGACATCCCCATGTCGAGCCGGTTGTAGATTTCGAGGTCGTCGGTGAGGACGAGCGAGCCGGTGCCGTTGACGATATTGGCGAAGCTGATGGCGTTGCGAAACACCCGATCCGGCGCGCCCTTCATTCGGAAGCTATAGGCGTGCACGACCGTGCGGTTCACCGCGATCGGATGCACCACGCGCATTTGCTGGAATTGGCTCATCAGCGAAACGTTCGGGTAGATATTCGAATTCCAGCGGCGCACTTCAAGAATGCGTTTCGCCTCGGTCTTGCCCTTCTTGCGTTCCAGCGCGGCGATGTACTCGCGGAACACGGGATCCTTCAGCGCAGCGATGAGCTTGGCATCGTCGTGGTAATCGCCGAGATAGCTGTGACCGTTCGGATAGGTCCAGATTCCGACTTGCGATTCCCAGAAGCTGTATGGCGCGCCGTTCTGGCGCATCTGACGGATGGCGATCTCGCCGGTGCCGTCGCTATGGACGTCGTCGGATTGCTGCTGCGCGGCGTCGATCGAGGAGCGGTGGGTGAACAGAGGATGTGCCGCGTCACACAGGTTCTCGAAATAGACCTTCCAGTTGCCGTCGTAGACGTGCTTGAACACACCGCCCGCCACCTCGATCTCATCATCGGGCGCGCGATCGATCATGTCGTCGAGCGAGGTCGTCATGTGGCCGAGCCATTCCTCGAGCTCCGGTCCGTCCTTCGCCTCGCTCGCGAAGATGAAGCCGCGGTAGCTTTTCACCCGCGGCACCGGCAACATGCCGATTCTGGGATCTTTTGCATCGAAATTTTGCGGGTAACCGTGATTGAGCGGCACCGCTTTGACGCGGCCGTCGAGGTGATAGGTCCAGCCGTGATAGCAGCAGGTGAATTCGCCCGCGTTGCCTTTGTCGGTCGCCACCACCATGGCGCCGCGATGGGCGCATTGGTTGTGAATGACGCGCACCGCTCCGTTCTCGTCGCGCACGAGAACGACCGGCTTGCGCCCCATGCGGGTGGCGAAATAGTCGCCCGGCTTTTTGATCTGGCTCTCGTGCCCGATATAGAGCCAGGCGGCGCCGAAGATGCGTTCCATCTCCAGCTCGAAGATGGCCGGATCCGTGTAGAGCCGACGGTGCACGCGGCCCGGCTCGATCAACCCACTCAGCTCAGTATCGATGTTGCTCATGGTCTTGTTCCATCCTCCTGATGCTCTTCCCGATGGTACCGCATCATGGCAAAGAGCGCGACGCTCACGCTTGCGCCCGCCCACGCTACGGCGTCGTTCCCGTCGGGCGGTGCAATGCCGTTTTGGTGCGCTGCTCGACCAGCCATTTCGAGCGCCCCGCCCAGCCGAGTGCCAACGTCCGCAGGACGGGGGGCCAGGTGGTGGGGAGGCCGAGCAAATATGAAATCCGTTGCGCGTGTTCGGTGATCGGCCGCTCGTTCCTTTCCCACCTCTCGAGCGCTGCGGGCAGGTCGGCATTGCGTTCGAGATGCACCGCAAGCGACAGCGCGTTCATCATGGCGCATCCGCCACCCTGTCCGATATTCGGCGGCAGCGCGTGGGCGGCGTCGCCGATGATCGCCACCCGTCCTGCCGACCAGCGGCGCAGCTTGATCAGATCGAAGCGATCGTAGCGGCCCTGCTCGCCGAAGCGGTCGATCAGCGGCGCGAGGTGGGGAAACCAGCCTTTCCATGCATCCCTTCGCACCGGCGTCGCTTTGCCGATCTCGTCGCCATCGAGCATGGTGAGGGCAATATAGATGTCGGTCTCGCTGCACGGGGTGTAGAGCACGCGCCGGGTGTCCGACCAGTATTCGACGGTCGTTCCCCCGTCTGCCGCCAGACGCTCCTGCTCGGTCTTTGCGATGAGAAGACGCGTGGCGCCATCGACGAGATACTTACGCTTCGACAACAGGCCGACGGCGTCGCGCACGGCCGAGTTGCTGCCGTCGGCCCCGATGATCAAATCGGCCTTGAGCCTGCGCCCATCCGCCAGCACGAGTTCGCCCTGGGCGCTCGCGCCGGCCGCGATCGAACCGGTGACGATCTCGGCGCCGGCACGCTGCGCGGCTGCAGCCAGCGCGTTGATGACGGTCTGCCGCACGATGCTGAACACGCGGCTGCCTTGCCAATGGTGGACGGAGATCAGCCGGTTGCGATCGTCGCGCACCTCGCGGGTATGTGCGAAATGCGCGCCCTTGATCGCATCGTCGTGAGCGCCGACCGCTGCCAGCACCCGCAGCCCGTTCTCGTAGATATAGATGCCCGCGCCGGTGGTGCGCAGGCGTTGCCCGCGCTCGTGCACGCGTACGCTCCAGCCGCGCTGCGCCAGCGCGCAGGCCGCCGTCAGGCCCGCGAAACCCGCGCCGGCGATCTCGGCGTGTCGCTGCATGGTGCCATCCTATGGCTTCACGCGATGAAGGGTAGCCCTCGCCAAGTGCCTGGCGCTATGATGGCGGACAAGGGCGAGCGGCGCCCGCGAGGAGATGGCCATGGCACGTCTGCGCCACTTTGCAGTCTGCGTGAAAGACCTCGACAAGGCGGCGGAGTTCTACGCCAATGTCTTCGACCTCAAACGGGTCGGGCGCGAGGATCTGGATATCGGCTCCGCGATCTACATGACCGACGGCGTGATCAATCTCGCGCTGCTCAATTTCAAGGGAAACGCCGGCAGCAAGGCGTCCGACATCAAGGAGGGCACGGCCTTCGTTGGCGCGCATCATTTCGGCTTTCAGGTCGACGACCTCGCCGAAACGGAGAAGCGCATCGCGGCGAACGGCGGCAAGTTCTTCTTCGATCTCGGCGACGAGCGCCACGGCAATTTCGAGCGCAAGTTCAAAGATCCAGACGGGGTGATCTTCGATATTTCAAAGCACGGCTGGCAGGGCACAGACGGATATAAGAAATAAAGCCGTTAGCCATCCTCTCCCCAACCCTCCCCCGCAAGCGGGGGAGGGAGAGCACCGAGTACGCGGCGCTGCTGCGCTTCAAGCACAAACAAAGATCGACTGGCGGCTACTTGATGAAAGCGTTGCTATAGAGTTCGTCGACCGGCGTCGCCTTCTGGATGAAGCCTTTGGCCAGATAGAAGTCCTGCAGCTTGGCGAGCCGCTCGGCGTTGACCTCGCCTAGCACTTTCTGTCCCGGGTAAACCAGCGTCGCGTACATATTGAACGCGAATTTCACCGCCCCCTCTTTTCCCTTCCACTCCGGCACGAAGCCCACGAAATTGTCCGCCTCCTTGTCCGGGTTGTCCATGATGTCCTTCATCCCGTGCAACGCCGCGTGCACGAATTTGCGCACCATCTCCGGCCTGTCTTTGATGATCTGATCGGAAACCGCGATGCCCTGCGCCATGTGCGGGAAGTATTCGTCGCTCGGGATCACCTTGACCTTCACACCGGCGGCTTGCACCGGCGGGATCCAGTCCGGCACGCCCGCCATGCCGGCGGACTTTCCGGTGGCGACGAATTCCCATACGCCGGTCGGACCCACCGATTGGATGTTGACGTCGTTTTGCGTCAATCCCGCGCTCGCGAGCAGCCCGAGCAGCGCATAGAACGTCGTGTCCTGATACGACATCACCGTGATCGTCTTGCCTTTGAGGTCGGCCGGTTTCTCGATGCCGGAATCCTCGCGCACGACCAGCTGCATAAAACCTTTGCCGCCGAACACGGCGACGATCTTCACCGGCACGCCATTGCCGCGAACCATAATCGGCCCGTCCGCGACGATGCCGCCGAGGGGAGCATTGCCGGCGCCCACTTGCTTGGCGACATCGACGCCGCCGCGGCCGACAGCGAAGCTCACGTCGAGCCCGGCAGAGCTGAAATAGCCCTTGCCCTGGGCAAGCTGGATGGGGCCGAAGGCCGGCAGAATCGGAGGCGCCGGGAAAAGATAGGTGACTTTTTCGGGCGTCTGCGACGAGGCGGGCGGGCTCAACAATCCCAAGCCAAAGGCGCTGCCGCCGGCCAACAGCAGGCGGCGGGATATTTTTGTGTCATGTGCGGACATTTCGACTCTCCCTCGGTGCATGGTCGCGGGCTCGCCCATGCCGGCGGTTTTAGTGGCTGCCACTATACGCCATGGTATCGTTCTGCAATACGAATGCGCGGGCACAGCGCGGCTTGCGGGGACGAGTCTGGGCAATGTCGGACGTGGTACGGCTCGAATACCGCAACGTGACCATGCGCTTCGCAGCCGCGTCCGGAAAAAGCCTCGTGGCGGTCGAGGGGGTGAGCTTCGCCGTTCGCGACGGTGAGGTCGTTTCCCTGATCGGTCCGAGCGGCTGCGGCAAATCAACTCTGCTCAACATCGGCTCGGGTCTCTACACGGCGAGCGAGGGCGCGGCCTTCGTCGACGGCGAGCGGGTGCAAGGCCCGAACGCCCATGTCGCCTTCATGCTGCAGAAGGATTTGTTGCTGCCCTGGCGGACCGTGCTGGAAAACGTGATGTTCGGCGTCGAGATCCAGCGCCTTGCCTTGCCGGAACGCAAGCGGCGCGGGCTGGCCTTGCTGGAAAACTTCAATCTGGCCGAATTCGCCGGCCACTATCCGCACCAATTGTCCGGCGGTATGCGGCAACGCGTCGCGCTCGCGCGCACGCTCGCGGTCGATCCCTCCGTGCTGCTGCTCGACGAGCCGTTCTCGGCGGTCGACGCGCAGACCCGCATGGTGCTGCAGCGTGAGCTCGCGCAGACGCTCGAACGCGCGGGCAAAACCGCGCTGCTGATCACGCACGACCTGCTCGAGGCCGTCACATTGTCGGACCGCGTCCTGGTGATGAGCCGCCGTCCGGGCCGCATCATCGACGAGATCCGCGTCGAGCTGCCGCAGCGCGACGATCCGATCGCCCGCCGCCACGTGCCGCAAGTGAACGATTACGTGGCGCGGCTGATGGATCGCCTCGACATCGGTGACGCCGGACAATACGCGGCGGGAGCATTGGCGTGAACGGCGCTTCCTCGCTGGCGCGCAGGGGGACGGCGGTGAGCGTGGCCTTGCTGCTCGTCGTGTTGGCGGCGTGGCAGTGGGGACCGGGCATTCTGGGGATTCCTATCTTCATCATTCCGCCGCTCTCCTCGGTGGTCGAGGAATTTTTCCGCATGCTGGCGGTCAGCGGGCTGATGACCCATACCGGCGTCACCGCGGCCGAGGTGATCGCGGGCTTCCTGCTCGGCAGTCTGCTCGGTGCCTTCTTCGGTTACGTGCTGGGTATGTCGCCGACCGCCGAGTTTGCGTTGTCTCCTTACATTCTCGCGCTGCAGATCGCACCGAAGGTGGCGTTCGCGCCGCTGTTCATTCTCTGGATGGGCTTCACGGTCTATCCGAAGATTCTGGTCGCCGTTCTTATCGTCTTCTTTCCGGTCATGGTCAACGTGCTCACCGCGATCCGCGCCGTCGATCCCGACCTGATCAATCTCGCGCGGGCCTTCACGGCAAGCCGCGCACAAATTTTTTGGAAGATCGAATTCCCGGCCTCCCTGCCGCCGTTGTTCGCCGGCTTGCGCATCGCCTCGACGCTCGCCGTCGTCGGCGTCGTGGTGGGCGAATTGGTCGGAGGCAATCTTGGGCTCGGCTATCTGCTCTCCTTCGGCGAGGGGCAAGCGAATACGGCCATGGTATTCGTCACCATTTTCATGCTCACGGTTGTCGGCGGCATTGCCTATCTTGCGGTGATCCTGGTCGAGCAGCGCGTACTGCATTACATGCCGCGCCGCGCGCTCACGGGGGTGTAGGGCAATCGGCAGTTTGCGAGTGACGGCGGCGCAGCGTGGCGCGGTGCGTCTCAATTCGTCTGCGTCAGGCGGAAGCCGGCGAGCACGATGGCAAATCCCGCGAGCTGGGCGAGGCTCGGTATTTCGCCAAGCGCGAGAAAGCCGATCAGCAGCGTGAAACCCGGCACCAGCGAGGGAAAGACCGCGGCGCGGCCGGCGCCGAGCAGCACCACCGACCGGGTGAACAGATAGATCGCGCCGGGGCCGGCGAAAATGCCTTGTACGACGAACTGTAGAAGATTTTCGGCAAGACCCAAGCTGAGCATGCGATCGAAGCCGAAGGCGAGCGCGTGGATGGGAACATCGAGCAGCGCCACCACGCTGGTGACCGCGACCGCGCGCGTCGGCGCGATGTGCCAGAGCCGCAGCAAGGTCGAGAAGCTCGCGAACATCAGCCCGGCGGTGACGAAGGACAAATCGCCGATAAGGCCATGCGCCCCGATGGTGGCAAGCGCGTCGCCGCCTATCACTACAAGCCCGGCGATGATGACCGCCGCGCCTGCGGCGCGCCGCGCCGGCAGCTTTTCCTTGAGCACCAGCGTGGCCAGCGCGAGCCCGCCGAGCGCGGCGCAGGAGGGCTGGATCACCCCGCCATGGGCGAGCGGCACGAACAGGAAGCCGGCATAGCTCAAGAACGCGAGCGGCGGTCCGCTGAGGAACGTCAGCACTATGCCCTTCGTCCAGCCCACGCCGCCGAGATCGCCGAGGCCTTGACGGGCCACGACCGGCAGGAAGACCAGCCCCGCCCAGACGAAGCGATGAAACACGATGTCCGCCGGCGCAAATCCAAGCGCGATCCCATGGCGCGCCGCGACGAAGCCGGCGGCCCAGAACAGGGCGGCGCCGGTGCCGCACGCGATGCCGGCGGCGGTTACCGACAAATCGTGGCGGGGATCGGTGGGATCGGATTTCAAGCCGGACTCCGTCGGTGCGCCCAAAACGCGCGGACTATAATTAGCAGTTGCCGCGCGGCGCGTGCGCATTACCAATGGGGGCCGGGATTCGCACACAATGGCTGCTCTAGACGCAATCAGCATCGGCATTCTGCTCGGCGCCCTGCTTGTTCTGGCGGGCATCATGTCGAGCTTGGTGGCGATGCGCTTCGGGGCGCCGCTGCTCCTTGTATTTCTGATCGTCGGCATGATCGCCGGCGAGGCCGGTCCCGGCGGCATGCAGTTCGACGACGTGCGCACGACCTACGCGGTTGGCTCGATCGCGCTGGCGCTGATCCTTTTCGACGGCGGCTTGCGCACGCGCTTTGCCACCTTCCGCAGCGTGCTGGCGCCGGCGCTCACCCTCGCGACCGCCGGAGTCTTGCTGACCGCGGCATTGACCGCGCCGGTCGCCAAATATCTGTTGGGCATGAGCTGGACCGAGGCGCTGCTGGTCGGCGCGGTGGTCGCCTCGACCGACGCAGCGGCCGTGTTCTTTCTCATTCATGCCCGCGGATTGCGCCTTCGTCCGCGCGTCGCCGCCACGCTCGAGGTCGAATCGGGCAGCAACGATCCGTTCGCGGTGCTACTCACAGTCATCCTGGTCGAGTTTCTCACGGTCGAAGATCACTCTTGGCAGCACGTGCTCGCCGTGCTCGCCGAACAGGCCGCGCTGGGCACCGTCATCGGTATCCTGGGCGGGCGGGCGATTGTCGTCGTGCTCAACCGGCTCGGGCTCGCGCAGGGCCTGCATGCCCCGTTCGTGGCCACGAGCGCGCTCGTCATCTTCGGCCTCGCGTCCGGGCTGCATGCCTCGGGCTTTCTCGCCGTCTATCTTGCCGGCCTGGTGGTCGGTAATCGCCCGACGCGCGCGCACAACACTGTGGTGGTGTTTCTCGATGCCGTGACCTGGCTCGCGCAAATCGCCATGTTCGTGCTGCTCGGACTGCTGGCATGGCCGATGCGTCTCGTCGAGAGCATCTTGCCGGCGCTTGCGGTGGCTGCCGCGCTCATGTTCATCGCGCGCCCGGCGGCGGTGTTCGCGTGTCTGGCGCCGTTTCGCTTCTCGTCGCGGGAGAAGGCCTTCATCTCGTGGGTCGGCCTGCGCGGAGCGGTGGGGATTTTCCTCGCCTCGATTCCGCTGCTCGTCGGCTTGCCCAATGCGCACCTCTATTTCGACATCGCCTTCGTCGTGGTGTTGAGCTCGCTGCTGATACAAGGCTGGACCATCACCGCGGCCGCGCGGCGACTGCATATCGCGCTGCCACGGCATGATCCGTTGCCGCGCCGGGTCGAGCTCGATCTCCCCGGCCAGCTCGAGCAGGAGATCGTGGGCTATCCGGTGGCCGCGAACAGCCCCTACCTCAAGCGCGGGCTATTGCCGTCCTGGGCGCGGCCGACGCTGGTGGTGCGCGACGAGAAGATCTTGAGCCCGCTCGAGTCCCAGCCGGTGCGGGCAGGCGACTATGTCTACGTGCTGGCGCCGCCGGAGAAGGCGCAAGCGCTCGACCGCTTCTTCGTCGACATGCCACCGCCCACTGCTCCCGATCCGCGTCTGCTCGGCGATTTCTTCGTGCCCGGCGACGCGACGCTCGGTGCGCTCGCCGACATCTACGGGCTGTCGATCGCCCCGCAGGACGCGGAGGTCACACTGGCTGATTACTTCGCCGAGGAGATCAAGCGCCGGCCGAAGCAGGGCGATGTCGTGCCGCTTGGGCCGATCGCGCTGGTGGCGCATCGGGTGGCGGACGGGCGCCTCGCCAGCGTGGGCCTGCGGCTAGCGGAAGACGAGGAATCGCCGGCGACGCTTGCGGCCAAGATTAAAAAGGCCGTGCGGGATGTGTGGTCGTTCTTGGGGTGAGGTCCGCGACGAATCGTGTGGTCCACCACCCACCGAACAGAAGCGTGGTCCACAACATATCGCCGATTATGGTGTTCTGGAGGAACGGCAGCGCCGCCACGTAACAATGAACGAGGCCGGCGAGATCGTGCGTGTACATGCCGCTGAACGCCCACACCGCAAAGTTCGTGGTGGCGAAGAAGATCAGCGACGAAGCGAGAGCGAGCGGAGCGAGCATGATTGCGCCTCGCGCGCGTCCCCACCGGCCGAGCAGCGCAGGAAGCGCGAGCGCGGCATAGACCACGCCCATCACGCGCCAGTCGTAGCCGCCGAGGACGGCGTCGCTCGCGAGCATCGCCGCAACCGGCACGGCCAAGGCCAAAGCGCGGCTTCGCAACACCGCGCCGGCAAACAGCGCGCTGGCGGCGACAGGCGTGAAATTCGGGGCGTGCGGCGCTAAGCGCGCCACAACGTCGAGTCCGATGATGCCCATCGCCAGCGCGAGTTCCGTGTGCGATAGCTCCATCGCACGAGCGCGTGACGTGCCGAGCCTTGCCATCAGCGTCATTGCGATCATTTCCCTTCTTGCGTCGTGAATCGCCAGAACACCACGTCTAACGGCTGCACTTCGTAAGCGCCAAAACTTTTGTCAGCATACCTCGTGTTGACCCACAGCTGCCAGTTTTTCTTCCCGCCGCCCTCGTTGGCCACCTCGTCGATTCCGGTGAGGAAGGCGAAGGCACCGCTGCCGGTATAGGTGAAGCTTATTCCATGCGGCCGGCCCTTGGCCGCGTTCATCACATCGAACACGGTACTGCCCTTCGCCCAGGGAAGGCCGGTGATGGTTTTTATCACGCCATCGCCGTAGTCGATGACCAGGCGAACGGTTGCGCTTTGCGCCTGTCCCCGATCGATCGCCGCCAACAGGAAGATCGTCGCCAGCAGTATTGCGGCTGCGCGCCGGGTGAGCCGATTCTTATCGCGCATCATCGAACTCTCCTCATGCGCTACGCCGAGCTGACCGCACGGCCGCCCATTCCTCGATAATTCCGGCAAGCGCATCGAGGCCGTCGGTCAGCGCTGCCGGTCCCGGCTGCAGGATGAGCGGCGACTTGATCTCGCGCAGGAAGCCGTCGCGCACCGCCGCAATCTCGGCGAAGCCCGGCCGCGCCGCCACCTTGGCCGGCACGAATTTCTTGCCGCACCAGGAGCCGACGATGATGTCGGGATTGGCGGCGATCAGCTCCTCGCCGGAGACGATGCGCTCCTTAGCGTTCTTGCGGGCGGACAGCGCCGGAAATACGTCGACGCCGCCGGCAATTTCGATGAGCTCGGCAACCCACCGGATGCCGGAGATCATCGGCTCGTCCCATTCCTCGAAATAGACGCGAGGATGGCGTGTGAGCGCGGCGGCGCGCTCGCGCGCCTGCGCTAGCCGCCGCGCGAGTTTCTCCGCCAGTGCATAGGCCTTGTCGGCGGCGCCGACCAGTGCGCCGAGCGTGCGGATCATGTCGAGAATGCCGGCGATGTCGCGCTGGTTGAAGGCATGTACGGCGACGTTGCGGCGGATCAGCTCGGCGGCGATGTCGGCCTGCAGGTCGGAGAAGGCAAGAACGAGATCGGGCTCGAGCGCGAATATCTTGTCAAAATCGGCGGAGATGAAGGCCGAGACGCGTGGCTTCTCCCGGCGCACCCGCGCCGGCCGCACCGCATAGCCCGACACGCCGACGATGCGCCGCTCCTCCCCGAGGAGATAAAGCGTCTCCACGGTTTCTTCGGTGAGACAGACGATGCGCTCGGGCGGAAACATCATTCGCTATCATATCCGTAGTGCTCGCCACCGTCTTCCTATTGGCCGCCGACCGCGACATCACCACATGATAGTCAACCAATTTTCGGAGGCTCCCATGCCGAAAGCAAGGAAAGCGCGCGCCGTCGGGTTCAATCATGTTGCGCTCGAGGTGGGCGATATCGAGGAGGCGCTGGCCTTCTATGGCCGGCTGTTCGAGTTCAAGCTGCGCGGCAAGAGCAAGACCTCGGCCTTCATCGATCTGGGCGATCAGTTCATCGCGCTGCAGAAGGGCCGCAAGCAGCCGCCCGACGACGGCCGCCATTTCGGCCTCGTGGTCGACGACAAGGAGACGGTGCGCCGCGCGCTCGCGGCTGCGGGCATCAAGCCGCTGCCGGGCCCATTCCTCGATTTCCGCGATCCTTGGGGCAACCGCATCGAGATCGTCGGCTACGACAATATTCAGTTCACCAAGGCGCCGCACGTGTTGCGCGGGATGGGGCTGGCGCATCTGTCGAAGAACGCCAAGGCGATCAAAGAGCTTCGCGACAAGGGCATGGCCCCGAGCTGAAAACAGCCGAGTTCAATTGCCCGCATGACTCTGGAGTGGGAATTCAGCGCGGGCGGCGAACGCGGTCTGCTCCCTCCCCCGCAAGCGGGGGAGGGGCGGGGAGGGGGTGAACTCGCGCCCATCATTCTTTGCGCACCGCCTCAATCTTCTTGTGTGCCCCCTCCCTAGCCCTCCCCCGCAAGCGGGGGAGGGAATGCACCGAATGTGCGGCATCAACTTCAACACAGCCCACGTGCTCTACGCCATCAGCTCCGCGGTCGCCGCGTCGAGCACCTCGATCCCGCCGGTTGCGGCCACGCGACCGGCGTCGAGCAGCACCACCGAGGTGGCGATGCGTTTGAGTTCGCCTGCGTGGTGGCTGACATAGACCATCGGCACCTCGGCGCGCAGCTTCTCGAGATAGGGCAAGATCTCGCGCTTCCTCGGCGCGTCGAGGGAGGCGAGCGGCTCGTCGAGCAGAAGCAGGCGCGGGCGCATCAGCAGCGCGCGGCCGATGGCGACGCGCTGGCGCTCGCCGCCGGAAAGCTTCCCCGGCCGGCGATCGAGCAAGTGGTCGATGTCGAGCAAGTTCACGATCCGCGTCATCTCGGCAGCGTCGCGCGCCAGCCCGCACATGCGCCGGCCGTAATCGAGGTTGGCCGCCACGCTGAGATGCGGGAACAGCCGCCCCTCCTGGAAGACATAGCCGATGCGGCGGCGATGCGCAGGCACGTCGACGCGGGACACCGAGTCGAACAGCACGGTATCGTCGAGCCGGATGCGTCCGCGGTCCGGCGTGATCAGCCCGGCGATCATGTTGACGAGCGTGGTCTTGCCCGCGCCCGAGGCGCCAAAGAGGGCGGTGACGCCGCCGGCGGCCTCGAAGCGCGCCGCGAGCGAGAAGTCGCCGAGCCGTTTTTCCGCGTCGAGGGAGAGCATGATCACTCCCCGTGGAAGCGCGTGCCGGCACGGCGCGCGAGCCATTCGGCGACCACCAGCGCGGCGAGCGAGATCGCGATCGCGACCAGCACCAGCCGGCCTGCCGCCGCGTCGCCGCCGGGGATCTGGGTGAAGGTGTAGATCGCCGCCGAGATGGTCTGCGTCTCGCCCGGAATGTTGGACACGAAGGTGATGGTCGCGCCGAACTCGCCCAGCGCCTTGGCGAAGCAAAGCACCATGCCTGCGATCAGGCCCGGCATGGCCAGCGGCAAGGTGACGGTGAGGAACACCCACAGCCGATCGGCGCCGAGGGTGGCTGCGGCATCCTCGAGCTTGCGGTCGATCGCCTCGATCGCGAGCCGGATCGGACGCACGAGCAAAGGAAATCCCATGACGCCGCAGGAGAGCGCCGCGCCGGTCCAGCGGAACGAGAACACGATGCCGAAATGGTCGGCGAGAAACGCGCCGATCGGTCCGCGGCGCCCGAAGGAGATCAACAACAAGTAGCCGGTGACGACCGGCGGCAGCACCAGCGGCATGTGCACCAGGCCGTCGAGCAGCGCCTTGCCCCAGAAATTCTTGCGCGCGAGAAGCCAGGCGAGCGCGATACCGAACGGCAGCGCCACCGCCGTCGCCACCACCGCGATCTTCAGCGACAGGCGGATCGCGATCCATTCGTCGGGGGAGAGGTCGAGCATGGCTAATCAGTGATGGAAGAACGTTTGCTCACCGACAGGAGATGGCCCGGCTTGCGTAGGCATGTGCCGTCCTCATGACGTCGGCCTCGGCAGGAAGGTAAAGCCGTGCGCCTCGAATACGCCCTTCGCCGCCGGTGAGCGCAGGAAAGCGAGATACTGCGCGGCATCGGGCTTTGCGTTCACGGTGAGCGCCGCCGGATAGACGATCGGCGGGTGCGAGTCGGCGGGAAAGACGCCGACGACCTTCGCGTTCGGCTCGGCCTTGGCGTCGGTCGCATAGACGATGCCGAGCGCCGCCTCCCCGCGCGCGACGAGCGTGAGCGCGGCGCGCACGTTCTCGGTCATGGCGAATTTCCCTTCGGCTGCCGCCCACGCGCCGAGCTTCTCCAGCGCCGCCTTGGCATAGCGGCCGACGGGCACCGCGCGGACGTCGCCGGTGACGATGCGGCCGTCACCGGCGAGCTTCGCCAGGTCGAAACCGGGCGCGATGGTGACCTTGTCGAGTTTGGAATCTTTCGGTGCGATCAGCACCAGCCGGTTGCCGAGCAGGTTGACGCGGGTGTCGTCCTTGATGAGCTTCTTCTGCGAACCGTAGTCCACCCAATCGAGATCGGCCGAGGCGAAGACATCGGCGGGCGCGCCATTCTCGATCTGCTTCATCAATGCCGAGCTCGCCGCGTAGCTCGCCACCGTTTTTATGCCGGTCGCCTTGGTGAAGGCAGCGTTGACCTCATCGAGCGCGTTCTTCAGCGATGCTGCGGCAAAGACGATGATGGGTTCGTCTTGCGCGTGCGCAAGGGACAGCGGGCTCGCGATGCCGAGCGCGAGGAAAAACGCAAGGACGTGACTGATCATCTGGCGCTCCTTCCGCCGAGCGCGCCCGGCGAATGTCGCACGCGCCGTCATCGGCAGAACGTATTGTCGGGAAGCGGCCAATCCGGAAGCGCCGTTCCGGAGCAAAAGGCGCGCTTACGGCGCGCCACGGGCCGCGATGCAACAGTAGCAGCATTGTACTTAAACGCAAAGGTGGGTAGGGGGCTCACTGCTGCGGGTGATCAATCGGCTTTAGCGTTGGTGATATAGTGTCCCAATCAAAGTAGACACCGAGACGGCGAGCGCATGCCCGACCCAGCATCACTCGAGGGCGATTACGACTACATCATCGTCGGCGCGGGCTCGGCCGGCTGCCTGCTGGCAAACCGGCTCTCCGCCGATCCGGCGGCGCGCGTGCTGCTGCTCGAAGCCGGCGGCAAGGATGACTGGATCTGGTTCCACATCCCCGTCGGCTATCTCTTCGCCATCGGCAATCCGCGCTCGGACTGGATGTTCAAGACCGAACCGGAGGCGGGACTCAACGGCCGCAGCCTCAACTATCCGCGCGGCAAGGTGATCGGCGGCTCGTCATCCATCAACGCGATGATCTACATGCGCGGGCAGGCCGCCGATTACGACCACTGGCGTCAGCTCGGGCTCGCCGGTTGGGGCTCGGACGACGTGCTGCCGTTCTTCCGCCGTCACGAGGACCATTTTCTTGGGGCAAGCGACGCGCACGCGATCGGCGGAGAATTGCGCATCGAGCCGCCGCGCGTGCGCTGGGACATCCTCGATGCGTTCTGCGCGGCGGCGGAGCAGGCGGGCATCAAGCGCATCCCCGATTTCAACACCGGCGACAACGAAGGCAGTTGCGTCTTCCACGTCAACCAGAAACGCGGACGACGCTGGTCGGCGGCGAGCGCCTTTCTCAAGCCGGCGCGCAAGCGCGCCAATCTGCGCCTCGAGATGAACTGCCTGGTCGAAAAGATCGAGTTCGACGGCACGCGCGCGATGGGTGTGCGCTGGCGGCAGAACGGCGCAAGCCGATCCGCGCACGCGCGCGGCGAGGTGATCCTCGCCGCCGGCTCGATCGGCTCGGTGCAGATCCTCAAGCTCTCCGGCGTCGGCGCTACCGACGAGCTTAACCGGCTGGGCATTCCGGTGGTGCTCGACAAGCCCGGCGTCGGCGGGAACCTGCAGGATCATCTGCAGCTTCGGCTCATCTATAAGGTGTCTGGGGCCAAGACGCTCAACGAGGCCTATCGCTCGCTCGTCGGCCGCGGGCGCATCATGCTCGACTACGCGCTGTTCCGCCGCGGTCCCCTGACCATGGCGCCCTCGCAGCTCGGGCTGTTCACGCGCTCGGACCCGACGCGCGAGCGCGCCAACGTCCAGTTCCACGTGCAGCCGCTGTCGGTCGACAAGTTCGGCGACCCGCTGCACGAATTTCCCGCGCTCACCTCCAGCGTATGCAACCTGCAGCCGACGAGCCGCGGCTTCGTGCGGCTGCGCTCCGCCGATGCCGCCGACAAGCCGGTGATCAAGCCCAATTACCTCTCCACCGACGAAGACCGCCGCGTCGCCGCCGATAGCATCCGGCTCACGCGCAAGATCGCGGCGCAACCCGCGCTGGCGACATACAAGCCGGTCGAATATCTGCCGGGTCCTTCGGTGGGCGACGACGACGTGGCGCTGATCAAAGCGGCGGGCGACATCGGCACCACGATCTTTCACCCCGTCGGCACCGCCAAGATGGGCCGCGCCAGCGATCCCATGGCGGTTGTCGACGAGCGGCTGCGCGTGATCGGGCTCGAGCGGCTGCGCGTGGTCGACGCCTCGGTCATGCCGACGATCACGTCGGGCAACACCAACGCGCCGACCATGATGATCGCGGAGAAGGGCGCCGCCATGATCCGGGAGGACCGCCGCGCCTAGCGGACGCACCAGCGTCTACGCGAAATCCGGCGGCGACCCGTTTGCGGCGGAAAACGCGGCAGATGCCATGCCGCTCAAACGA
>Ga0306926_10001595_pt1 | contig 22650 bp, 20 predicted proteins | sample flu12Cox44000178_FD_203759 | JGI IMG/M metagenome (GOLD analysis project Ga0306926, IMG submission 203759) | Lab enrichment of tropical soil microbial communities from Luquillo Experimental Forest, Puerto Rico - flux8day.12C.oxic.44.000.178 (v2)... | ecosystem: Environmental > Terrestrial >...
CAGGTGCTCTCCCGAGGGGTGACCTTATCATGCGCCTACAAGACCGCCCGGTCAAAGTGGCCGATGCTTCGTACTTAGCCAGGTGAGGACTGTCTCCGCGATAGACCGGGCGACGGCCAAGATTGCGTGGCCGTCAACATTGCCCGGTCGCGGCTTCACCCGCCCACTGGACATTCCCTCCGATCGGCCTTTTGCGGGCTTATGTCGGCTCTGGCCAATAACCGACATCTGCCGCCTTCATTCGAACAGCTCATCAGCCCGAACCAGCAGTGATGTTGCCGCCTGGCCGCGCGAGGTTCGTCACAAAGCCGGCATCGACCGGATCGCCGACGTGGGTAAAGACGAGCGGGATCGTGCTGGTCAGCCGCCGGAGTTCGCCCAGAGCTGGAGCGGAACCCAGGACCGACAACTATCTGACACGGGCGGCCGGGAGCTCCAGTTCTGCAGAGGGACTGGACACCAAACACACCTGTTGGACGCACGTTCTGGTGTGATACTCTGGTTGCTGTGATCGTCGAGCCGTCGTTCTCCCTCCTTGCGGCAAATCCGGAGGGTGTCCTCGAATGCGGCGCTGGTTCCTGAGCTATAACTCGCAGGACTTCGAGCTGGCGCAAGCGCTCGAGGCGGAACTCGCCCGCAAGGACCCGGATGCTTCGATCTTCTTCGCGCCCAAAAGTGTGCGCCCCGGCGCGTATTGGATGCCGGCGCTCGCCAACGACATCGCCGCGGCCGCGGCCTTCGTGCTCCTGGTCGGCGAGAAGGGGCTCGGCCCGTGGCAGACGATCGAGTATTACGAGGCCTATGGCCGCCGCGTGAAGGAGCCGGGCTTCCCCTTGATCCTCCTGTTGCTCGAGCGAGCCGGTGTGTCCGCGCCCGGATTGCCCTTCCTGCGCCAGCTGCATTGGATCGTCACCGCCGAACCGGCGTCGGCGACGAGCGTCGCACAGCTTATGGACGCGGCCGCCGGAGGCGGTGCGCCGCCGGGCGAGCTGTGGCGGCACACCGCGCCCTACCGCGGCCTTGCCGCCATGATGGAATCCGATGCAGACTTTTTCTTCGGCCGCGGCCGTGAGACCACCGAGGTGATCGGCGCGCTCACCGCGACGCCTGACAAGTTCCCCGTCCTGCTCGGCAATTCGGGGGTCGGCAAATCCTCGCTCGCGCAGGCGGGCGTGCTGGCGGTGTTGATGCGGCAGGATTGGATCAATCCGGCGCAAGACTCCACCGCCTGGCCGCAGGTCCTTCACGACAGCCGGCGCTGGTGCTTCCTCAGATTGAAGCCGGGGACGGAGCCGGTCCGGGCGCTGGTCGAGCCGTTCATTCGGCTGTGGCAGTTCGATCCTACGGACCCGCGCCTCGGAACGCGGCAGGCCGAGTGGATCAACGGCCTAGTTGAAGGCGGGAACACGCTGCGCGATCTGCTCAATGCGACCGAGGGCCGGCTGGAGGAGCTGGGCCAGCCCAAGCCGCCTGTCTTCCTCATCTACATCGACCAGGGCGAGGAGCTTTACGTGCGTGCCGAGGAGCGCCAGCGCCGCCGTTTCTCGCAGCTCGTCGCCGAAAGCCTCGGGGACCGACGCCTGCGCGCGATGATGAGCCTGCGCGCCGATTTCTTCGGCGAGCTGCAGAAGGACGAGCCGCTGTATGCCGCGCACCGGCTCGTCAGCATCCCGCCGCTGCGCGAGGCTGAGCTGCGCGCGGTGGTGAGCCGCCCGGCCGCGCTGCTCGGCGCCCGCTTCGAGACCGAGACGCTCGCCGATTACATCGCCCGCCGGACGGCCGAGGAATCCGTTACCGATGCCGGCGCGCTGCCGCTCCTGTCCTATTTGCTCGACGACATGTGGACGCAGATGGTCCGCCGGGGCGACGGCATGCTTCGGCTTCCGGCGCAGGCGATCGAACTCGGCCGCGTGCTGGTCGAGCGCGCCGATGCCTTCCTCGCCCGGCATCCGCACTCCGAGGACGAGCTGCGCCGCGTCTTGACCTTGAAGCTCGCTACCGTCCGCGAGGGCGAGGAGCCGACGCGGCGGCGGGCGCTGCGCTCCGAGTTCACCGACGCGCAATGGCGGCTGGTGAGCGAGCTTGCGGATCATCCCAACCGCCTGCTGGTCACCGCCGCGCCCGAGGGCAGGGAAACCTACGCGGAGGTGGCGCACGAGGCGATCTTCCGCCGCTGGGATAGACTGCGCGACTGGATCGCGGCCGAGCGTGAGTTCCTCGCCTGGAAAACCGGCCTCGAAGCCGTGCGTCGCGGATGGCAAGTGGCGCCCGATGCGTCGAAGCACGACGCGCTGCTGATGGGTGCACCGCTCACCCAGGCGCAAAGCTGGCTTGGTCGCCGTGCCGAGGACTTGTCGGCTGCCGACCGGGATTTCATCGCCGCGAGTATGGAGCGGGAGGCGAGGGCGCGCCACCGGGCGCGGCGCGTCCAAGTGCTTGTTTACGGGCTGCTAGTCGGCGTTGTCGGACTCGTCGGCTGGATGAACGAGGAGCACCTGAAGGAGTACGCCTTCATGGTGCAAGTGCGCCCCCATGTGCTCGGCGCGGCGGCTGAGCGCGCCTTGAAGCCCGGCGACTCGTTCAAGGAATGTGCCCAGGACTGTCCGGAGATGGTCGTCATCCCGGCCGGCGAGTTCACGATGGGGTCGCCGGCGAGCGAGCAGGACCGCGACGACAGTGAGGAACCGCAGCACAGGGTCGTGTTCGCCAAGCCATTGGCGGTGACGAGATTCGAGGTGACGTTCGATGACTGGGACGCCTGCGTGGCACACGGGGATTGCGCTCGCCTGAGCGACGGTGGCTACGGGCGGGGCCGGCAGCCGGTCATCAACGTCACGTGGTACGATGCCCAGCAGTATGCAGCATGGCTGTCGCGGATGACCGGCAAGCCGTACCGGCTGTTGTCCGAGGCCGAGTTCGAATACGCGGCGCGCGCCGGAACGCTGACCGCGTATCCATGGGGTGACGAGATCGGCAAGAACAACGCCAATTGCGCCGGCTGCGGCAGCAAATGGGACAACAGGCAGCCCTCGCCGGTCGGGTCGTTTGCAGTGAATCGGTTCGGTCTCTACGACATGCACGGAAACGTGATGCAGTGGGTCGAGGACTGCTATCACGACAGCTACCAGGGGGCGCCATCCGACGGTTCGGCGTGGATCGAAGGCGCAGATTGCAGTCTCCGTGTCCTCCGCGGTGGTCTATGGGACGGTGATCCTCAGTCTGTCCGCTCAGCCTTCCGCTACAGCCTCACGCCCTCTTGGGTCCAGGGTGTCGCTCCAATGACCCGGCGCATTGCAGAGAAGGACTTCACCTTGCGTCGGCTGGTCGGTGAGCTCGCCCCTCACCAACGATATTCGATCGGCGCGCAGCAGGAAGACGCCGGCAGTCGTAATGGCGCGAGCGGCTTTTTTTGGCCTCTCCGTACCCTTGCAGCGTTCGCCCATCGCCTTTTCCTAGGACGAATGACCATCGGACTAAGTTCCCTGTTTGCCCGCAGCCCTTCCCTGTTCCCCAATAAAAATTCCCTGTTCTGCTGGGTAGGGAATTTGGCCGTAACCGTTTGAATTGGCGCGTCGATTGGGTGCGAAAATCGCTGTGGGGAAGCAGAATCTGCAAAATTCCCTGTAAATTTCCCTGTTAGCAGCGAATTTACAGCGGAGACGGGTTGGCAGCAGACTGCCTCCTCAGCCAGCCGGTGCCGTCTCTGAAGGCTGTACGGCATCCGCTTCAATGCGTTTGCGGTGATCCTCATCCCCCACGGGCACGTGTAGGTGTTTGGTCAGCCGTGCAAATAACTCGATCCGGAACAGTCCGTGCGGCTCCACTTCTGACGGCGTCAGTTCGGCAGCAATTTTCCTGCAAGAGACGCGTAGCCGCGCAGGACGGCACGACGCTCTGCCTCGAGGGGAACAGTCATCTGCGCCGCGGGCGTCACCGAGCAGCGACAGGTTGCACGGCCTGAGAGCCCAGCGCACGTAGAACGCCTGCCATTCTGAAACGATGCGATTTGCGTCCCGTTTCTGAAAACCTCCCGCTGAATTTCGTTTATTCGGCTTTCTCGCATGATACAGTTCGCGCAGTCCGCGATGCAGGGTCGGAAATTACCATGCTGACAGCCAAGGAAAACAAGACGCTGACTGAGGTCGGCAAAGGCAAGCCGATGGGCGAGTTTATGCGCCGCTATTGGATTCCGGTTGCCAAATCCGAGGAAATCCCGACGGCCGGCGGTGCACCCACCCGGGTCAAGCTGCTGGGCGAACAACTCGTGCTGTTCCGTTCCCGCGACGGCGAACTGGGTCTGATCGATGAGTTCTGCCCGCATCGACGCGCCTCTCTGGCTTACGGGCGCAATGAGTCGGGCGGTCTGCGCTGCCTCTATCATGGCTGGAAGGTTGCGTGCGATGGCCGCGTGATTGAGTCGCCGCCCGAGCCGCCGGCGCGGACGTTCGCCAAAAAGCTCAGTGTTGCATCCTATCCCGTGCGCGAGGCTGGCGGGCTGATATGGACCTATATGGGGCCGCACGACCTCGAGCCGCCATTTCCCAAATTTCCGTGGCTCGGCTTGCCGCCCGACCGGTTGCTGGTCGTCAAGATGTACCAAGCCACCAATTATCTGCAGGGGGTCGAGGGTGATCTCGATCCGGCGCATCCCAACTACCTGCACCGCGAATTCGAGCTCGATGAGAAGAAAAGCTGGGCGGGGGCCGGTTGGCAATCCATCGTCGACATAATGTCGGACGGCAGCCCCGAGATCCTATGTGAGGAAACGCCCTACCTGATGCGCCATGCGGCGATCCGGAAAACTGCTGATCCCGACAGCAAGTACGTACGGGTTTTCGAATGGGTGGCGCCGTTCTATTGCTACATCGCGACGGGCGCACACGAGTCGCAGCTGTTCAAGGCGTGGCATCCAATCGACGACGAGAACTGTTTTACGTTCTACATTCACTTCGATCCAGACCGGCCGCTCGACATCGAAGCGATTTATGCGAACTGGGAGCATCGGACCTGGCCACCCGATTACAAGACGGTACACACGGTCGCCAACATGCACCTGCAGGATCGCAAATTGATGGAGCGTGGTAATTTCTCCGGTGTAATGGGCGCCGCGATCCAGGACCGCGCGATGCAAGAGGGCATGGGACCAATCTGCGACCGCACCAAGGAGCATCTTGGCACAAGCGACAAGGCAGTGATCTTTTATCGCCGCCTGCTTCTCAAAAAGCTCGACGATCTGGCAAAGCGCAAACCGCTTCCCGCGCGCGACCCGTCGCTAACGTTCGACCAGCGGGGGTACTCGAGCAAGATGCCGACCGATCAGCCCTGGCGTGACGTGGCAAAATGGCAGTCGAATATTGCCCAACAGAGGCCGCCGGTTGCGGCTGAATAGTCCTCAAGCGGGGGCACAACGTGGGGTGAGCATATCGCCGCGCTCCAGTCGGATTAGGGGCACCAAAAAAAAACCCACGCCTTTTGGGACCCTAGCTCAGCTCGGGGTAGTGATCTGCGGCAGTATCGCTTTGCTATGCTGCACTACGGACATACGAACGCTGGCCCACGGCCACATGGAGTTCGGCAACCGGATTGCGTCCCGTGTTCCAGCTCGGCACCCGCCGGAACAATTCCATATCGTGGCCGGGAACGATCCGCTGCCACTCTGACTGCCCGACGATACTTTGAATATCGCGGTAGCAAGCAAGCAGATTCCAACAATTGCCCTGATGGTAGCCGGGGGGCCACATACGCTCGACATTCGCAAACGAGACGATGGCGTCACCGGCCACGACATAAGGCGCCTCGGCAGTGAGGATCTCGACCCACTGCGATCCGAAGGTGTGGGTGTCTGCCGCAAGATGCAGTCTTATGCCTGGACACACCTCATGCACACCCTCGATCAACGTCACCCGGCCATCTGCGATGGCGCGATCGAATTGGACAATGTCGTCCAGATTCATCGATGACATGATCCAGCTTCGTTTGTCGCTGGGTTGGTCTGGCAGCATCTTCAAGGCGCGCTTCCAACCTTCGTACTCCGTCCGCTGCAGTATTATTGTCGCATCCTTGAATGTGCCGATATTGCCGACATGATCAAAATGCAGGTGCGTCAATATAATTGTTTTGACATCCTTCGGCTCAAGTTCGACCTTGCCCAGGGTCTCGGCAGGCGTTTCAAAATCGGCAAATTGTCGGCCCGTCATGGATCGGCCGGAGGCGAACCCAGTGTCGACGAGGAAGACGTGCGGTCGCGCCGATGACGGTGCAGGCGCCACGACCGAATACACCATTGGGATTTCCAACTGTCCCTGATTGCTCCCTACCGGCGAGCCTTCTATGAAGTCCCGCGGCACCTCTCCTTTCGCGTAACAAAAGCTCCAGATCGAAAAATCCGGTGCGCGCTCCTGGTCCGTCAAAGATGCCTCCTGGGGCGATCGCGATCTCGTTGCTACACCCATTATGGACCGACTGGCGCAGGATGCGACCCCACGGGCAGGCATGATCGCTGGATTCGCAATTGACCTAAACGACGCGAAAACCGTAGCCTTGAGCCACGGCCTCCCGCAATTGCAGCTCGAAGGACATGTGCCATGACCCCCACCAGGAAGATGATGGGCATCTCTGTCTTTGCCTCGACACTGGTCGCAGCAGTCGTGGCGGCTCAAGCTGACGTCCCAGTCGGCATCCTCATCCCGTCTTCTGGCAAGGGTGCCTCGTATGGCCAGCAGCAACAGAACGCGATCAACATGTTCCTGGAGAAATACGCCGACCTCGGCGGTAAGGCCGGCAAGATGAAGCTCGTGATCTACGACACGCGCGGCGAGAACACGGATGCCATCAACCTGACGCGCAAGCTGATCGATTCCGATGAGGTCGTGGCGATCGTCGGCCCGCAATTCAGCGCCGAAGCCGAGGTGGCATTTCCGCTGGCGGTCCGTGGCGAAACACCCATGGTGACGCCGATGGCGGCCAAGGCAGGCATCGCCGCCGCTAACCGGCCCTGGGCATTCCGCTTTGCCTTGACGACCGAGAATGTTTACCGACCGCTCATCGAGATTTGGCTGAAGAAGCAGCCGTCCTCGCCCATCAAGAAGGTCGTGATCTTAATGGATGCGAAGGACGCAGTGTCGAGCTTTGACGGCAAAACTATCTTTCCAAAGCTCCTGAAGGAGCACGGCATCGAGATCCTTGATACGGTTTCCTTTCAGACCGGCGATATCGATTATTCCGCGCAGGTCACGCGCGCTAAGGCGCTCAATCCGGACGGGCTGGTGGTATCCGCGCTCTACAACGAAGCAGGCCATGCCGTTGACGAAATTCGCAAACAAGGCATGAGGCAGCCGATCATCGCCGGTGTCGGCGTCAACGATCCGCGCTTCATCCAGATTGGCGGCGCTGCCACGGAGGGAGTGCTGACCGGCTCGGATTTCTTTGCCGCCAATAGGGAGCCGAAAGTCGCGGCCTGGGTGTCGGACTATGAGAAGCGCTACAACCAAAAACCGAGCAACGCGTCGGCCGAAATGTACGACACGCTGTACCTCATGCGGGAGTGCATCAAGAGCACCGGCGTGGATGGCACGAATGTCAAGGCCGACCGCATCAGGCTGCGTGACTGCTGGTCGAATATGAAGAGCTCCGAGGCTCCACTTATGGGCGCCACCAGCATCGACAAAAATGGCGACGGAACCCGGATTCCCGCTGTACTTGAGGTGAAGGGAGGTAATTTCGTCGTAGCGCAGTGAACGCATCTGAGGTCAATCCCGATCATAGTTGCGCCAGGCAATGCTCCTGCAGCAGCTCGTCAACGGGATGATGCTGGGCAGCACTTACGCCCTGGTCGCAATCGGCTACACGCTCATCTTCGGCGTGCTGCGGTTGCTGCATCTCGCCCACGGCGAAGTGTTCATGGTGGGAGCATTCGCAGGCCTGCAGCTTGTGCTGCTCTGGCATTTCGGGCCGCTCGGCGCGCTCATCGGCGGCCTGATCGGCTCGGCGCTCCTTGGCATGCTGCTCGAGCTCGTTGCGTTCCGGCCGATAAGACGGCGTGGCAACTCGCATCTCGCCCCGATTGTCAGCACACTTGGTGCGGGGCTCGTTATTCAGGAGCTGATGACCAAATATTTCGGTGCGGAGCAGAGCGCATTTCCGTCCAGTCTGCATAGCGTTGTCTATGACCTGGGATTCATTGCTGTGACCGGCACGCAATTGTTCATTGTCGGCGCCGCTGCGATGTCGATGATCATCTTGCACCAGTTCGTGACACGCACTCGCTACGGCATGGCGTTGCGGGCGGCCTCCGAGAATATCGAGGTTGCGAGCATCCTCGGCATCAATGTCGATACGGTGATCCTGCTCACATTTGCCGTCGCCTCGGCGCTCGCCGGAATTGCCGGCGTGCTGGTCGGTCTGAACTTCAGCGCCATCTCGCCGTACATGGGTATCGATATGGGAATCAAGGGCATGGCCGTGATGCTGATCGGCGGGCTCGGCAGCATCTACGGTGCCATGATGGGCGGATTGATTCTCGGCATCGGTGAGGTTCTCAGCGTTGCTTATCTGGAATCGGCCTATCGCGACGCCTTTACCTTCGGCCTGATGATCCTGATCCTGATTGTTCGCCCGAGCGGCCTGTTTCGGACCGGGCTGCACGTTGAACGCTGAAAATGCTGGGCAGCTACTGGGAATCGGTCGCGGTCTTCACGGGCATCAATTGCCTGATGGGGATCAGCCTCTACGTCCCGATGATGGCCGGACTCATTTCGCTAGGTCAGGGCGGCTTCATGGCTATCGGCGCCTATGTCTGCGCGCTGCTCACAAGGGCGGACGTGCCCTTCGCCCTAGCGCTCGCCGCCGGTGGCTGCGCGGCGGCCTTTGCCGGCGTCATCGTCGGAATGCCCGCATTGCGGATACGCGGCATCTACGTGATGATCCTCACGCTCGGCTTTGGCGAGATCGTTCGCGTATTTTTCGCCACTTTCGAGCCGACCGGAGGAGCCTCCGGCATGGGCGGCATCCGCCCACTCACGGAGCTGTGGCATGTCGTCGTGGCCACCGGGGCCGCGGTTCTGCTGTTATGGCGAATTAGGCACATCCGATTCGGCCGCGCAATGATCGCGGTCCACGAAGACGATGTTGCTGCGGAAGCGATGGGCATCAACCTGACGCGTACGAAGCTATTGTCGTTCGCGCTGGGCTCGCTGATGGCCGGGATAGCCGGGGGGTTCTACGCCCACCAGGCGTTATTTATCGATGCCAACCAGTTCGACTTCATGCGCTCAGCCGTGACGTTTCTCTATGTCATCCTGGGGGGCGCCGGAAATCCATTCGGCCCCATTGTCGGCGCCGCCACGGTCACGCTGCTGCCCGAAATGCTGCGCGTCGTCCAGGACTGGCGCATGACCGTGTTCGGCACCATCCTTGTGGCGATGGCGGTTTGGCGTCCGGACGGATTGTTGCCGGCACTGCGCGCACGGGGCGCATGAGCGCTCTTCTCAGCGTCGTCGGTGTGAGCCGCCGCTTCGGGGGATATCTTGCTCTGAACGACATTTCCTGCGGCGTCGCCGCGGGGCATGTTCATGCACTGATCGGTCCCAACGGCGCCGGCAAGACCACGCTGTTCAACATTCTCAGCGGCACGCTTCGAGCAACGAGCGGCCGCATCGCTTTCGACGGCCACGACTACACCGGCCAGCGACCCGATCATGTTTTGAAGATGGGCATCGCCCGGAACTTCCAGCATGTCCGGTTGATACGCGGCTTATCGATCGTGGAGAACGTGATGGTCGGCTGTCACGCGTGGATCGATCGAGGGATCGTCGGAAACGCGGCAGCGCTGTTTGGCCTCTCCAGCGGCGAGCGGGCTGCCGCCGAGAAGGCGCGGGAGCTCCTCGAGTTTGTCGGCGTGGCCGCCAAGCGACACGTGGAACCTCCGGAACTCACCCTTGCCGATCAACGTCGTGTCGAGATTGCCCGTGCGCTCGCGAGCCGGCCACGGCTTTTGCTTCTTGACGAGCCCGCCGCCGGCATGAATCCCGCTGAGGTCAACGAGTTGAGGAGCCTGATCCAACGGATCCGCGACCGGGAGATCACCATCCTGCTGGTGGAACATCACGTCCGGCTGATCATGGAGATTGCCGATAACATCACTGTGCTGAGCGCTGGCAGCATCATCACTACCGGGCCACCGAGCGTCATCCAGCGCGATCCTGCGGTCATCGCGGCGTACCTGGGAAAAAGCGATGAGCCTGCTTTCGGTGCGTGACGTCACGGCGTCTTACGGAAAGGTGATGGCCCTCCATGGCGTGACCCTGAACGTCGGACGCGGGGAGCTGGTGTGCATGGTCGGAGCCAACGGCGCCGGCAAGACCACCTTGATGAAGGTCATTATGGGTCTGGTGCCGGCCGCGACCGGGAGCGTCGAATTCGAGGGCCGATCGCTGCTCGGCATGCGGACCCATGACATTGCTCAGCTCGGCATTGCCTATGTTCCGGAAGGACGCGGCACGCTTAGTGAGCTGAGCGTTCGAGAAAATCTGCGGCTTGGAGCGTTTTCCCGACGCTGGAACGCGGAGACCCGCGGCGATCTTGAGCGGGTGCTTGAACGCTTTCCCATCCTGGTCGAGCGCATCGATCAAACTGCGGGAACGCTCTCGGGTGGCGAGCAGCAGATGCTCGTCATTGCGCGCGCGCTCATGTCGCGTCCGCGACTCATGCTGCTCGACGAGCCTTCGCTCGGTCTGGCGCCGCTGATCGCAGCGCGAATCTTCGAGATCATCACGGCCTTGAACGAGCAGGGCGTTGCGGTCTTGCTGGTCGAACAGAATGCCCACGCGGCCTTGAGGCTCGCCAAACGCGGCTATGTGATTGAGCTCGGCTGTACAGTTCTGGAAGGCGAGAATTTGTCCGAGAACGAGGGCGTCCTCGATGCCTATCTCGGCGGCTCCCTCGCGGTGCGGTGAACGCACTCGGCAGCAAACGCAACAGGTTCCTGGTTTTCCTATCTCATTCCAAAGGGTGCCGTCCCCAGCCGGCGACCGTCTGTCGGCGAGGTCCTGGCCGTGTCAACCAACGCGCATGACCGCGGCTGCTTCTGCGGGCGCGCCTGCTGCCCTATCCCCATCATCGGCATGATGTCGGAGCCCGGCCTTTTCCATTCGCGGGAAAACCTCCTGAATAAAGTAGGGCAGCTCGTCGCCATAGTTCAGAAATACGAGTGTGGATCCCGCGATACCGAGAGCGGCCAATCTTTCGATTTCCGCAATGACATCGTCAGGACTTCCCACTATGGGATACATCGCAGGAAACAAACCTGGATATTCGGCCTTCTGCAATCCTGACAGCTTTGCGACGACAGCCTTGTCAGCGGCCGTTGCGCGCGACTTTGTGCTCGTGGATGCAGTGCTGGTTTTCTGTCGCGCGAAGTATTCGAGCGCGGCGGGATCGGCCATCTCCACGGCGTAGTAGTGCGCGTACTCCTCGGCTTCCCTGCGCGAGGGCCGGCACACGAACTGCGTGGTGACGTAGATGTCGCAGGCACGGCCAAACTCGGCGGCGGAGCTCTGTGCTCGTCTGGTCGTCTCCGCGACCTGCTTGAAACTGTACATGGCAGTGAACAGAATGTCTGCGACCTGGGCTGCAAAGAGCTGTCCGTCGCCCGACTGGGCCGCCGACATCACCGGCGGACGCGGCCGCTGAACCGGCAGAGGATCGGTCGTGAGCCCCCGCATGTCGAACGTGCCGCTGGTCCAGTCGAATGGCGGACCTCCGTCCAGCAACTTGTCGTAAATTCTGTACCATTCGAGCCCGCGGCTGTAGCGATCACCTCCTTCCAGCGAGATACCGTGCAACCTGAACTCGTCCGGATTCCAGCCGCACACGATGTTCAGGCCTGCCCGCCCTTGCGTCACATGGTCGATCGTTGCGACCGCCTTGGCCGCGAAAGCGGGAGTGATCAGCGAGATGTGTGCCGTGACAAAAACCCCGACCCGCCGGGTAAGCGCACCAAGCGCCGCTGCCTGCGTGAAGGTCTCGAAGGAGCGACCCCACATGTTCGCCTCGCCGCCAAGCCCGCGCCACTTGGCGATAGGAAGGAGAAACTCGACGCCTGCCTCGTCAGCCACTTGCGCGACCTTGACGATGTCCTTCCAATCCGCGCGCCAGCGCTCGGGAGCCCGGCTTGGCGTCATGCCGCCCGAACAGTTCAATCCGAAAAGGCCAAACTTGAAGCGATTGGACCCGAAAAACCGTCCCACCCTCCACCTCCACCGATGGGCCGCGCGCTGCTCTCCGGCTATCGCTGCGCCGGCGCTCCGGCCGGCAGCTCGAAAAGGCCGGCCGGCAACGTCTCGATGTAGCTTATCACTTCAGCCGTGCCGATGACGTCGGCATATTTCGCATTCATGTCGCACAGATTGATCGCGTGCGACGCGTGCGATCGATCGAAGCAGCACTCCTCCGCGACGATAACGCGAAAGTTTTGGCTGAAGGCATCGATTACGGATGCGCGCACGCATCCGGACGTCGTTGTGCCGGTAACGATGACGCTGTCGCAATTAAGAAACGTCAAATAGCTCTGCAGCCGCGTGCCGTGAAAAGCACTTGGCATCTGCTTGAGCACAAGAATGTCGCTCGGGCCCGGCGCGATCTCCGCAACGATGGCATCGCCATCGAGGTTGGTGGCGGCGGTCCCGGATGACCATTCCTGCACGCGGGCGTTTTTCGAACGAAAGATTCCCAAATCCCATCGATCGGGCCGGTAGGCGTTCGTCGTATAGATAATAGGCAGTCCCTTGATCCGAGCAGCTTCAATCAGTCTGCGGATCGCGGCGACACCGAGCCATGCGCGGTCGCCGCAGGAGTTGGGCCACCGCTTGATCGATTCCAGTATCGGCTCAGGACGATCACCGCAAAAATTATAGCTGACATCGATCACGAGAATCGCCGGACGCTTGCCAAACCCTCCCGGTGCTCCGTACCCGGAAGCCGCGAACACCGCTTTGTCTTCCGCGGTAAGGAACTTGTCCCAGATGCGCTCGGTCATGGCGAACCCTCTCTTGCGCTCCAACGCTGTCCGCTGGCAGATCTGTTGAGTATCTTTTGCCAATGGTACGGGTCCAAAAATGAGCGCGCAATCAGCCAACCCTCGCTACCTCACCATCGAGCGACTCTCGAGCGAGATTGAGAGCGGCCGTCTCTCGCCTGTCGAGCTGGTGGACTCCCTGCTGGATTGCATCGCGAAGCAGAACCCCAAGCTGCATGCTTTCGTTGCAGTCTACCGCGACGAGGCTCGCCTGGCGGCGGAAGCCGCTGACAAGGCAGTCCGTGCGGGACACTCTGCAGGCCCGTTACATGGCATCCCGATTGCGCTGAAGGATATTGTGGAAATCGAAGGTCGCGTGACCACCGGTGGCTCGAAAGTCTGGCACGACCGCGTCTCGCCGACGACCGCCACGCTCGCCCGCAAGGCCAAGGCGGCCGGCATGATCATCATCGGCAAGACGCATTCCGTCGAGTTCGCCATGGGCGGCTGGGGCACCAACCAACACATGGGCACCCCGTGGAACCCCTGGGATCGCGAGACGCCACGCACACCCGGAGGATCGAGCAGCGGATCGGGCGTGGCTGTCGCCGCCCGCCTGGTGCCTTGCGCCATCGGAACCGACACCGGCGGCTCGGTTCGTTTGCCCGCCTCCTGGTGCGGCATTGTCGGGCTCAAGACAACGGTCGGTCGGATCAGCACGCATGGAATTCTGCCGCTCGCGCCGACCCTCGACACGCCTGGACCGATGACCCGCTGCGTAGAAGACGCCGCACTGCTCTTCAACGTCTTGCAAGGTTTCGATCCACTCGATGCCCGGACGTTGTGCTGCCCGCTCACCGATCCAATGCCGACTCTGCGGCGGGGCGTTGCAGGGTTGCGACTAGCCGTTCTGCCGCAGGCGGAGCGAACCGAAGTTGATGAGGAAGTGCTTGCAGCCTACGAGGCCTCCCTCGAAGTGCTGCGCGAACTGGGCGCGCAAATCATCAACCTCGCTCTACCGTGCAGGTTCGGTGATTTCGACGCACTCACCGGGCAGATCATTGGTGCGGAGGGCTATAGCATTGTCGGCGATCTTGTCGATCGCCTGGATTTGCCGGTGGACGAAGCGGTCAGGCCGCGCATCTGGATCGGCAAGTCAATGTCGGCGCGCGACTATCTTGGCGCGCTGTCGGAGCGTGAAAAGCTCAAGCGGCAATTTGGCGGAGTTCTTGGCGATGTCGATGCGCTGCTGACCCCGACGACTGCGACGGCGGCCATTCCGTTGGCTGAAGTCGATCAGACCCGTACGCCGGCTGTCTTCACGCGTATCGTCAACCTTCTTGACCTCTGTGCCCTGTCGGTTCCCAATGGCTTTACCGCCGTCGGGCTTCCGACCTCCCTGCAGATTATCTGCAAGGGATATGACGAGGCTTTGGCGCTTCGCATCGGCTGGGCTTATGAGCAGGCGACGAGCTGGCTCGCGCGGCTCCCGCCCATGGTCTAGTTGTGCTGCACAGTGATTTTGACTGCTTGAGCACCGTGTTTGGCGTCGGCTGGAACTCAGACAAGTCAGCAAGCTCCATCCCTCCCGGGGGAGGGTGGCCTCGCGAAGCGAGGCCGGGTGGGGGGTAACGATGTTGCCGTATCTCCAGTCAAACCCCACCCGACCGCGTCGCTTTGCTCCGCGGTCGACCTCCCCTTTCAGGGGAGGTATAGGGAGCTGGTTGCACCGAAAGTCGTAACAATCAAAATCGCTGTACCGAACCACTAGCGCTTCTTCCGCACGATCCCGGCGATCCCCTGCGGCAAAAAAAGAACGAACAGCATCAGCACCGCTCCGATGGCAATTTGATCATAGACCGTGCCGGCGATCTGCAGCATTTCGGTGACGAAATGAATGATAATCGCGGCGACGGCGGGACCAATGATGGTGCCGACGCCGCCGATCGTCGCCATCGCTATGATCAGGATAGTGAGGCTGGAGGCGATTTCATTCGGGGTCACGAGCTGGATAAAATGCGCATAGAGCGCGCCCGCGACGCCTGCGAAGAAGCCGCTTATCGAGAACGCCAGGAGCTTCATCCTGAAAACATTGATGCCTAAGGCCTGCGCGCGAATATCGTCCGCAGCCACGGCACGCAGCACCAGACCCAGCCGGCTGCGTGCTGCGATGACATACATGATGCTCGTGCTGAGGGCCGCGCCTACAAAGATCGTATAATAGTGAGCGGTGGGCGTATGCGGGATGTTCGGAAATCCAGGGTGCAGGTTGAAGCCGAGAGTGCCGCGCGTGACAGTAACCCAGTTTGTCACCACAATCCGCAGCATCTCCGAGCAGGCGAGCGTCGCAAGCGCAAGATAAACGCCTCGCAATCGCAAGGACGGAAACCCGACGAGGAAACCGAAAAGGGATGCCGCCGCGCCGCCGGCGAAAACGCCCAGCCAGGGCGACAGTCCGGCGTAATAGGAGAGCAGCGCCGAAGCATAGGCACCCATGCCGAAGAATGCGGCATGACCGAAGCTTACCTGACCGGCAAACCCGAAGAGCAGGTCCCAGCTCGCCGCCAGGATGGCAAATATCATTGACATCGTGAGCGCGTGCAGCACGAAATTGTTGGTCACTACGGCCGGCAACATGGCCACGAGCAGCGTGCACACAAGCAGAGGAACCGCTTTCGCGCGGCGTACTATCGGAGAATCCGCCCTCATGCACGCGCTATCCGTTGCCCCAGCAGTCCTTGCGGACGCAACACCAGCATGAGCAGCATGAGCGCCGGGCCGACCATTGCGTTGTAACCGGTCGTGAGCCAGATGACGGATACCGATTCCGCAATTCCGAGAAGAAAACCGGCAAGGACCGCGCCCCAGACGCTTCCCAGCCCGCCGATGATGATGGTGATAAAGGCGTAGAGCGTGTAGCTGAAACCCATGGCAGGAAAAGCATAAGTGACCGGCGTGATCAGCGCGCCGGCGGCGCCCGCGAGCGCCGATCCGAGCGCGAAGGTAATAAGATGGATCCGGCGCACGCTCACGCCATTTGCCTGCGCCGCCTCCGGATTTTCTCCGACCGCGCGGATTGCGAGGCCAAGCCGCGTGAAGCGAAGAAACAGCATCAGCGCCGCAGCGAGAACAAGGCTGCCCATGAGGATGATGAGTCGCTGCCCTTCAATCACCAGATCGCCAATCTCGATGGCGCCGCGCGCCATGAGCCCCGGGACGCGCTGGTAATCCGGGCCGAACGTTGCCAGAACCGCGTTCGACAGGAAGAGTGACAACCCCAGAGTCATCACCATGCCGCGCTGCTCGTGAACCCGACCTTCGACGGTCAGAGGCCGGATCAAGACACGCGCGATGATGAGGCCGACGAAGGTCACCACGAGTATCGCCGCCGCAACCGGCACCAGGACTCCGCCGAGCCCGACGGCACCGAGCATCACCGCGGTATAGGCGCCAAGAGTGAGCATCTCGCCATGTGCGACATTGATGACCCGCATCACGCCAAAGATCAGGGTAAGGCTCAGACCGAGCAGGGCATATAGACCGCCCGTCATGACGCCGAGGACGATAAAGATCACGAGGTCGATGATCATATGGCCCCCGCGCCGAGATACAGTCCCGCAAGCACACCACGAGCTGACAAAGCCTGCGGTGTACCCCCGAATCGGTTGCCGCCGTTCTCAAGCGCGTAGACGAAATCCGCTACCGACAGCAGCTTGCGCACATTCTGCTCGACGATGAGGAGGGTGGTACCGCTCGCGGCAAGCTCGCGCAGATGCCCGTAAACCGTGTCGACCAGGCCGGATGACAATCCGATTGACGGCTCATCGAGAATGATGAGGCGTGGCGACGTCATGAGTGCGCGGCCGATCTCAAGCACGCGCAACTGTCCGCCGGACAGCAGAGCCGCCGGTTGGCGGCGCCGCTCAGCGAGAATGGGAAAGCGCTGAAAGACCTCACTCTGGCGCTGGGCTCGCAGGCTGCGGCTGCGGACCAGATAAGCGCCCATGCGAAGGTTCTCTTGCACGCTCTGGCTTGGAAAGTGGCTCCGCGTTTGTGCGATGTAGGCGATGCCCCGGCGAATGCGCTCATGAGTCGGCAGGCGCGTTATATCGTCACCATCGAGGCGCACCAATCCATTGCGCGGAAGGATGTAGCCCATGATGGCCTTGAGGAGCGTCGATTTTCCCGCACCATTGGGGCCGATGACGCCGGTGATGCGCCCGGGCGTCACGCTCAGCGACACCCCGTTCAGGATGGTAGACCCGCCATAGCCGGCGGTGAGTTCAGCGGCTTCAAGCTGCGCCAAGGAAGGCCTCCAGCACCCGAGGGTCGCGCTGAATATCGGCCGCTTCGCCGCGCATCAGAACTCCCCCATTCGCCATCACAATGATGTCGGCGCACATCGACGCGACGAATGGCAGGTTGTGTTCCACTATGAGCAGCGTCAGGCCGCGGCCAACAAGCTCCCGCAGAAGCCTTGCGATCTCCGTGATCATCATAGGGTTTACCCCGGCCACGGGCTCATCGAGCAGAATGAGAAGCGGATCGGCAATCAGGACCATCCCCAGCTCGGCAAGCTTTCGTTGTCCGTAGGAGAGACTGCCGGCAATCGAATCGCCCTGCTGCGTCAATCCAACGAAGTCGAGGATTTCCGCCGCGTGCTCTTCGAAAGCGCGGTCGTACGCTCTGCGTCCACACATGTGAGCTACCCGCAGGTTCTCGCGCACGCTCATGCTGGTGAACACGCGAACGCTCTGGAAGGTCCGGCCGATGCCGAGCCGCGCGATGTTGTGCGGCAAGGCACGCCCGATCGCATGACCTCCAAAACGGATCCTCCCGCTATCGCAGGTCTCGAATCCGGACAACAGATTAAAGAGCGTAGTTTTTCCGGCGCCATTGGGACCGATGACGCCGACTGCGTTTCCCGACGCGACATTGAATGATACCTGGTCGACGGCAACAACGCCGCCGAACCGCTTGGAAACTCCTTCTACCTCGAGGATCGGCGAGGTCGTCATAGCGTCGGCACGCCGACGCCCCCGGAGGCGCCGGAAGTCTATTTCCGTGGATCGATGAATTGACCAGCCTGCTCGAGCGGCCACACGATTACAGTCTTATTGCCGGGCTGATATTGCGTGATGATCTTCCTGATTGGCACCACCCGGCCGGTTTCCAGCGAGGAGAACCAGAGGCTTCCACGAGCGCCCGTTACCGGGTGCTGTTCGTCGATTGAGGCGAGGCCATCGCGGATTGCGGTGCGATCCGCAACAAGGTCATCCGTGAGCTTCGCGCGACGAATGGCGTCGAGCAGCATCAACGCTCCGTCATAAGTCTGTACCGCATAAAACGGTGGATAGAACCCCCAACGAGCCTTGTAGCCATCAAAGAACGGCAGCGTGAGCTCGCTGAACTCGCGGCGCTCCGTGATCGCATTCGCCATATGGAAATCCACGCTGCTTCTTTCTGCAATTCGCTCAGGAATCGAATCCGCTCGGCCGCTAGTGTCGATCGAGGGCACTTTCGAATCCTGCAGCAAAGGCATGGACGCAAGAAAGTCCGTGGCGAGCGCATAGCCGATAATGGCATGCACATGGTCGATCTCGATGAGCCGCCTTGCAGCGGAGATCGCGCGCTCCGCAGAACCCTCGGTATCGCCGACGACATATTTGAGGGTATATGTCTTGGCCCCGACCTTGAGCCCGCCGGCGGCATTGACGGCATCGATCGCATACTGACCGCCGTTGCGCATTGCGGTACCGAGCTCGGCAAAGTTGCCGGTCACCGGTGACACGAATCCGATGGTCAATTCACCGTCGGCAGCTTGCGCGGCAGCGCCGAGTCCCAGCAGCGCAAGCAGAGACACCCAGCAGGCATTACGCAAGGACATGTCCTCCTCCTCTTGCCAGCGTCCGTCTCTCCGCTCATGGCGAGCAGAACATGGGACGTTTGGTGCGTCAAGCCAACGAGATGCTGCGGCATTCTTGGTGCGGGCAGCAATTTCGGTGCGGCTTGAACCAAGGGCACCAATGGCCTGCGACGGTCCGTATTGCTGCACGACGGATTGCCAGCAACAACAATGAAAAGCAACAATGCGACACTGCATCATGGCAGCAGTGGCAGCGAATAAGGTCGGACTTGTTGGGAGCGTGTTGCTTTTGTTGTCGCAGAATCCTTCGCGCAAGCGAGGGATGTTAGCCGAATTGATCAATTTCGCGTATGAAGTTCTGCCGGCGGAAGCCATCGGTTCGGGTCGGGATCGAGCCGAGAGCAATGTTGCCTTTTACATCGAATCTGGAAAACGCACTGCAGTCGATGCCACGTTGGCAGACGGCAGCTCACGTCGGCAGCCTTGAAATGCACTACCCCCGGAGCGCCGGATCTCGACTCGAACCAGCGCTGCCAAGCATTCGGTTGCGTCATCGAGGATGAGCGGGGGCCCCGGCGGGAGCGTAGTGTTTCCCGCCGAGGCCTACTCAGCGGCCCGAAATCGCAGGGAGGGGCAATTTCGCGGGTCGCTGGCAGCAACCTACCGCAGCCGCTCGCCGGCCAATGTGACCGGCATCACAAAAAGGCGCTTTCCCTATGCGCTGCTCCGGCAAGGGTCGAAAGGAGTGCCTTCACTTCCTGGCCCGGATCCGCAGCGCGCATGACGCCGCCCATGACTGCAATGCCGACCGGCAGGGCTGCCAGGAGTTCGGCGGCCCGGGTTGCATTAAGCCCGCCGATGGCGAGAACCGGCACGGATGCCGCTCGGGCAATCTCGGCAAGGCCTTTTTGGCCGATCGCGGGACCATAGCCAGGCTTGCTCGGCGTCTCGAAGGCGGGCCCCGCGATCGCGTAGTCGACGACGTTGGGATCGATTGCCCTGGCCTCGCTGACGGTGTGGAGCGATACGCCGAGCAGCTTTCCGGGACCCAACAATGCGCGACTTGCGATTGCATCGCTGTCGGCCGGCAGGTGAACGCCATCGGCGTCGCAGGCCTTTGCCAGCGCAGCATCGCCATGCAGCGTCAGGAAGGCACCGTGGCGGCGCGCTATCGAGCGCAGCGTTCCTGCGAGCGCTACCTGATCGGCTTCCGATAAATCCTTCTCTCGCATGCTCACCCAGCGACAGCCCCCCACAAGAGCTGCTTCCACTACATCCGTGAGCGGCAAGCGTGCCTGCCGCCGGTCGGTGATGAGCACGAGCGGCGGGTCCGGAAGCCTCATGTTCCGACGAGACCGAATTGCGGGCTCGACGGCTCCGCATGGGTGAGCTTTGGTATGCGCCCGGCGAGACGCGCCAGCCGGCCAGCTTCCACTGCCGCGCACATGCTTTTGGCCATCATCACCGGATCCCGCGCCTTCGACACTGCCGTGTTGAGCAGCACCGCTGCGCAGCCAAGCTCCATCGCAAGGGTGGCATCGGAGGCGGTGCCAATGCCGGCATCCAGCACGACCGGCACCGGCGAGCGGGCGCAGATCATCTCGATGAGGCGCGGATTGCAGATGCCGAGCCCCGACCCGATCGGCGAGCCGAGCGGCATGACAGCTGCCGCGCCTGCGTCCGCGAGCTTGCGGCAGACCACCGGGTCGTCGGTGCAGTAAGGCAGCACGATGAAGCCCTTCGCGACCAGTGTCTCGGTGCCGCGCACGAGCTCTTCAGTGTCAGGGTAGAGCAGCTCGCGATCGCCGATTACTTCGAGCTTTATCCAGTTGGTTTCGAGCGCCTCGCGCGCGAGCTCGGCGGTCAGTACCGCGTCTTTCATGGTCTGGCAGCCCGCCGTATTTGGAAGGAAACGGATATGCCTGGGGATAAGATCGACCAGGCTTTCGTCCTCGCCGGCAAGACTGATGCGCCGGATCGAAGCTGTCACCATCTCGGTCCCGCTCGCGGCGATGGCGTCGAGCATGAGCATCCGGTTCGGATAACCGGCGGTGCCAAGAAAGAGACGCGAGCCGAACTCGTGACCGGCGATGATCAAGGGATCGAGCATTGCTAATGGCTCCTCATCCACCCTGCAGGACGCGCACGATCTCGATGCTGTCGCCTGGGTGAAGGGCGGTCCGCGACCAGGCGGCGCGCGGGACGATTGCTCCATTGAGAGCGACCGCAATCCCGCGTCGGCCGGTGTCGACCGCCTTTTCCTGCAGCAACGCTGCGAGGGTCACGACGGCAAGCCGCTCGTCCCGGCCATTGACCCGGATGCTGGTCGGCACTTCGGCTTGCGTCATGGCAGTCTCCTTCATTCTGCAGCGGCCCGCATCGAAGTTGCAAAACGCTCGATCCCGAATGCGCGAATCGACGTCTCGATGACGCCGTCGAGAACAAACCGTGCGATAGCGTCAGCGGTGACCGGCGCAAGCAGAATGCCATTGCGGTGGTGTCCGGTGGCGTAGACGAGCCCATCGCGCGGCCCGGGGCCCAGGATCGGCGCATCATCCCGGCTGCCGGGTCGATGGCCGACCCACATTTCCTCGATCGGGAGCTCCTCGACGGCAGGGACTGTCCGCCAGGCCGCTTCCAGCAGCGCAAGCATGCCACCCGCGGTTAGTGACATGTCGTAACCTTTTTCTTCAACGGTCGCGCCCACCAGCAAACGGCCATCCCGACGCGGCACCAGGTAGACCCCCGGCGCCCAGATTACGTGGCTCAATAGCGGAGCGGCCCGATCCATGCGAAGCGCAAGCATCTGGCCTTTGATCGGGCGCACCGGAGGTCGCATTTCTGGCTCGAGGCCATCAATGCTTCGAGACCAGGCGCCCGCTGCAAGCACGACCACATCGGCAGCAACCTTGCTCCCATCGCTGAGCATTACGCCGTCGACGCGTCCGCCGGTGGATGAGATCGCGCGCACCGGCCGATGCTCGCTGATGCGCACCCCGGCGGCTTCACCAGCGATGCGCAAGGCGGCAACGAGCTTGCGATTATCGACCTGGTGGTCCTCGGGGCTGAACACGGCGCCGCTGAGCTTGCCGGCAAGATGGGGCTCCCGTCGTCGCGCCTCCGCCGCCGAAATCCATCGCAGTGGCAGTCCGAGCTTCTGCGCAAAGGCGAGCTGATGGAGAAGCCGCTCCTGGTCGTCCCCGGTCAATGCGACGACCAGCGTCCCTTCCGGCCGCAGTTCTACGTCCATGCCGGATGCCTGTTGCAGTTCCGCGGCGAAAGCAGGCCAGCGCGCCTGGCTCTCGCGTCCAAGCGCGACCAGCGCCTCTTCGCTTGGCTCAGCTTCCGCGCAGGCCGCCAGCATGCCCGCGGCAGCATGGCTGGCACCGGCACCAGCTGCGCCGCGATCGAACACGGCAACCGACGCATTGCGCGCCGCCAGACGCCAGGCGATGCCGAGACCGATCACTCCGGCGCCGATGATGACGACCTTGACCTTGCTGGCATTGACTGAGAGGCGATCCGGCAACCGGCGGCTCCCTTCGCTGGAATGACCCAGACAGGTTCGATGGGTTTGATCTCAGCCGCGGTTCCGCGGCACCCCAAGCCGTTCCCTCCATGATGGGCATTCCCGCACCATTGCACAAGCCCACTGCTGCGGGATGCTTGTGCCGCTTATGTCCGGCACTGGCTACTGCCGGCTTGCACCCCTGTTCCGCTCGAATACGGCCAGCATCGGGCCAAGCGGGAGGATGTTGCTGTGGCGGTTGAG
>Ga0306926_10001599_pt1 | contig 22627 bp, 23 predicted proteins | sample flu12Cox44000178_FD_203759 | JGI IMG/M metagenome (GOLD analysis project Ga0306926, IMG submission 203759) | Lab enrichment of tropical soil microbial communities from Luquillo Experimental Forest, Puerto Rico - flux8day.12C.oxic.44.000.178 (v2)... | ecosystem: Environmental > Terrestrial >...
AGAAAGAGGCGGATTCTACGCTGCTCAGTCACTTCCCGCGGTGGATTCGAGATCGCCGTTGGGTAATGCCTGCTGAAAGCTTCTTTCCGTAGAAGCGCTGGTAAACTCGGTTACGGGCCTGAGGGAGGGTCGTCAGGAGGTCGTCCGGCTTCAGCCCAGCGCTTGTGAGGCGAGCGCTTACCTTTTCGCAGAGCTGCTCAAAGCGGCGCTGTTCGGGCAAAAGGATAAGACCATCCCCCAAACGCAAGACTGCAAAAGGCGCACCGCTACTCAATCCAAGGTCCTCGCGGAATTGCTTAGGAACGGTGAGCTGGCCCTTTTCGCCGATCTTGGTCGTGGTTAAGTATTCGAGAGTGGTATCGTGACTTGCCATTAGTAGGAAAATCCTACCGCACTTTTCGCCTACCACCCAAGCCTCATTTGGGCCGAGTCTCAGGCTCGGCCCAAAACGAGGAAGTTGGCCCCCACGAAAAACGTTCCAGACAACATCCAATAAGCCTTCCAAGGCGTATGACTGGGTAATTAAGGCGCTATCCGTGCCTGTGATTCCAGTCCGCTACAGCATCCTGCGACTCTGTCGCACCAGAGGCCGCATTTATCTAACCTGTATTTATCTGTTCTTCAATTCCCAGATGTTTCTAGGCCGATGCGTAGGCGAACATCGGCGCTGTGCGCGTAAATTCCGAGCGTGGTCGAAACGTCGCTGTGGCGGAGCATTTTCTGCGCCGCCTTCACGTCCGTTCCGTTCCGCACAAGGAAGCTCGCCAGCGAGTGACGCAGGTTGTGGAACCCGAATCGCACCTTCTCGCCTCTCGTTTTTCTGGTGGTATGGGCTGGAGCAACCCAAATCGTCCGGGAGGCAGCTCTCTCGTCCTGCTCGCGACTCTAGTTGCGCGTCCCGATGCTGATCCGGCAACTGAGAATACCGCGGCTACACAATTCCTGTTTCCTTAAGCGAGGGGCCTCCTTTTTTCCCACCAATCGCCCGGGCGCAGTAAGCTTGACTACAATCGTCAAGCTCGGCCCGGGGGTGCTCTGTGGCTCGTGGTCGGCCGCCTGTTTTCTACGGTTGGTGGGTGGCTCTGACTGCTGCGCTGGGACTGTTTTTGGGCGTTGCGCCTATCTTCGTCTTTTCCTTCAGCGTGTTTCTGAAGGCGTTTACGGGGGAATTTCACGCGACGCGCGCTGCCGTCTCGTTGGCCTTTACCCTTCACAATCTTGTGAGCGCTTTTACGGCTCCCTTTGCCGGGCGCCTTATTGACCGCTTCGGCTCGCGCAGAGTCATCCTGCCAACCACTGTGATTTTCGGATTGATCTTGCTTCTAGCCTTACTCACGCGGTCCCTTTGGGAAATCTACCTTTTTTACATGGCTACTGGGTTCTTCGGCTGTGGTTCGGGGCCGGTGGCCTATGGAAGCACCGTTGCACGATGGTTTGACAAACATCGGGGACTGGCTCTAGCAGTGATGATGCTCGGAATCGGAATCGGGGCGACGGTTATGCCGTCCTTGGTTCAACGCCTGATCGCCAACTTCGGCTGGCGGGCCGCGTTTGCTTCGTACGGCTGTGCGGTCCTGGTAATCGCGTTGCCGGTTGTCAAAGCCTTCCTAAAGGACAACCCGGCGCAGATCGATCTGCTACCTGACGGAGCCACTCTTCCGCAGGTGACGGATGATCGCCAGAGTTCTGGGTTGAGCTGGCCAGAAGCTCGGCGCAGCCGTTCGTTTTGGTTCATGGTTAGCGCGTTCTTCCTACTTGGAGCAAGCGTGCACGCTTGCGTCCTTCACATCGTGGCCATGCTCACTGATCGAGGAATCACGGCACAAACTGCCGCACTTGCCAGCTCTTTGACCGGCGCCGCACTACTCATGGGGAGAATCTGTGCAGGGGCCTTGATGGACCGGTACTTCGCTCCATTTGTCGCGGCCTCCTTTTCGACTGGCGTGGCATTGGGAATTCTCCTGCTCGCGTTCGGACATAGAACGTCGATCGCTTTCGCGGGCGCGTTCCTCGTTGGCCTTGGTATGGGAGCGGAAGCCGACATCATCGCATATCTCACGAGCCGCTATTGCGGTCTCCGTTCCTTTGGTGAGATTTATGGATATGCATTCGCGACGTTTGTGATTGCGGGAGCTCTGGGGACTTTACTGATGGGCGTGGGATTCGACAAGACTGGCGCATATGCAGTCCCTCTGACAGGATTCTTCGGTGCCACTGCGGTTGCCGCAATTCTGTTCGGTCTGCTCGGCCCCTACAAGTACGGTGTGCGCCAGTTCGGCCCGACTGTCAGCGATCAAGCTTTGGCAGCGGAGTCCTAAGTTCCAGATCTTAATGGAGGAGACGATGACTACCACAGCGCAGGCCCTGCCAACGAGTGCTGCAAGCCTTCTGATCCATGTGTTCGAGAACCTCTCCCTTCATCAAGCCGTGTTTGCAGCAGCCGAACTCGGGGTAGCCGACTTGCTTGCCGAGAGACCTCGCTCAGTGAAGGAATTGGCCGTTGCCCTCAAGGTGCACGAACCCTCCCTTTATCGCGTCTTGCGACTACTCTCTAGTCAAGGCATTTTCGCAGAGTCCTCTCCTCGCACTTTTTCAAATACCGATGTCTCCGACGCTTTGCGCACAGGAGTACTCGGTTCGTTGCGGTCCATGGCACGATTCCGGGGTTGTGATTTCTTCTATCGCCCTTTTGGGGAGATTCTGTACAGCTTGCAGACGGGCCATCCCGCTCGATCGAAAGTGCTCGGGATGGATGGCTGGGAATACTTGCGGCGCAATCCCGATGTGGCTGCCATCTTCGACGACGCGATGACTGATTTCGCGTCGCTGGCGGCGTCCGCTATCGCGGCTGCATACGATTTCTCTCAATGGGACAGCGTAATGGACGTCGGTGGTGGAAACGGCGTGTTACTTGCCGCAATCTTGCGAGCTCATCCGAACCTTACGGGCGTTCTAGCTGATCGGCCGCATGTCCTGGAGCACGCCCGCGAACGAGGATTTCTGGGCGGCGAATTGCAAACACGCAGCGTCATGAAAGATTGTGACTTTTTCAGCGAGGTACCTCCCGGATGTCGCGCGTACTTGATGAAAAGCGTCATCCACGATTGGAACGACGAAGATGCCCATCTCATTCTGGGCAACTGCCGAAAGGTGACGCCGAGCAACGGAGCCTTGTTGTTGATTGAATGGGATCTGCCGGAGGCCAATCTGCCATCGCGCGGTAAGTTCGCTGACGTGACGATGATGGTGCTGACCGGGGGTAAAGAGCGAACCATCGAAGAATATAGAACCCTTCTGGGTCGTGTAGGTTACAGTCTCAATAAAGTCACATCAACCGAAGCCGAACTCAACATTATCGAAGCTTTGCCAGTTTGAGTGATGGATCGAGCCCGAAGTCGCCATTCTGGGAAATGTTCCGCGCTCACCTGCTTGCAGAATCGTCGCTGTTCGCAATGTCTGCATGGATCAGCCACTGACCGTCGGCCTGACGACACCAAACGACGAGGTATTTTCCACTCGCGGCGTCATTGGTTCCGTTCGGCCGCCGGATGAGGTTGGAGTATGTCCCGTACTCCAAGGCGATGTCGTCAAACTGCTCGACACGGTTCGGTTCAATCCGCCAGTCACGTAATCCTGCCTCTTTCAACTCGCGAAAAAGAGCAGGCAGCTTGTCAGCGCCGCGAACAACCCCACGATGCGGGAGCATCAGCGTGGTGTCACGGCTGTAGAATTGCGCCATCTTGTCGAACTGACTCGTCTGGAAGAACTCAATGAATGCCCGTAATCCTTCGCGGATAAAACTTGCCAGTTCTCGGCTTGCATTGCCGCTGAATTCGGCGAGTTCACACATAGAGAACTCCCCCGGAACAAATGTCTTCCGGCAAGGACATCAACGTTCGTGATCACTGCACCAGCCGAAGCCCGAAGCGTTCCCGAGCCGCCCAATTGAAGGTCTCTGTTTTCCATGGTGGTAAGTGATGGCGGCCGCGATCCCGATCGCCCTAGCGACGCCTATCGTCCTGCTCGAACTCACTTCCCGCCGACGTGACGAGACCAGGAACGTCGAATGAACAACGAATTAGTGTGTTGCAGCGAAGAGCAAAAACGCCAGAACTTTCTTTCCCTCTCCGCTAAACCCCTGGGTCGGCGGTCAGTGATAGGATTCTGCCTCGATGGACGCAGACCGAGTACGGGTACAACTCAAGCGCATTCTGAGCAGCCCAGCCTTTGCCGATGCGGAGCGTGGGAGCCGATTTCTGCGGTTTGTTGTCGAGGCTACGATGGAAGGACGCTCGAGTGAAATCAAGGAGTCCGTCATCGGAGTGGAAGTGCTCGGCCGGAGTACGTCGTTTGATCCGAAGACGGATCCAATTGTGCGCGTCGAAGCTGGGCGACTGCGGTCGCGGCTGAACACGTATTACCAGAACGAGGGGAAAGCGGACCCCGTCCTGATTTCTCTGCCGAAGGGTGGCTACGTACCGGAGTTTTCCGAGAACAAATTGGCAACGTCAGCTCAAAAGACCACTCATCCAGCCCTGTTTCTAATGGCTGGAGCACTGATGGGTTTTGCAGCTTCAGCGCTTCTTCTATTCTATTTTCGAAAGGCTTCGGAACCCGCGGATGTGCTGCGGCTTTCCATACTTCCGCCGCGAGGCGCGGTGATCGAGCACTCCGCGATTTCCCCGGACGGGAAACGGATCGCCTTCTCTGCAGTCTCCGCAGGCAAGCTCGAACTCTGGATTCGACCGCTCGACTCGCTGGAAGCGACAGCGTTGCCCGGTACCGAAGATGCGAGTTATCCGTTTTGGTCGCCTGACGGTCGCTCCTTAGGATTCGTCGCCCGAACCACTTTAAAGAGGATCGGAATCTCAGGGGGACCAGCGCAAATACTTTGCAATGTCGGTCCCTTTCGTGGCGGGGCATGGGGATCGGCAGGCGTGATTGTGTACGGTCCGCACCCGGTCGGTGTCCTCTACCAGATTCCGGCAAGCGGAGGCGGATCGAAGCCAGCCACCGCCCTTGATCCGGCGCGGGGCGAGATAGCACATGAATTTCCACACTTCCTCCCCGATGGCCGCCACTTCCTGTACTTCGCGGTGAGCTCACGGTCGGGCGAGTCTTCGATTCGCGTCGGCGCTCTGGATTCGATGGATTCGAAATTCCTGGTGAACGCCGATGCGAGTGCTGTTTATGCGCCGGGACCAGGAGGTCAGCGGGGCTTTCTGCTTTTCGTCTATGGTGGGTCCCTACTCGCTCAGCCGTTCGACCCGCGCGCGTTGGAACTCGGGGGCGAGCGAATGGTCGTGGTTCCCAAAATCCCATACAGGATTGGGCACGCAGACTTCTCGGTCTCCGCAAGTGGCGTTTTGGCTTACCGGGCAGGCACTCTAGCGAATCGCCAGCTTGCTTGGTTCACGCGCGAAGGCAGGCTGCTTGGAACCGTCGGCTCGCCCAATGACTATTATGCGTGGAGCCTATCCCCGGACGAACGCCGCCTGGCCATAATGCAGAGTGATCCGAGCGGCGCAGGATCGTCAATCTGGATCATGGAGTTGGCCACCCTAGCGTCTTCAAAGCTTACCGGTGGCTCAGGATTTGCTTTCACCCCCGTCTGGTCGCCGGACGCCAGCGAAGTTCTGTTTAGCACAGGCACAGAACGTGCTATGAGTCTCCGGCGCCAAGCGGTGAATGCGCGCGTCTCCGTGGACGTACTCGAATCTGAGGGGCCCAAGTTTTTGAGCGACTGGTCTTCCGACGGGCGATTCGTGGCCTACTTCACGCCTTGGCCAGACTGGAAGAAGCTGAATCTCTTCTTCGCGGACGTTGCACGGCCAAGTGGAAAGGAAAATCCGCGGCCAGCGTGGCCCAGTGATTATAGCGAGGCGAGCGGCTCCTTCTCCTCATCACGGGTAGCCGCAGCAGCGCCTCGATGGATTGCTTATACTTCGGATGAAACCGGCCGCGATGAAGTCTATGTTCGGAATTTCCCAGCGGGCGACCGTAAGTGGCTGGTTTCGACCGCAGGTGGATGGCTGCCCCATTGGCGCCCTGACGGAAAGAAGCTGTTCTATTTGACGCTAGACGGAACCCTGACAGCCGTGGATGTCAAAGAGGGCAGGATGTTCGAATCCGGTTCGCCCCAACCGCTATTCCACACTGGGATTCCACCCTGGGAAGGTCCACCCGAAGTTCCCACAAGCGACTACGCCGTAAGCAAAGATGGTCAGCGGTTCCTGATCAACGGCACGGTCGAGGCGGGAACCGCGTCTCCGATCACGGTCGTAATACAGTGGCAAGCAAACCTCCGATGACGCGCTGAATTCGATGCGTACGTACGTGTACGATACCTTTCACTTAACCCCTAAGTACTTCCAAGTCCAGCGTTTCAGGGTGCACTCTCAGCGGGCACGGCAAGCCGTGAAAGAGAAAGAGGAGGCGCACCATGAAACACGTCGGAACGAAGGCTTTTGCAACGGTGGTTCTCTCAGCCCTTGTGGCTTTGGGCATCCCGCTGAGCGTCCAGGCTCAGCCCAATTGCTCAAACGCCACCCTGAACGGAAGCTTTGGGTACACCAATACGGGAACGATCCTCGCCGGGCCGGACGCCGGTCCTTTCGGGGGCGTGGGTCGGCAGACATTCGACGGGAAAGGTAACACGGAGGCAACTGCCACCGTGAGCGTGAACGGCACCATTTCTCACGCGACGATTAGAGGTACTTACGTCGTGAACTCGAACTGCACGGGATCAATGACGCTTGTTGTTTCTGCCGGGGGTGAGACATTCACAAACCATGTGGACCTTGTGATTGTCCGCGGGGGGACGGAGATTCGAGCCATCAACGCAGATCCAGGAATTGTCCTAACCACTGTCGCCAAGAAACAGTCTCGCGGCGACTAGTTGAGACAGAACCTGCAAAGACTGGCGAAAGCAGCCCGATTTTCACGCAATCGCTCTGCCCCGTATGAAACTCCCCCGTCATATGGGACCGAGCGATTTGACGAAATGGATCGATCTTGGCAAACCGGAGAATGTGAAGGGTAGACCGTCGGCGCAGCACCGGCGCGACGGGCTCACTGTTCCGCCCGAGCGACGAGCTACGCGGAAGTCAGCGACACGCTCGAAAAATCATCTGTGGTTCCCACCCGTGGTGTTTCCGTTTTACAGGACTTATCACGTGCTAAGGCAGTCCTCGGCGGCTTGTAAAGCGTTGAAAGTACTCAAAACCACGGTTCTGAAACGGCTGGCGTCGGCGGTTCAACTCGGTCCCTGCCCACCATGTTTTCAAGCACTAGCTCCCCTCAAAACTCAAATCACGTTCCAAAACGTTCCAAAAAATCTGCGAACGGCTGCCGGTATTTGCCTCAACAAATGCCCCAGCCGGGTCGGAGAAATTCGCTGGCGCCGTGAGTGAGCGCGGCAGCTTGGGGCGCAGTCGTCCGCCGGTATGGGGGCCAGTTCTGCGATATAGGCAGCCAGGAAGTAGAGGCGGTGCCGAATCCAGCCGCGGGGACATGACCGAACGAAAAAGCAGAACTGCCGAGCGTTTGTGCATGTCGACAGGGCCGGAGTGCTCCCACATGGAGACTCTTGGCCAGTGCGCAAGCAGAGGAACACGTGAAAGCCGAGAACTCGTCCGGTACGGCGTGGGCGGCGCACGGAAACCTAGGCAAAGGGTGTTCGTGTGCCTCGAATCTGAACCGGAGTAGCGTTAGCTCTACGAACAAAGACATCTTCCGTTTTGAGCCGGGATGGGGGTGCGAGGGCAAGGGACGGCGCTTGAGTTCCCTGCCCCTCGCATCTCTGTAGAACTTCAACAATCACAAACGAACGAATTCGATCACGACGGGCTCGGCCAGACTTTTTCCCGTGGATGCCGGTGCGGACCACAAGGTGTGCTACGCACTTCCCTTCGTGTAACGGATGCGAAGGGAGAGGAGAGAGAACGGATCGCCATCTCACGACCTTAGCGTAGGGGACCGGGGCAGAGACTGTAAGTACTGCCAGCAGTTTGTGACGACACTCGAGGTCTACTCTAGAAGTGGGTTTTTGCATGATGTTGAACGAACGACAGCGTCAGTACCTGCGGCAATTCACTGAGAAGTAGTTGACGGCGAAGGAACCTGTACGGGGAACAATCAGGAGCCCGCACATCCGGGCGGCCCACCATACTGTTAAGTTCAGGAAGACAAAGAGGGAGATCCTATGATTCAGAGCCAGAACTCTCCAATTGCGTATATGGAAACGAACGAGCAACGGCGCCTGAACGAAGCCCGTGAAAAAGGAATTCAGTGGAAGAAGTGGGGACCGTATCTGAGCGAAAGACAGTGGGGGACAGTTCGCGAAGACTACAGCAAGGACGGCAATGCCTGGGACTACTTCAGTCATGACCAATCCCGTTCCCGCGCCTATCGCTGGGGTGAAGACGGTCTGGCCGGAATCTCCGATGACAAGCAGCAGCTCTGCTTCGCGATTGCGTTGTGGAATGGCCGGGATCCGATCCTGAAAGAACGTCTCTTCGGATTGACCAACAGCGAGGGTAACCACGGCGAAGACGTCAAGGAATACTACTTCTATCTTGACAGCACACCGACGCACTCATACATGAAGTACCTGTACAAGTATCCACAACGGGAGTTTCCGTATCGTGATCTGGTGGAGACGAACCGTCGGCGATCGCGCGAAGAGTTCGAGTATGAATTGCTCGATACGGGCATTTTTGATGACGACCGCTATTTTGACGTCTTTGTGGAATACGCCAAGGCCGAACCCGAAGACCTGCTGATCCGTGTATCCGTTCATAACCGTGGCCCGGAGCCTGCAGTGATTCATTTGTTGCCGACGCTCTGGTTCCGCAATACCTGGTCCTGGGATAAGAACGAGGCCAAGCCCTCCTTGCGTCAGGTGGAAAAACAATCTATTCGTGCCTCGCACGCTCTGCTTGGAGAAGTGACCCTGGACTGCGAAGGCAATCCGGAACTGCTGTTCACCGAAAACGAATCCAACGCCGACCGCTTGTGGCAACAACCAAATCCATCGCCATACGTGAAAGATGCATTTCACGAATACGTCATATCAGGTAAGGGAGAGGCGGTGAATCAAACCAGGACCGGCACGAAAGCCGCTGCCCACTACCGGGTGGAAGTGCCAGCTGGGGGTAGTAAGGTCGTACGGCTGCGCTTGAGTGCGAAGCCCTCCGCTGATGCATTCAGCACGTTCGACAGAACTTTCGCCGCTCGTTTAGCGGACGCGGATGAGTTTTACGATCGCATCACACCAAACTCGTTGAGCGAAGACGGGAGACGTGTTCATCGCCAAGCTTTGGCAGGAATGTTGTGGTCCAAACAGTTCTACTATTTCGATCTCGACAGATGGTTGGTGGAACACGAGTCTCACCCGCTCACCGGACTTGGCCAAGGGAAAGCGCGAAACCCAGAATGGTTTCACATGCTCAATCAGGACGTTATCTCCATGCCCGACAAGTGGGAGTATCCCTGGTATGCGGCTTGGGATCTTGCCTTCCACACAATTTCGCTTTCCTTGGTGGACTTCGACTTCGCGAAGGAACAGCTCCTGCTGATGCTGCGGAATCTTTACGCTCACCCCAACGGACAGATTCCGGCGTATGAGTGGAATTTCAGCGATGTGAACCCACCTGTCCATGCCTGGGCGACTTTGTTTCTTTACCGGATTGAGACTGAGTTGGGCCGCGCCGACCTACGTTTCCTGGAGCGCTCGTTCCAGGGTTTGATGCAGAACTTCAACTGGTGGGTCAACCGAAAAGACCCACAGGGACGCAATGTATTCGCCGGCGGATTTCTGGGACTCGACAACATCGGAGTTTTCGATCGTAGCGCGCCCCTACCCACCGGAGGATACCTGGATCAGGCCGACGGCACTGCTTGGATGGCGTTTTATTGCCTTTGCATGCTGGACATCGCACTGATTCTGACCGAGTACGACTCGATGTATGAAGACATCGCCTACCGCTTCCTCGAGCATTTCGCATGGATCACCTACGCCATGGACCGCATTGGAGTGCATCACGACGAGATGTGGGATTCAGTGGACGGATTCTTCTACGATCTGCTTCATTTCCCGAACGGCGATGCCGCGCAGCTAAAGATCCGCTCGATGGTGGGGCTGCTCCCGTTGTGTGCTGCCACAGTATTCGAGTCGGGCATCGGCGCGAGCCATCCCCGCTTGATGGAACTGATCGAGCTATTCCGGAAGCGACATCCCGACGTTTCGAAAACGATTGCGACAGCCGATGATCCCACGGTCGGCGGATATGCCGGGCGCAGGCTGGCGGCGGTCTGCAACAAGGAGAAGCTACAGCACATTTTGGCGTATATGCTCGACGAAAACGAGTTCTTCAGTCCGTATGGCATTCGCTCGCTGTCGAAGTATCACCGCGATCATCCCTTTTCTTTCTGGCTCAGCGGGCAGGAATACAAGGTGCAATACCTTCCTGCCGAATCGAATACGGGAATGTTTGGCGGTAACTCCAACTGGCGAGGCCCGATCTGGATGCCGGTTAACGGGCTGATCATACGCGGGTTGCTGCAGATGTATCCGTTCTATGGTCCCGACTTTAAGGTCGAATGTCCGACCGGCTCTGGGAAGTACATGACACTGTTTGAGGTTGCCAAAGAAATCGGCCGTCGTCTTTCGAGCGTCTTTGTGCGCGACTCCAATGGGAAGCGCCCCGTATACGGAGGAACGAAGAAATTCCAGGATGACCCTCACTGGCGTGACTACATCCTGTTCTACGAGTACTTCCATGGTGACAACGGCGCAGGACTAGGCGCCAGTCATCAGACGGGTTGGACGGGGTTGATCGCCCGGATTCTTGATTTGTTTGCGCGTATGAACCCGGCAGATGCACTAAAGGAACCCACGAAAGTCATGGCCCGAATGACTCGTGAACAAGTTGAAGGAACCAAAAAAGCTGGGTAAGGGGCGGCGCAGCATCGAGAACCATGCGATTACCCCTTCGTTTCTTTGCCGCCGGAGTGATTGCAAGCTGTATTTGGAAGACCGCAGCCGGCCAGGATCTTGCCCCGCGCGCTTATATCATAACGCCCATCCATTCCAATGCGATCACCCTAACGTACGCCTTTTACAGTGGGAATCTTGATTTCGGAAATGTTCCGATTACGGATGCAACCGCGCGTGCCTCGGTTCCGGTGCTCAGCTACTTTCATTCCCTGAATTTCTTCGGACGCACAGCGAGTGCTGTTGTTTCGTTGCCTTATGGAGTGGGCAATTTCCGGGGAACGGTATTGGGTACGGAAACAAACGTCTATCGCTCAGGACTGCTGGACTCGGTATACAGATTGTCGGTAAACCTCAAAGGTGGCCCCGCCATGACGGTCCAGGAGTACGGTGGCTGGCGGCAGAAAACCATTATTGGAGTAAGCCTCCGTGTGGTTGCACCAACCGGACAGTACGATTCCACGAAGTTGATCAACTGGGGAAATAACCGCTGGGGCTTTAAGCCCGAGCTCGGCCTGTCACGGCGGTGGGGCTACTGGGTGGTCGACGCCTACGGAGGAGTGTGGTTTTACACGACCAACCCGGAATTTTTTTCCAAGAACCACTACAACCCAAGGATCACGGCGCAAACTCAGGCGCCGATTGGCGCCTTCGAAGGACACCTGAGCTACGATGTGAAGCCCCGGCTTTGGGCTTCCTTCGACGCCAACTTCTGGTTCGGCGGCACGACGAGTCTAAATGGAATCGAAAACGCCGCTTCATCCCTGCGCAGCTCACGCCTTGGCGGGACGGTATCATTTCCGATAAGCAAACATCAGTCCATAAAGGTTAGCTACAATAACGGCGCCTATATCAAATATGGAGGCGATTTTCAGAACATCTCCGTGGCCTGGCAGTATTCCTGGATAAGTCGTCCGAAATGAGCTCTCACCTTCTATTCCGACCCAGAGCACAAGTGGGAAACGGAAACTCGCTGGCGGACAACCTTGAAAAACCTGCGCCGGATGGGGTTTGCGGGGACTACCAGCGTAACGAACCTTCAACGGGCCCACGGAGCGACCTGAAGTTTTAAGGCAAACCGCCTACCCGAATTCAATGATGTCAGCGCACTTCGATGATTGATGGCCACACTCATCTCACCGCCTAGTGAAATCCGCTGGGCGCTGTCTGATGGGCACCAATGAGCGATGAGACCATTCTGCGCTATCGTTCGCAAGGCAACGGTCGTATAGCGACGTCCTCTTACGAGAGTTGCCAGGGCTTTGGGGGCACCGTCGAGAACTCGATGACTTTGGGCGTGATTGCCCGCTTCGTTTCCGCGAGATAACTCTTTCAAGCGAGGGACAAACACATGCTTTCGCCAATACAAGACCGACGCACACGAAGCAACTTATCGAAACAGAACCGCGTTTTGGTCATGGGGCTGGCCCTTTTCTTATTCGCCGGTTCATCGGCGACTGGTTTGGCACAGCTTCCACAATCTCCGGAAGCTCCGTCGGCTAAACCCGAGCATAACGATCCGCTCCAACGCGAGACTCCCCGCAGGGCGCTGGAGGGGTTCCTTAAGCATGAGCAACGCGAGGATTTCGCGACCGCCGCTCGTTACCTCGAGGCACCGCCGGGCCAAGAAACAGATTTGCCCGAGGTGGCCAGGGAACTGGCGGCTTTGCGCGGCAGATTCAAGAGTAACCTCGCTTTGGTAAGTGATGAGCCCAATGGCACGGTTGAAGCGGGACTCCCACCGGGACAAGTACGGGCTGGTGTGTTGCAGGTGGGAACTGCAAGCGCGGACGTCATTCTGGTGCGGGTGGACGATCCTTCTTACGGCAAGATTTGGCTCCTTTCCAAGGAGTTGGTGGCGAAGGTCCCTCAACTCTACGCTGTAAGGCAACACGAACGGCCAACAGCGGTTGAACGGATCCTGCCAGCCGCTTTATCCAGTGAGTACATGCTGGGAATGTCACTCGCGCAATGGCTGGGGTGGCTGCTCTCAATCCCGATCTCATGGGTCCTGGCCTGGCTAGCGGCGCTCTTGCTGAGTGTTCCCCGACGAATCTGGCGCAGAATCCGCAAGGCTGACTTGAAATTAGTATGGGAAACAGAGTTTGGCCCGCCGCTGCGGTGCACCATCGCCATCCTGATACATAGCGTTTTGGTATATCTTCTGGGACCTCCGCTCTTGTATCGCGAGTACTACTTCCGTTTCCTGGCAGCGCTGCTAGTGGCGTGTCTTGCCTGGTTTGTGAGTAGGATCAGTGACCGCGGATTCAAACATGAGGTGAACCGGCGCCGAGCCCAACGTAGAGGTGGGGAGGCGATTGTAGTTTTGGTGCAGCGAGTGATTCGAATTGTCTTGGCGATCATCGCGATCGTTGCCGCGTTAGCCTTTTTGGGTATCGATGTGAAGACGACACTCGCGGGTTTGGGAATCGGGGGAGTCGCGATTGCACTTGCAGCCCAGAAGACGCTTGAAAACCTGATTGGCGGAATCTCACTGTTGATGGACAAGGCTATACAAACCGGCGACTTCTGTTCGATCGGCGGTCGACTGGGTACGGTCCAAGACATTGGACTTCGCTCGTTACGGCTCCGGACCCTCGACCAGAACTTGCTGGTTGTTCCTAACGGAGTGCTGGCGTCTTCGCAGTTCGAAAACATGAAGAATCGCAGCAAATTGCTGATCAGCCAAAAATTCTCACTGCGCATCGAAACGAAGGTCGAACAACTGCGCTTGGTGCTAGATCGCGTGCAGCGCATGCTCGATCAGCATCCGTCTATCGAATCCGGAACCTCACGAATTCGCGTGGCTGATTTTGCTGACGCCGCGTTTGAGTTGGAATTGTGGGCGTATGTGACAACCGGCGATTGGGCATCACTTACTGTCGTCCGCCAGGACATCGTTTTGAAGATAGCGGAGATCGTCGAGCGAGCGGGTACTCAGTTGGCGGGGCCAACGCGTTTAATGTACATCTCGGCGCAGGCAGGAATGGGCACGGGGAAAGTGGCTGGCCTCGAGGCGGCATGAGGGAATAAAGGCAAGTCGAACGCAGACCTTATGCCACATGCTGCCAGGCCTCAACCCTCCATGAGCAAGAGTGTGATTCGCGACAACTGGACAGACTTCTTTCAATTGAAGAACGCCAGCTACCCAACTACTGCCGACAAAATACCTGTGACGGCGAAGGAAAGGCAGCGGCATCCAGCAGGTCCTGAACGCCCCAAATTAGCAATGCCACAGCTACGACGTCCTCGTCAGCCGACCGATCAGGGAGGAAAACTGCGGATACTGATCTTGCAATGCGCTTCGCGCTCCCAGTTCAAAATCCTGGTAGTCGAACCCGGGAGCCACGGTGGTTCCCAACAAAGCGTAGCGTCCACCTTCAAGCAATCGTGATCCCTGCCACACGCCTCCTGCCACGACGTGCTGCAACTTCATGCCGCGGGCAAGATCAGGGCCGAGCGTAACGATCTTGGCCTTGCCCTCGGGGCCGAGTTGGAGCATCTCCACCGGGTCGCCGCGATAGAAGTGGAAGATCTCATCGCCCTGAAGGCGATGGATCGCCGAGAACGTTTCCGGGGTCAGCAGGTAATAGATGGCCGTACACACGGAGCGTGCTCCGGAATAACCGGGCGGCAACGCGCTTTTGGGGACGAAGTCCTTCGAGCGGTAGGTTTCGACGAAGAAGCCGCCCTCTTGGGGCAGGGGCTCGAGATGCAGCAGTTCGATGAGTGCGTCTGCCTTGATCACGTAGGTGACGTTAAGGCCGTCAAGTGGTCAGTGGCAACTGGTTTTCGGGTCACTAGTGCGGAACAGTTTATCCAAAGCCGATGTTTTGAAGCTTGCGACGCTAGAAAGAGAACCAAAGCCAGACCACTGCCGACGAATTTCATTTCGGCCTCTTCCGTCGGAGATTCTTTGGGAAGCGGGCTCGATCTTCAGTGGCGCCCTGTTCCGCACGTTCACGCAGACGTTCTAGCGCGAGAGTCCAATACTTCTGGTACTTCGCAATCCACGGTGTCAGTTCAGCGGCCAGGGTATCGGGCTCCAGCTGATAAATCTGCTTGCGACCTTTACGAGTTGCAGATACCAGACCCGCTGCCCGCAGGCTCATGAGGTGTTTGGAGATGCCCGATGCCACCAAGTCGGGGAACTCAGCGGCCAATTCACCAACCGTCAACCGACCACGTTGGGCCAAGAGGTCAAGGATGAGCCGGCGCGTAGGGTCGGCCAACATCCGGAACAGGACATCGCTATTGCTGGACATCAGCTGCGCTCACGAGATCGCCCAACTTATCGAGAACTCGGTGGAGGTCAGCGCCGCGCTCGTAATCTTCTAGTGTATCGGGCCAGTCCGGACGACCAATGCCCTCGAAACCATCGTGAATGAGAGTAACCCGAGTGCCGGCATCAGTAGGAACAAGTGTGATGACTAAGCGCGCCGGATGCAGCCACCCACTGCCCTCCTCCAGCCAGGAGAGACTCAGGTTTCTCTCTGGCTCCAGTTCAATGACAGTACCGCTGACCCAAGTCTGATCATCGGGGCCGAGAAAGCGGTATGCGCCGCCCACACGCAAATCAATCTCAATATTGGAACTAATCCAGCGACGCAGTGCTGCCTGTGTAGCTAACCAGTGCCAGACTTTGCTCGGTGCCGCTTTGATCTCAATCGAACGAATGACTTGTGGCATGCGCCATCTCCATATATTACCGCCTAGTAATATATTACTGTATGGTAATGCTTTCGTAAATGTCAAATTGTAGATGTGGTTCGTTGTGTGCCGAAACCCGGCCGTTGATGTCGGAGTTGTATGGATGTGACCGATATTAACGGATCTATCCACGCACGATCGTTGTTGTTGTTGCGCACACCTCAGAAAACGGGTAAGCTTCGCCCCGTTTATCGGGACTGACAACCAACGGGCCGAGCCTCCGCTGCCTTCCATTTGCCATGATTCGTATCGATGAGCGGCGTGGTTCTCTGCGTGCGTTTGCAGCTGCGCTTGCGCTCTTGGCCGTCTCTGTTCTCATCAATTACATCGATCGCGGCAATCTCGGTGTCGCGGCGCCGGTGTTGAAAGCCGAGTTGCAGATTTCTGGCTCACAGCTAGGTGTGTTGCTGGCAGCTTTCTTCTGGACCTATACGGGACTGCTGTTCGTGGTCGGATGGGCCGTGGACCGGTTTGACGTCAACCGGGTTCTTGCCGAGGGATTCTTCTTGTGGTCACTGGCTACCATCGCAACAGGATTTGTCGCCGGCTTCGCCAGTTTGCTACTGGTTCGCCTGTTACTCGGGATCGGCGAGAGCGTTGCCTTCCCCTCATACTCAAAAATTCTGGCACGTCACCTACCCGAGTATTACCGCGGTTTCGGAAACGCCGTGATCGGAGCCGGCCAGTATTGCGGCCCAGCGTTTGGAACGTTCGGGGCGGGGTTGCTGATGGGGCGCTACGGCTGGCGCTCTGTGTTCGTTGGTATCGGCCTCGTGAGCCTGCTGTGGCTGCCGGCCTGGAAAAAGTGGATGCCGCGCGGCCAGGGAGTCTGTGGGCCGCTGCGGTGCAAATCTATTCCGGTGCGCCAAATTCTGCGCAATCGCTCATTCTGGGGAGCCTCGGCAGGGCATTTTTGCAGCAACTATTTCCTCTATTTCTTGGTGATGTGGCTGCCATTCTATCTGACGACGGAACGCCACCTAACCATGACGGCGATTTCAAAGGTCGCCGGCGGGTTTTACGCGTTGGTCGCCACTGCATCGCTGTTTGCCGGCTGGAAGTCGGATGCCCTGATTCGTCGTGGCGTCTCCCCGACGCTGGTTCGAAAGGCGGCGATGTTGATCGGTCATACAACGGCGGCCATCGGGATGGCCGGGTGCTGCTTCGCAACTCTCGACCACTAACTTGTCCCTCTCGCTTTAGCTGGCATCGGGGCGGGCGTCGGGTACCCGGGAATCTGTGCTATCGCGCAGACCCTCGCCGGTCCGGAATCCGCCGGCAAATGGATGGGCCTGCAGAACGGTTTTGCCAACTCCGCCGGCATCGTGTCGCCGGCGCTCGCTGGCTTCTTGCTGGATCGTACCGGCGATTTCACGGCCGCATTCATGATCACCGCCACGATGATGCTGGGCGGCGGTTTCGCGTGGGTGTTTGGCGTCGGCCACCTGGAGCCGGTTGTCCCGCCGCTCCCCGAAGGAGCCGCTGATGTCGCCTGAACATCGGTGTTCAGAGCATGTAGCGAATCAGCTCAACACCGTATCCATTTATAAGATCGACGCTATCAGCGGCGCTCTGGCATCTCTGGGAACTGCTCCCGCGGGAGCGGGCCCCATGTCCCTGGCCGTGGATCCCGCCGGCAAATTCGCCTATGTTGGGGACATTAGTTCTGCCAATCTAATCTACAGTTTCAGCATTGATACAAATACTGGACTGCTAACGAATACGGGCTCGCTGCCTGCGGGTGGACTTTCTCCTTACCCTGTTCTTGTTGAACCCGCCGGAAAATTCGCTTACGGCGCCAACATCAATTCCAAGAATATTTCGATTTTCTCCATTGACCCCAACACTGGCGAGCTGAATGCCGCTGGGAATGTTGCAACCACAACCGCGCCTGGCGCGCTCACTGTCACCTCCAAGATCCAGGAGCACGAAAAGGGCCATTGTCCGGTGCTAAGACCGTGAGACTGACAAAGCCTGGAGCAAGCCATACACGGTTTGTTTAATGGCAGACCGCTCTCTTTTTCCATCGCCTCCCGGCTGTCGAGCTCAGGCGTCGAGCGAGCTACCTGCTGGGCCAGCGCGGCCCATGTGCAGCCATCGCCGGGATTGTCTCGGTGCCGCGGGCTCAGTTACCGGTCCCGTACGACCGAGCCAGCGTCCGGTCTGTCGATCGCGTGTCGCGCGCGGTTCGACCTTGGAAGACGGTATAATTTGGCTCGCCGGCAGCCTCGCGCCAGCTTGCCGGATTCACTCTTATGAGTATGAGGGAGGCACAAACACCGGCTACCCTGAAACTCCGCGATTTCATCGACGCCGTTCTGGCGATTGCCTGGTCCGCTCTGCCGGATGGCTCTCTGGATTTCGTCAACAAACGATTTCGCGATTACACTGCCCTTCCTTCGGAACAGTTGACGGGATGGGGGTGGAAATCGGTTGTCCATCCGGACGATATCCCACAGCTCCAAACCTGGTGGCAGGATGTCAGGCAGTCCGAGGAAGCTGGCACGACGGAAAAGCGCCTTCGCCGCTTCGACGGAGCGTATCGCTGGTTCCGGATCGCCGCCGCTCCGGTCCACGATGAGCAAGCAAACCTTGTCCGCTGGTGTGGGATCAATACCGACATAGATGATCTTAAGAGCTTCGAGCAGAAGCTCCGGCAGGAGGCGACGGACCTTCGCACGGTCACTGATAGCATTCGCCAGGCTATCGTGGTCCTGTCGCCTGATGGCACGATGCTCTACGTGAACCGGGTGTTTCGGGAGGTCACCGGACTCACGATTCGCCAGGTGAACGACAACACCTTCCTTACGCGCGTCTTTCATCCGGACGAGCTGGACCGCGTCCTCGCCGGACGAAAAGAGGGGCTTTTGCGCGGGACTCCATTCGAGATGGAAGCGCGCGTTTTGATGAAGGGCGGACAATCCCGCTGGTGGTTGCTTGAGTACAACCCGCTAAAAGACGAGCGCGGTCAGATCATCCGCTGGTACGGTACGGGAACCGACATCGACGACCGCAAGCGCGCGGAGCAGGAATTAAAGCGAAGTGAGGCGGACCTTCGCACGCTGATCGATGCTGTTCGGCAATATGTCACGGTCCTTGCGCCCGATGGCAAGGTACTCTACACGAACCGGGTAGCTCTGGATCTCACCGGACTCACTGTCGGAGAAGTAAACGACGGGGGCTTCTTTCCGCGTGCCTTCCATCCTGACGACGTAGACCGTGTCCGGGCCGAGCGCCAAGGGAACCTTTTGCGTGGAACTCCGTTCGATTTGCAAATGCGTCTGCGGTTCAAGAACGGCCAATATCGGTGGCACCTCTTTCAGTACAACCCACGAATCGACGAATCGGGCCAGATCATCCGCTGGTACTGTACGGCTACCGACATCGATGACCAAAAGAGGACGGAAGAGCGGCTGCGGAACGAAAATCTTGTTCTCCGAGAGGAAATCAATAGCTCTTCGATGTTCGAGGACATCGTCGGTTCCTCAGAACCACTCCGTAAAGTACTTCGCGAGCTGCGGAAGATCGCGCCTTCCGATTCCACTGTTCTGATTCTGGGGGAAACGGGCACTGGGAAGGAACTAATAGCCCGAGCGATCCACAAGCAATCGAGCCGTTCGGCGCGAGCTTTTGTTGCCGTGAATTGCGCCGCAATCCCGCCGTCGCTGATTGCTTCGGAACTCTTCGGACACGAAAAAGGAGCATTTACCGGGGCGACGGAGCGACGGATTGGGCGTTTTGAAGCCGCGAATGGTGGGACGATTTTCTTGGACGAAGTTGGCGACTTGCCAGCGGAGGTTCAGATCTCGCTCCTGAGAGTGCTCCAGGAACGCGAGGTAGAACACGTCGGCAGCAACAAGCCGATCCCCGTTGATGTGAGAGTGCTCGCAGCAACACATCGCGATCTCGAAAGGCTGGTGAGCGAGGGCAAGTTCCGCCAGGATCTGCTGTACAGGCTGAATGTGGTGCCCATTGAGATGCCATCGTTGCGGGAACGAGCGGCTGATATTCCGTTGCTGGTCGAATACTTTATTGCCCGGTTTGGAAAAAAAGCTGGCAAAAAGTTCAAAACAATCGACAAAAACTCATCGAAGCTCTTGCGGGAATACGAGTGGCCGGGCAACGTCCGGGAGTTGCAAAACGTAATTGAGCGCGCGGTCATCCTGAGCGACTCGGACACCTTTGCGGTTGATGAGACATGGCTCCGGAGAGAAGAATTGGAATTACCCCGGATTACCAGGCCGCTCAACGGCGCATTGCTCGAGCGGGAAAGAGACATGATCGAAGCGGCACTCGCCGCGAGTCGTGGGCGGGTAGCTGGCCCCGCAGGTGCAGCTGCCAAACTCGGTGTTCCTACTCGAACACTCGACTCAAAGATCAAACGCCTCGGAATCGACAAGTACCGCTACAAATCCCACCCCAACTAACTGCTTGCAGCATCCGCAAGGCGACCCATCACCCAACTCACGAACGCCCTGCACACGGTGTCTCGCACGGCAGTGCTCACCTTGGCTTCTGCCGATTTGCACTGAGCGAACGTTGCGTCATTTCCTCATCGCTCAGGAATTCCCTAAAATTCATGAGCCGCCCCTGCCTGTAAGTGATTGATTCCCTGGGCAATCCGATTGGCCCCAGTCTTGCATTTCTTACGTATGGATGCCGGATCTGAGATGACGCTGAAGATGGAACGCGTTTCTGTGAGGCACGGAGTTCGAATCTGGCTTAGCGGTGAACTTCGCAACCAGCAGCTCGACGCTTTGCGCTCTGAGATCGAGGGCGGTGGCCCACATGTGACCTTGGATTTGACCGAACTGAATCTGGTGGATATCGATGCAGTTCGGTTTTTGAATACCTGTGGCGCCCGAGGAGTCAAAGTCGTTAACTGCTCGCCTTACATTCGGGAATGGATGTACCGAGAACGAAATCAGGAGAAAGACTGACGGGGTTCGGTACGCAAGGGCGAAGAAGTGGTGAGGCAATGAAGGTCGGCACGAATTCCACACAGGAGAGTAATGCAATGGAAGCAATCGGATTGTTAGTCACGCTCGAAGCACGCCGCGGCAAGGAAGCTGATGCCGAGGCATTTCTAAAGTCGGCCCAGCCACTCGCACTCGATGAAAAAGGGACCTTGAAATGGTATGCGATCAAGCTCGGGCCGGGGAAGTTCGGCGTCTTCGACACCTTTGCGAATGAAGCGGGCCGCGAGGCCCACTTGGCGGGCAAAATCGCCAAGGCATTGGGAGCGCGAGCCAACGAATTGTTGGCGGTGCCCCCGCAGATCGAGAAAGTGGAGGTCCTTGCAAGCACACCCTTCAAGGGCTGATTGCAAGGTTCCAAGCAGTAAGTGGTTAGGAGCAAAGAGTAAGGAGAAAGAAACAACAATTAGGGAGAAAAAATGATCATGAAGGAGAAAAGAATGAAAACCTCACAGATATACCGAACTGATTCCGCACTCCAGCCGGCCAAGTCAGCCCTCCGAGGCCTGATGCAACCGCTTGGACTAACCCTTCTCGCGTGCACTCTCATCATCGGTGCGACCGGTTCTGCGAGTGCCAGCGATGCTCGAGACGAAACAGCCGTTCGCGCGCTCGCGGACAACTTCGCGAAAGCCTTCGTTCAGAAAAATGCGGAGGCCCGGGCGTCTCTATTCGTTGAAAACGGAACCTTCCTCACGCCGGTGGGGGACTTTCTGCAAGGGCGAGCCGCAATGGTGAAGGACTTCGGTCCTGAGGCGCAGCAAGCCGTCACGCCCACCACGCAGGCAACATTCTCCAACTACCGGATCCGCTTCATCAAACCCGGGGTCGCGGTTGTCGACGCGCTCCTCACTGTGCGCAACGTCACTGGTCCCGATGGGAAGCTGATCCCCCTGATCCCGATCAACTTTTTCTACGTTGCCAGCCAGCACGGCGATAAATGGCTGATCGAGGATGGGCGCGCGCACTTCGCGCCAGCGCCGTCGAACGGGATGGCCGCTCGAAACTAGAGTGGAAAAAACTTGTGCCACCATCTACGCAGTCCGGAGAACGAACGGATAGCTACACTCACGCCGGGGTCTGACGCCTGCGTGAGTGTAGTTCGCTAGCACCACCTGCTGCTGGATAGTAACCGGAACGGGTCGACGCGTGGTGAAGTGACAGCATTTGAGGTAGATCATCATAACTGTCGAAAACAGATGGGATGAGTTCTACATGCGCTTTCGAGCACAACGGGCTATGAACACGGGTTAAGCTGCCGGAGCGGTGAGACGTATGTGGTCGTCGGCCTTGGTGGCGCCAAAAGCCCGTGGATGAGTTCGACCCTCGAGGCCGTCAAGAACAACAGAATGTCGCCTTCTCTTCGGCGGGGTGGACTGCGATCTCCGACGCTGGGGGCTGAAGCTGGCGGAGCGGGGTGGTAAGAGCGGGAAGAAACGAGCCTTCGTGGCCACGCCAGAAAGCGGGCCATAATGCTGCATCACTTGTGGGTGAGTGGAGAAGCATACGAGCCGCTGGACAACCGCAGTCGAATTACAGTCGGCGGCGTAACGCAAAAGGCACAGACAAAATCATTCCCGGAGAGAAAGGCCAAAGCCCCAAAACCGAGTTCCGGTGACTGCGTTCATCGCCAGGCCCACTTTCATCGCAAGGTGAAACGGAGGCCGATCATCAGGTGGCAGCACCGGCTGAAACGAGAACGCCCAGCATGCACCGAGCGACGAGATCGCTCCTCAAGAGTGCGAATGGAAGCATGACGACAGTGGCCACTCGGCAGAAGAGAAAAGACCTTGTCCAACGAAAACAAAAACGAATCCACTTGACTCCGACCGGCCTTCTCATGGAAGGCGTTTGCACAAGCTTGCGCCGTTTATTCGCCTTTTTCGGCGTCAATGTGCGTAATGGGGATGTTACGACAAGCGACCCATCCATTCAGCGTACGAAA
>Ga0306926_10001603_pt1 | contig 22606 bp, 18 predicted proteins | sample flu12Cox44000178_FD_203759 | JGI IMG/M metagenome (GOLD analysis project Ga0306926, IMG submission 203759) | Lab enrichment of tropical soil microbial communities from Luquillo Experimental Forest, Puerto Rico - flux8day.12C.oxic.44.000.178 (v2)... | ecosystem: Environmental > Terrestrial >...
GGTCCCCGGCATCAGACGGGTCGCTGTGCTGTGGAATGCCGCCAATCCCGGCGCAGCTGTCGGGTTGGGCTACGCCCAAAAGGCCGCCAAAGCCGCCGGGCTGACCTTGGACAATATACAGATCGGTGATGCGAGCGATCTCGAGACCGCGTTGACGGCGCTCAGCGGCCTTCATCCCGATGCCGCATCGGTGATCGCCGATGTAGGGCTGCTGGCCCAAAGACGACGGATCGTCGAATTCATGATGGCAAACCGGCTGCCTGCCGTCTATCCCTACTCGGAGTTTGCCAAGATCGGAGGTTTAATCTCCTACTCGCCGGATTTTGATGCTCTGTTCCGTCAGGCCGCAGTCTATGTAGACAAGATCCTGAGAGGGGCAAATCCCGGCGACCTCCCGATCCAGCAGCCATCCAAATTCGAGCTGGTGGTCAACCTCAAGACTGCCGACGCGCTCGGACTGACGGTTCCGCCTCTTATCCTCGCCCAGGCTGATGAGGTGATTGAATGAGACGGCGGGAGTTCATGGCGCTGCTCGGCACTGCCGCCGCCCTGTCGCCGGCGGCGTATGCTCAGCACCCGGTGCCGCTAATCGGCTATCTCAGCGACGGGTCGCCGGAGTCCGACGACGTCGCAGCTCGTCTGACCGCCTTCCGGCAGGGCATGAACGAACTGGGCTATGTCGAGGGCCAGAGCGTCGTCATCGAATACCGTTGGGCGGAGAGCCAATACGATCGATTAGCGGGCCTGGCTGCCGATCTGGTTCGTCGCCAGGTGGCCGTGATCGCCGCGATCGGCGGCGCGCCTCAGGCAGTCGCTGCCAAGGCGGCGACCGCTACAATTCCGATCGTCTTCACCCTCGGCCTCGACCCGGTCCAGCTTGGCATCGTCGCCAGCCTCAACCGGCCGGGCGGCAATATCACCGGCGTAACGAGTCTCACCGGCGAGCTGGCGGGAAAGCGACTTAACCTGCTGCATGAATTGGTGCCGACAGCAGCCGTCGTCGCTGTGCTGGTCAATCCGACCAACCCCGCCGCTACCGAGGCCGAAACAAGAAGCCTCCAGGACGCAGCGCGTTCTCTCGGGCTGCAAATGCATGTCCTGGAAGCGAGCAACGAGAGCGAGATCGACGCGGCCTTCAGGACCCTCGTGGAATTTCGAGCCGGTGAGCTCGTCGTCGGCGCCGACCCGTTTTTCAACAGCCGGAGAGACCAAATTGTGGCGCTGGCAGCTCGCCACACGGTGCCCGCGATCTACGCATGGCGAGAGTGCGCTGCGGCTGGCGGCCTGATGAGCTACGGAACCGATCTTGCCGACGCCATGCGCCAGGCTGGGGTCTTGGCCGGCAAAATCCTCAAAGGTGCCAAGCCCGCCGATTTGCCGGTCCAGCAGGTGGTGAAGGTCGGACTGGTCATCAATCTCAAGACCGCGGAGACGCTCGGGCTGACGGTACCGCTGACATTGTCCGGCCGCGCCGACGAGGTGATTGAATGAGGCGGCGGGCTCTCATCGCGTTGCTCGGCGGCGTGGTCACTCTGCGGCCGTTCGCGGCGAGCGCGCAAAAGGGCGATCAGTTGCGGGAGATCGGCATTCTCGCCGAGGGCCCATTGAAGCCATTCGATGCCTTTCGGCGACGTCTGAGCGAGTTGGGCTGGAACGAACAACAGAACCTCAGGTTCGTCTACCGCTGGACCGAAGGCGACGACACCCGTAACCCGGCGTTGGCGGCCGAGTTGGTTGCGCTCAAGGTTGATCTAATCGTTACTTGGGGGACGCCTTCAGCTTTCGCCGCCAAAAAAGCGACCGGGACAATACCCATTGTGATGGGTGCGATTGGAACTCTCGACACCGGCGTAGTTCCCAATCTGGCCCATCCCGGCGGGAACATCACCGGGTTTTCGAGCCAAAATTTCGAAATCGCCGGAAAGCACGTCGAGCTGTTGAAGGACCTGATCCCGGGCATTGGACGGGTCGCGGTTTTGTCGAACTCCACCAATCCCGGCGCAGTTGTCGGGGTCAGGCATGCAGAAACGGCCGCCAAGACCGCCGGGCTGATACTGGACATTGTCCAGTATCGCGACGCAGCAGATCTCGCAATCGCGTTACCGGCTCTCGGCGCTCTTCATCCCGAAGCCGCATTGGTAATTGCCGATACCTTGCTGCTCGCCCAAAAACGACGCGTCGTCGAATTCATGATGGGTAACCGGCTGCCGGCGATCTATGCGTATCAAGAGTTCGCCGAAGCGGGAGGCCTGATCTCCTATTCGCCGGATTTTGACGATCTATTACGACAGGCCGCAGGCTACGTAGACAAAATCTTGAGGGGGACAAATCCCGGCGACCTCCCGGTCCAACAGCCAGTAAAATTCAAGCTGGTGGTTAACCTGAAGACCGCCGAAGCGCTCGGATTAACGGTTCCGCCTCTTATCCTCGCGCAAGCCGACGAGTTGATCGAATGAGGCGGCGCGACCTCATCGCGCTGCTCAGCAGCGCCATGGCCCAGTGGCCATTCGCGGCGAGCGCGCAAAAGGGCGATCAGTTGCGGCAGATCGGCATTCTCGCCGCGGCTCCCTTCAAGCCATTCGACAGCTTCCGACAACGCCTGCGCGAGCTCGGCTGGACCGAGGGACAGAATGTCGAGCTCGCCTATCGCTGGGCCGAAGGCGACGACACCCGTTATCCGGCGCTGGCGGCCGAGCTGATCGCGCTCAAGATCGATGTGATCGTAACCTGGGGGACGCCGGCAGCGCTCGCGGCCAAGGAAGCGACCAGCACGATACCCATCGTAATGGGCTCGATCGGCACTGCCCTCGAAGCCCGCGTCGTTCCGAATCTGGCCCGTCCCGGTGGGAACATCACGGGGTTTTCGAACCTAAACGCCGAAATCGTCGGAAAGCACGTCGACCTGCTGAAGGACCTGATTCCCGGCATCAGACGGGTCGCCGTTTTGTCGAACTCCACCAATCCCGGCGCGGCTGTCGCGATCAGGTACGCAGAAACGGCCGCCAAGACCGCCGGGCTGAGGCTGGACAATGTCCAGTTCCGCGATGCGGGCGATCTCGCAACCGCGTTGCCGGCGCTCAGTCGGCTCCATCCCGATGCCGTATTGGTGATTGCCGACAGCCAACTGCTGGCGCAAAGACAACGCATTGTCGAATTCATGATGGCAAACCGGCTGCCGGCGATCTATGCCTTCCCGGAGTTTGCCGAGGCCGGAGGTCTGCTCTCCTACTCGGTGGATTATAACGATCTGTTTCGTCAGGCCGCGGTCTATGTAGACAAGATCCTGAGAGGGGCAAATCCCGGCGACCTCCCGGTCCAGCAGGCAGTAAAATTCAAGCTGGTGGTCAATCTGAAGACGGCCGAGGCGCTCGGACTGACCGTTCCGCCTCTTATCCTCGCCCAGGCTGATGAGGTGATTGAATGAGGCGGCGGGACCTCATTGCGCTTCTCGGCGCCATGACCCAGTGGCCATTCGCGGCACGCGCGCAGCATGACCTCTTGCAGGGCGGGGGCCATCCACACATGAGGAGGCGCGATTTCATGTTCCTGACGGCGGGCGCGGTGACGGCATCGTCGCTCGGAGCATCCGCGCAGCAGACCGAGAAAGTATTCAGGGTCGGCTTCCTGACCGCCGGCGCCAACATCCCGGAGATTCACTCTCTTGGCGACGCGCTCCGCGAGCTGGGCTGGGTCGAAGGCAAGAATATCCTCTGGGAGCGTCGCTACGCGGATAATCACCTCGATCGGCTGCCCGAACTGGCGGCCGAACTGGTCCGGCTCAAAGTCGATGTGATCATGGCGCCCGGAACCTCGGCGCCGCTGGCGGCCAAACGAGCCACCGCCACCATCCCGATCGTCATGACGGGAGCCGGCGACCCCTTAGAGAGCGGGGTCGTCGACAGCCTCGCGCGGCCGGGCGGCAACGTTACCGGGGTTAGCCTGATGGTCACCGAGCTGGGCGGGAAGCGCTTGGAGCTGCTCAAGGAGCTCGTCCCCCATATGTCGCGCGTCGCGGTGCTGTGGAACGCCGCAAATCCCTATCCCGCGGCGGTTTTCCGGGAGAGCGAGCGCGCGGCCCAAACCCTGGGGATCGACGTTCAGTCGCTGGAGGTACGCGGACCGGATGATTTCGCCGGCGAGTTCGAAACCGCGAAGCGGCAACCGCCGGACGCTTTGGTCGTAGTCGAAGATCCTATGACCATGAACTTTCGCGATCAGATTGTCGATTTCGCCGCGGCCTGCCGATTGCCGGCGATCTATGGGTTCCGATTCTTCGTGGATGCCGGCGGCCTGATGTCCTATGGCGCCAGTCTTTCGGATACTTCGCGGCTCGCCGCCGGGTATGTCGATAAGATCCTCAGGGGCGCCCAGCCCGGCGATCTGCCGGTCGAGCAGCCCACCAAATTCGAGCTCATCGTAAATCTGAAGACTGCGAGCGCGCTCGGCCTCGAGCTGCCGCCGATGATCCGCGCCCGCGTCGACGAGGTCATCGAATGAGGAGGCGCGAGTTCACGATCGGTCTGTTGCTCGCGAGCGCCGTGCGGTCGGTGCGGGCGCAGGAGCGGACGAAGCAGCATCGGATTGCGATCGTCCTGGCCGGCGGGACGATCGCCCGCATCAGCGAAAGGGCTAGCGACCCCACGGCTCGCCGCTTCTACCAAGCGTTCTTTCAGGAGCTGCGCCGGCTGGGCGATGTCGAGGGACAAAACCTGACAATCGAGCGGTATTCCGGCGAAGGCCGTCCCGCGAGCCATGCCGATCTTGCGCGCGAGGTCGTCAGCCACCTCCCCGAGGTCATCGTCGCCTCCACCGGCCCGGTGGCGCTGGCGGTGCGCGCGGCGACCGCCACAATTCCGATCGTTTTCGAGGTAGTCGACGCGGCCAGGATTGGATTGGTGACGAACCTCGCGCACCCCGGCGGCAACATGACCGGGGTCAGCCTTTTTGACACCGAGCTCATTGCCAAGCGCCTGCAGATCCTCAAGGAAGTCGTCCCTTCGGCTTCCAGGATCGCCATCTTGAACATGCGCCGACAGTGGGAAGGCGCCTATGGCCAGGCGTTTCAGCCGGCCTATCAGGAGGCAAGCGGTCGATTGCATATCGAGCTGGTCCCGGCGTCGCTCGAGGAGTCAACGCCGTCTGAATATCAGCGCGTCTTCGCCGCGATCGCGAAGGACCCGCCGGACGCGATCCTGGTCACCGACATTGGTGACTTGATCCCGTACCGCCAGCTGATCGTCGAACTGGTCGAGAAGAGCAGCCTGCCGGCGATGTACGGCTTGCGCGACTATGTCGAGGCCGGTGGGCTGATGGCCTATGGGGCCGATTTCGGCGAAACCGGGCGGCGCATGGCCGATGACGTGCACGAGATCCTCAACGGCGCCAACCCGGGCGACATTCCGGTTTATCAAGCCAGCAAATTCGAGTTCGTCATCAATCTGAAAACCGCCCAGGCCCTCGGCCTTGCCATGCCACCCACCTTGCTCGCCGGCGCCGACGAGATCATCGAATGATGCGCCGCGCCGAGAGCTACCAACATAAGGCTGCAGCGGCATAAACCGCCGGCAGACCGAGCTTGCGACAGGGCAAGAACGCGTGATGGTACAGTCGGTCGATCCGACGCAATCGAGAGCAGCCTGGCGCTTCATCGGGACAGCGATCCCGTTCGAATGATGAGGCCTCGATGCGCGGAACCCATCAGGGCCAGCAGTGCCCGGACTGCATCAACAGGCCGGACACATGACTGCAAGCGACCCCTGCACCACGCGCAACATGACCTCTTGCACAGCGGGGGCCATCCACACATGAGGCGGCGCGACCTCATCGCGCTGCTCGGCAGCGTGGTCACTCTGCCGCCGTTCGCAGCGAGCGGGCAAAAGGGCGATCAAATGCGGCAGATCGGCAGTCTCGCCGCGGCTCCGTTCAAGCCATTCGACAGCTTCCGACAACGCCTGCGCGAGCTCGGCTGGAGCGAGGGACAAAATGTCGGGTTCGCCTATCGCTGGGCCGAAGGCGACGACACCCGTTATCCGGCGCTGGCGGCCGAGCTGGTCGCGCTCAAGGTCGATGTGATTGTCAGCTGGGGGACGCCGGCAGCGCTCGCGGCGAAGAGGACGACCGCGACCATACCCATCGTCGTGGGTGCGCTCGGAACTGCTCTCGACACCGGCGTCTTTCCCAATCTCGCCCATCCCGGTGGGAACATCACCGGGTTTTCGAGCCTAAACTTCGAAATCGCCGGAAAGCACGTCGAGCTGTTGAAGGACCTGATTCCCGGCATTGGACGGGTTGCGGTTTTGTCGAACTCCACCAATCCCGGCGCGGCTGTCGCGATCAGGTACGCAGAAACGGCCGCCAAGACCGCCGGGCTGAGGCTGGAAAATGTCCAGTTCCGCGATGCGGGCGATCTCGCAACCGCGTTGCCGGCGCTCAGCGGCCTTCATCCGGATGCAGCGTTGGTGATTGGCGACACCCAACTGCTGGCGCAGAGACAACGCATTGTCGAATTCATGAAGGCAAGCCGGCTGCCGGCTATCTATGCGCACCGAGAGTTTGCCGAAGCTGGCGGCCTGATCTCCTACTCGCCGGATTATGACGATTTGTTCCGGCAGGCCGCCGCCTACGTGGACAAGATCCTGAGAGGGACAAATCCCGGCGACCTCCCAGTCCAACAGCCAGTAACATTCAAGCTGGTGGTCAATCTGAAGACCGCCGAAGCGCTTGGACTGACTGTTCCGCCTCTTATCCTGGCCCAGGCCGACGAGGTGATTGAATGAAGTACATTGGGGTTTTCCTGGTCCTCGCGCTCTGCGCGGGGACCTCGGCGTTCGCGCAGGATGCCGCAAATCTCCCGCTCGTCGGGGTCTTGCGCATCAACACGCCAGACACCGTCGAGCCGATGGCGACATTGTTCGGGACAGCGCTGGGGGCGCTCGGGTGGGTCGATGGCCGCACCATTCGTCTCGAATCCCGGCTCGCCGAAGGCCATGTCGACCGGTTTCAGGAGCTCGCGCAAGCGCTGGTCGCCGAGAACACGCGCATCATCGTCGCCCTCGGCGATCCGGCGGTCCGCGCAGCGCAGCAGGCGACCCGGTCGATCCCGATCGTCGCGATTGCCGACGACCTGGTCGCTTCCGGGCTGATCTCCAGCCTGGCGAGGCCCGGGGGCAATACCACCGGGGTCAGCATCCTGGCGACCGAGCTCGACGCCAAGAAGCTTGAGATCCTGAAGCGGATCGTGCCCGGAGCACGGCGTTTTGGTGTCCTCAGCGATCCCGCTAATACAGCGCCCGCGAGGCTGCGGGCGATCGCCGACCGGGCGCGGACACTCGGCGTCGAGCTCCAGACCGTGGATGTACACGGTCCCGCCGACACCGCCCCGGCCTTTGCGTCGTTCCGCGCCGAGGGCGCCGAAGCAATCGATATCCTCGCCTCCCCGCTCTTGAACGGCCTGCGCAAAGAACTCGGCCGACTGAGCCTCGACTACAGGCTTCCCGCGATATGCCAATTTCGGGAGGCGGTCGAGGTGGGATGCCTGGCGAGCTATGGCGTCAGATTGTCGGACGCCCTTGCCATGACCGCTGCGTTGACCGACAAGATGCTGAAAGGGGGGCAGCCCGGCGACACGCCAGCCGAACAGCCGACCGGGTTCGAGCTGGTGATCAATCAGCATGTGGCGCGAGCGATCGGCATCGAGATCTCGCCCGCGATCCTTGACGGCGCCGATGAGGTGATCGAATGACCGCCGTCGACAAAACAACGCCGCCCACGACATCGTCGTGGATCGCACCGTCGAGCGCCGCGGCCGGGTCTGCGCCGCACCCGCGTGGCCGGCTGCTACGCAAATACGCGCTATTGTTTATCGCGCTCGTTGGGGTGGCGCTGATCGTCAACAGCGCGCTCGATTTCTGGTTTTCCTACCAGGAGCATAAGGAGGCCCTGCTGCGCGTTCAGCAGGAGAAGGCCGACGCGGCGGCACGCCGCATAGAGGAATTCATCGACCAGATCGAGCGCCAGATCGGCTGGACGACACATGCGCGCTGGGCGGCCGGGCCGCTCGACCAGCGCCGCTTCGACTATGTCCGCTTGTTGCGCCAGGCGCCGGCGATCACCGAATTGACCGAGCTGGACGGTGCGGGCAAGGAGCAGCTCAAGGTGTCACGGCTGGCCGAGGATTCGGTCGGCAGCGAGGAGGATTTCTCGCTGGCCCCCGCCTTCACTCAAGCAAAGGCGCACGACATCTGGTTCAGCCCGGTCTATTTCCGCAAGGAATCCGAGCCCTACATCACGATGGGGATGGTGCGCGCCGGCAAGAATGCCGGGGTAACCATCGCGGAAATCAATCTGAAGCTGATCTGGGATGTCATCACCGCGCTGAAGATCGGCCAGGGCGGCTACGCCTATGTCGTCGATGGCCGGGGCCGGCTGATCGCCCACCCCGATATCAGCCTGGTGTTACGCGACACCGAGCTGGCGACATTGCCGCAAGTGGCGGCGGCACTGTCGGCAGCGCCGGCAGGGCCGGGCGCGGAACCGGCGGTTAGCATTGCCAAGGGCATCGGCGGGAGCTCGGTATTGACCGCGCATGCAGCGATCGCACCACTCGGCTGGCTCGTCTTTGTCGAGGTGCCGCTCTCCGAGGCGTTCGCGCCGCTCTACGGCCAGGCGGCGCGCAGCCTGGTGCTGCTGCTGGTCGGGCTCGGCATCGCCGCGATCGCCGCTTTTGCCATGGCCCGCCGGATGACCGGGCCGATCCGGGAACTGCAAACGGGTGCGGCGCGAATCGGCGCCGGCGAGCTCGACCGCCGCATCGACATCCACACCGGAGACGAGCTCGAAGGCCTCGCCAGCCAGTTCAACAGCATGGCCGCCGACCTGCAGAAATCCTATTCGGAGCTGGAACAGAAGGTCGAAGAGCGCACCGCCGAACTGGTGCAGACTCAGGCGGAATTGCGGGTCACCTTCGACAACATGGGCGACGGGGTCGCGATGTTCGACGAAGAGCTGCGCCTGGCGGCGTGGAACCGCAATTTCCAGCAGATCCTCGACCTGCCCGAAACACTCCTGGCAGAGCGTCCAAGCTATCGCGAATTCTTTCGTTACCTCGCCCAGCGCGGCGAATACGGCTCGGCCGATCTGGAAGCCGAGTTGCGTCGCGCCGTCGAAGATACCGAACGGGAATTGCGCTTGGAGCGCACGCGCCCGGATGGGCGGGTCGTCGAGGTGCGGCGCAACCCGGTGCCGGGCGGCGGGTTTGTGCTGATTTACAGCGACATCACCGAACGCAAGCGCGCCGAGGAACAGATCCACGCTGCGCGGGATGCCGCCGAAGCCGCCTATCGCGACCTGAAGGCAGCCCAGGCGAGCCTTGTCCAGGCCGAGAAGATGGCCTCGCTCGGGCAATTGACCGCCGGCATCGCTCACGAGATCAAGAACCCGCTCAACTTCGTCAACAACTTCGCCGAGCTCTCGGTCGAATTGCTCGACGAGCTGAAGGAGACCACCGCCCCGGCATTGGCGGCGCTTGACGCCGACAAGCGGGCCGACATCGACGAGGTCGTCGGCATGCTGACCGGCAACCTCGAAAAGATCACCGAGCACGGCCGGCGCGCCGACGGCATCGTCAAGAGCATGCTGGAGCATTCGCGCGGTGCCAGCGGCGAGCGCCGCGAGGTCGACTTGAATGCCATGGTCGAGGAGGCGCTCAACCTCGCCTATCACGGTGCGCGCGCCCAGGACACGAATTTCAACATCACGCTCGAGCACGATCTCGATCCTGCCGTCGCCCCGATCGAGGTCGTGCCGCAGGAGATGACCCGCGTCTTGCTCAACCTGTTCGGTAATGGCTTCTACGCCGCCACCAAACGACAGCGCGACGGCGCCGCGCCGGACTTCCGCCCGATACTCAAGGTGACGACACATGATCTCGGCGAGGCGGTCGAAATCCGCGTGCGCGACAACGGCACCGGCATCCCGCCCGAGATCAGGGACAAATTGTTTCAGCCGTTCTTCACCACCAAGCCGACCGGCGAAGGCACCGGCCTCGGGCTCTCGATCAGCTGGGACATCGTGACGCAACAACACGGCGGCACGATTACGGTTGACAGCAGCGAGGGCGCGTTCACCGAATTCGTGGTCCGTCTGCCGCGCGCCCGCCAGGCGACAATGGCAGCAGAGGCTGCGGGATGACTGCTCCAAGGAGCTTGTTTCGTCCGAAACGACTTGCTAAAATCTCCTTTTCGGCGATCGTAATTGCTGGCTTTACGTCCACCCTGTTGCTCCCCTGTTAGCCCGTTTCGGCACCCTGCACGCTGTGCAAAAGCCCCCTGCTCGCTAGGGCGAGTGAGATCTCGTAAGCCATTGATTAAAAAAACTTACTTGTCGATGAACCGGGCTAATCTCAGCGCTGATTTGATTTTTCACCCTGATACCCCGGCAGAAACAGGGTGAGGCGCTACTCCCATTCGATCGTGCCGGGGGGTTTTGAGGTCACGTCGTAAACGACGCGGTTGATGCCGCGCACCTCGTTGATGATGCGGGTCGCGGCACGGCCGAGAAACTCGTGCGGAAACGGGAAATAGTCGGCGGTCATCCCGTCGGTCGAGGTCACCGCGCGCAAGGCGCAGGCGAAGTCATAGGAGCGGGCGTCGCCCATCACCCCGACGCTTCTGACCGGCAACAGCACGGCAAAGGCCTGCCAGATCGCGCTGTAGAGCCCGGCATTGCGGATCTCTTCGAGAAAAACCGCGTCGGCCTTGCGCAGGACGTCGAGCTTCGCGCGGGTCACCTCGCCCGGGATGCGGATCGCCAGCCCCGGCCCGGGGAACGGGTGGCGCTCGACGAATTGCTCGGGCAGGCCGAGCTCGCGGCCCAGGGCGCGGACCTCGTCCTTGAACAATTCGCGCAACGGCTCGACGAGCCTTAATTTCATGCGCTCGGGCAGCCCGCCGACATTGTGATGCGATTTGATTGTGACCGACGGGCCGCCGAGCGGGCTGACCGACTCGATCACGTCGGGATAGAGGGTGCCCTGGGCGAGGAACTCGACACCGCCGAGCTTCGAGGCCTCCTCGTCAAAGACGTCGATAAAAGTGCCGCCAATCGTCTTGCGCTTGGCTTCAGGGTCGGTGACGTCGGCGAGCTTAGCGAGAAACAATTGGCTCGCATCGCGATGGATCAGCGGGATGTTGTAATGGCCGCGAAAGAGGCTCACCACCTCCTCGCCCTCGCCCGCGCGCAACAACCCGGTGTCGACAAAGATGCAGGTCAGCTGGTCGCCGATCGCCTCGTGCAACAACGCCGCGACGACCGAAGAATCGACCCCGCCGGAAAGCCCGCAGACGACCCCGGCGCGGCCGACCTGACGGCGGATCCGCTCGACCGCCTGGGCGCGGAAAGCCGCCATCGTCCAGTCGCCGCGACAGCCGGCGACTTTGTGCGTGAAATTGCGCAACAGCTCGCCGCCTTGCGGCGTGTGCACGACCTCGGGATGAAAGAGAACCCCGTAGAACCGCCTCTCATCGTCGGCAATCGCCGCATAGGGGGCCGCATCGCTTGCAGCGACCGCGCGGAAGCCCGGCGGCAATGCATCGACGCGGTCGCCGTGGCTCATCCACACCTGCTCGCGCCCGCCTCCTTGGGCCGTGGGGGGCCACAGCCCGGCGAACAGCGCACTCTCACCGAGGATGTCGATAAAGGCGCGGCCGAACTCCTGGTGCTCGCTCAATGTGACACGGCCGCCGAGCTGGGCGCACATCGTCTGCATGCCGTAGCAAATGCCGAGCACCGGCACGCCGAGCGCAAAGACGAGCTCCGGCGCGCGCGGCGCCTCCGACCGGGTCAGCGATGCGGGGCCGCCCGACAGAATCACGGCGTCGGGTGCGAAGTCGCGGAGCCGGTTTTCGGCAATCGTATAAGGGTGGATCTCGCAATAGACCCCGCTCTCACGCACCCGCCGCGCGATCAGCTGGGTCACCTGGCTGCCGAAATCGAGGATCAAGATGCGGTCGGACATGGCTCGCGCTCAAAAATGGCGACAAAGAACCCGTCGGTGCCGTGGCGGGCCGGGGTCAGCCTGAGATAGCGATCTCCGCCCGGCGCTGCGCCGCCGATCGTGTCGTGCCAGGCACGCGCGGCCGGCACCACCGAAAAATCAGGCGTGGCCGCGAGAAAGGCTTCGGCCTGCGCCTCGTTCTCCTCATGCAACAGCGAGCAGGTCGCATACACAACACGCCCGCCCGGGCGGACCAACCGGGCGGCGCTACGCAGTATCTCCTGCTGTCGGACCAGGAGGTCGGCGAGATCGTCTTTGGTGATGCGCCATTTGTCGCCGGGGTTGCGGCGCCAGGCCCCGATACCGAGGCAGGGCGCGTCGACTAGCACCCGGTCGAAGCTGCCAGCGCGGCGCTTGATCCATTTGTCGCGCTCGCTGGTCAGCGCGCGCCGTTCGACATTGCCGACCCCGGCGCGGCGCAGCCGGAGCGTCCCGCGTTCGAGCCGATGGGCCGAGACGTCGCAAGCGACGAGCTTGCCGCGGTTGGCCATGCTCGCGGCAAGTGCCAGCGTCTTGCCGCCGGCTCCGGCGCAGAAATCGACGACTCGCATACCGGGCCTCGCGTCGACGAGAAGTGTCGCGATCTGCGAGCCCTCGTCCTGCACCTCGACGAGGCCTTCCTTGAACGCTGCGAGACCGCCGAGCGGCACCCGCGCGGCGAGCCGCAAGCCGATCGGCGACCAAGGGGTGGGTTCGACCGCGACCCCTTCGGCAGCGAGGGCGCGGCGCGCCGTCGCCCGGTCGGCCTTGAGCAGATTGACCCGCAGATCGATTGGTGCCGAGGCATTTAGCGCCGCCATCTCACGCTCCAGCTCCTTGCCGAAGACCTGTTCGAGATGGGGTTCGAGCCATTCCGGCAGATCGTTCGCCACCGCTCGCGACATCTCGGGATGGCGCAGGGTGTGCCGGGCGAGGCCCCGCACCAGCCGTTCTTCGGCCTCACTCAGCGACGCCGGCCGGAACCGGTCGCCGTCGCAGCACCCAGCGACGGTTTCGGGACGCCAGCCCTCGGTCAGCACGAGCGCCGCCAGCACCCGGCTTCTCGGCCCGATGTCGACTGGATGTTTTGCGATCCACCAGTCGAGCGCCGAGCGATGGCGCAGCCCCGCGTAGACGTGACCGGCGATGTGCGCGCGGTCCTTGGCACCGATATAGCGCCGGCGCCGGAAATAATCGGCCGCGACGTCGTCAGCCGGCCGCTCGCCAGTATCGATCGCGGCGAGAATGTCGATCGCGGCAGCGACCTGCGCGCCCGGGGTCAAACTGCTTCCGCGGGTCAGCGGTCCGCCGAGTAGTTCGGCGCCTCACGGGTCATCGCGATGTCGTGCACGTGGCTCTCGCGCAGCCCCGATGGGGTGATCCGCACAAACGTGCAGTTCCTCTGCATCTCGTCGATCGTGCGGTTGCCGGTATAGCCCATCGCCGCTCGCAGCCCACCGATTAGCTGGTGAATGATGTTGCCGACCGGGCCCTTGTGCGGCACCCGCCCCTCGACGCCCTCGGGCACCAGCTTCAGCGTGCTCGTCACCTCCTGCTGGAAATAGCGGTCGGCCGAGCCGCGCGCCATTGCCCCAACCGAACCCATCCCGCGATAGTATTTGTAGCTGCGGCCCTGATAGAGAAACACCTCGCCGGGGCTCTCGTCGGTGCCGGCAAAGAGCGAGCCGAGCATCGCGCAATCAGCCCCGGCGGCGATCGCCTTGGCGAGGTCGCCGGAGAATTTAATGCCGCCATCGGCGATGACCGGCACGCCCGTCTTGCGGCATTCGGCGACGGTATCGACGATCGCAGTGAATTGCGGGACGCCGACCCCGGCGACGATACGGGTCGTGCAGATCGAAGCCGGCCCGATGCCGACCTTGATCGCGTCGGCCCCGGCCTCGATCAGAGCCCGTGCACCATCAGCCGTTACGACGTTGCCGGCGATCAGCTGGGTGTAGTTCGACAGCCGGCGGATCTGGTTGACCGTCTGCAGCACGCGCGCGGAGTGGCCATGCGCGGTGTCGACGACCAACACATCGAGCCCTGCGGCGAACAGCGCTTCAGCCCGCTCGATGCCGTCGGTGCCGGTGCCGGTGGCAGCGGCGACGCGCAGCCGGCCGTGCTCGTCCTTGCAGGCGTTCGGAAAACGCTGCGCCTTTTCGATGTCCTTGACGGTGATCAGGCCGGTGCAGCGATAGGCTGCGTCGACGACCATCAGCTTTTCGATGCGGTGCTGGTGCAGGAGCCGCTTTGCCTCTTCGCGCGAGACGTTTTCGTGCACCGTGATCAGGTTGTCCCTGGTCATCAGCTCGGCGACCGGCTGTCGTGGGTCGTCGGCGAAGCGCACATCGCGGTTGGTCAGGATCCCGACGAGCCGGCGCGAGCCGCGCTCGACCACCGGGATCCCCGAAATGCGGTGATCGGCCATCAGCCGCAGCGCGTCGGCAAGCGTTTCCTCGGGGTGAATGGTAACAGGGTTGACGACGATCCCAGCCTCGAACTTCTTGACCTTGCGGACCTCGTCGGCGTGCTCGGCGATCGGCATGTTGCGGTGGATCACGCCGATCCCGCCTGCCTGGGCCATTGCAATCGCCAAGGCACTTTCGGTCACTGTGTCCATCGCCGCCGAGATCAGCGGGATGCCGAGCTCGATTTCGCGGGTGAGCCGAGTCGCGGTATCCGTATCGGTAGGCAATATCCCGGACGCCGCCGGGACGAGCATCACGTCGTCGAAGGTCAGCGCTTGCCGGATTTCCATCGGCGCCTCCTTTCCGATGGCGGCGCAATATACACCAGGACGTTCTGCGGAAAAGCTCGACGCGGAGCGCGGCCCTCATCGGCCGCCGCGAAACCCGGTCGCGATAACATAGGTCTCGGCCGATTCGGCGCGGCTCGCCGGTGGCTTGGCATGCCGCAGCTCGGCGAAATCGCGCTTCAACGCGGCGAGCAGCGGCCCCTCGGCGCCGCCTTGAAACACTTTGGCGACAAAATCCCCGCCCGGCTTGAGAATTTGCGAAGCAACGGTGAAGGCGTCCTCGGCTATAGCGACGATGCGCAAATGGTCGGTCGCGGCGTGGCCGGTCGTCGAGGGCGCCATGTCGCTCAATACGATGTCGGCGAGGCCGCCGAGGGCAGCCTCCAGTGCCGACGGCGTCACCGGGTCGCGAGCGTCGCCGCAGAGAAGAACAGCGCCGAGCAACGGAGGCGTCGCAGCCACATCGATGCCGACGACACGGCCGCGCCGCCCGACGCGCTCGACGGCAACCTGGGTCCAGCCGCCCGGCGCGCAGCCGAGATCGACGACGCGTTGGCCCGGCCGCAACAGGCGAAACCGCGCGTCGAGCTCGATCAGCTTGAAGGCAGCGCGCGAGCGGTAGCTAAGGCGCCGCGCCTCGGCGACATAGGCGTCGTTCAGTTGGCGCGACAGCCATCGCGTCGAAGACGGTTTGCGCCGCCGCGTGCTGTGTAGGCGGACTATGGGAAGGCGCCCGCTCGGCGGGCTGCGTCCGTGCCTCACATCTGCATCAGGTCAAGTAGAATACCCTCGCGCACACCTCGATCGGCGACCCGCAACCGACCGACGGGCCAAGTGGCGCAGATCGCATCGAGAACCGCACAACCGCTGAGAACCAGATCGGCCCGCTCATGGCCGATGCAAGGATTGGCGGCGCGCCCGGCAAAGTCGAGACCGGCGAGATGGGCCGAGACTGCGGCGATCTGCTCAAAGGTCAGCATGCTGCCGTCGACCATCGCACGAATGTAACGCGGCAAGGCCAGGTGGATGCCGGCGAGGGTGGTCACGGTGCCCGAGCTTCCCAGCATCTGCACTCTCCCGGCGCGAACGTGGTGCCCGATGCGATGAGTGCGCTCAAACGGTATAAGGGCCGCCGCCGCCTCGGCGATCATCAGGCGATAGGTCGCGGGCGAGACCTCGGCACCGCCGAACCGATCGGTCAGGGTGACCACCCCGAAAGGCAGCGAGACAGCACCGAGAATGTGTGGATTCCGCCGCCCGTCGGGTGCGCGCGCGAACCGCAGCCAGACGATCTCGGTCGACCCGCCGCCGATGTCGAAGACGATGGCGTACGGGATGCGGGGATGCAGCAGGGGAGCACATCCGGCGACAACCAGACCCGCCTCTTCTCGACTGGAGATGATCTCGATCTCGAGCCCGACCTCCTCTTGCACCCTGGCAAGAAACGCCTCGCAATTTGCCGCGCGGCGGCAGGCCTCGGTAGCGACATAACGCCCGGCGGCGACTTTGCGGGCGGCGATCTTTTCGGCGCAAATTCTGAGCGCATCGAGGGTCCGCGCCATTGCGGCATCCGAGAGCGCGCCGGTCGCGGCGAGCCCTTCGCCGAGCCTGACGATGCGCGAGAAGGCGTCGACGACGCGGAAGCCAGAGCCGGCCTGCCGAGCTACCAGCAGCCGACAGTTGTTGGTCCCCAGATCGAGCGCGGCGAGCTGGCGCGCCAAAGGTTGGACGACGTGCGGCGATGGGGCGCTCTCCCGGAGATCTTCAGAGGAGACACGCTCGGACCGCAGCACGGCGGCGCCACTTCTGGTCAATCCTCCACCGCTGAGGTTTTTCTCCACTGCCGGCTAATCATCCCACTCGAACCCGACGGCAATGCTAGCGCAGCCCGGCAGCGAATCAAAACCCGCTCGACGCCGGGTCGGGGTGGCGCCGACCCGGCCGCATTCCCTGCCGACAGGGAAAAATCGCGTTTCAGCCGCAGCAGAGCCCGTCCGATATTCAAAACCGGCGCCGAATCAACTGGCTAGTGCCTTTTGGCAGAGCCGACCGGCAGCGGAATTTGACGGGTCCGGCAGAGGAATGGCAGCGGAAATCAGCCGCCCATCCCCGGTTTGCCAGAATGAGCATTATATGTTTCTCGAAATTATCATTTCATCATATATGGGATGCCCCTGTGGCCGCGCAAGAAGCGGCCGATTGGGGGGGGGCGCACCGGGGCCTCTACACAACCGCGCGCCGGTGTGGTATCGGGTGACGGTCTCGCCGGCGCGCTTTTGCCCGGCGACGGCGGCCCTTGTGGATGGGGGATCGTCTAACGGTAGGACAGCGGACTCTGACTCCGCCAGTCTAGGTTCGAATCCTAGTCCCCCAGCCAACTGATATCATTAGGATTTTTGCTTCAGAGGCCGCCTCCGGGCGGCCTTAGTTGCATTTTTGCGTCTCCTCTAGTTTCCTTGATTTTCCTCGCGTCTCCGGCCATCTCTTCGCGTTCCTGCAACTTGGATGCGACGAGAAATGCGCAGCAACCGACTACTCCGCCTGAGCCGAGCATGCCCGCCCCGATGGCGCCGACGTTGAAGGCGGTCAGCTAATGATTTGGGCGCTGATGGAGTTGCTCGTCGAGCGCATGCCGTATCAGGCTCTGTTCGACTGGTATGAGGCTGAGACGGGGCCGTTGCGGGCAGCTGAGACATAGTCCGTTAGCAGGCCTGCCTCAGCCGCGCTTGAATATACCGGTTGATTGCGTTGTCGCTGACCGGCTCGTAATGCTCGTCGCAGAGGCGCTCGATGCGGCCTGCAGACATGTCCGCAGCGGCCCGCCGCGTCAGAACCGTCAGCCGCTCAAGACGCCACATTGTTTGTGTTGGTGCAGCCGAATGGCCCTCAAGGGCCTATCACGTTGCCCACGTTGTTTGTGGTGTTGCAGCCCGCGCCGCTTAGCCTGATGGAGCCAACGTCACCGGCCGGATTTACGGTCGTGTTGTCGGTTACGTTTGAGGGACAGGTCACCGCTATGTCAAAGCCCAAAGCATCGGTGGCGGTATTGCCGATCACCGTGCTACCCTGGCCGATCGAAATCCCTCCTAATTTGTTACCACTGACGAAGTTGCCGGTTACGATTCCGGTGGCGCCAATCCCCACCCCCCCGAAGCCATCCGGGCCCACAAATCCAACCGCGCTATTGTCCCTTACAACCCCGTTGGCTTGTATTCCAGTTCCCGCACAGGGGCAGCCGCCGAAGACGCGCAATCCCTCAACGATCGAGCCGCCAGCCGAGGAGAGTGCTACCCCGCTACCGAAACCTGAGATCGACCCGTTCCGCACGGCAAGCCCAGCAGGCTGCCCGAGGACGACTGCGCCGCTATCGCCGTCGTAACGTTCAATCTACCGTCAGCCTCAGGACCGGTGATCGTAAAACCGGCGAGGTCGATCGTCACGAAGCTGGCAGTAATCGTCAGGCAGGTGCCGACGATGGAGTTCGACGTGGTGGTGCCCGAGAAGGTGAGATCGTTGACGAGTTTGTACGAGCCTGTTTTATCGATCGTTCGGCATTTCTCGATCTCGAACGGACCTCCTTCTTGTCGCCCGTCTTGTGGTTGCGCGTCAGCCATGGGCGCGAGGCTCATCGCGCCAAGGGCGAGCACAACCCTAAAAACCGCTGCTGGCCTTCTCATGATTTCCTCCGATATCGCACGGTCTGGCCACTCGCCTCTCGCGCGGTACCAGCGTCTGGCGCTCCCGTTATAGTTAAAGTCAACAAAAATTGTGTGATTTTGCGACAAGATGTTCGATCAAGACATAGCGGCAACCGAGCCGCTTGGCGCCAGAAGCCGGCGTCCGCAACCTGCGGTGATGCCAACCTCCAGCACAAATTCGCGCAGCACGCGGAATGCTTAACTGGACCCAGGCCGAATTAGCAAAAAGCGCAGCCCTTCTTACGCGCACCGTCGAGCGCGCCGAGCGTGGCGAGGGCCGCGGATAACCGTGCGCACCCTCGAGGTGATCACCCAGGCACTCGAGGATGAGGGGATCGAATTCACCCAGAACGCTGGCGGGCTCGGCGTCCGGCTACGGCGGCGGTAAAAGCCTGTACCCATATTCGGGCAGCATGCCGGGCATGCCACCCGACGAACACATGCTGGCCTTGTGCCAGGTCGATCAGCTGCGAACCGATATGGCCCAACTCGAAGCCGGTCAGGAATTCGTGATGCAGCAGATCAATCGGCTACGACCGCACGGGATCTATGGCGCGCGGCAACGCTGATCGGGCTCATCGGCGAGATGGCGCGACTGTATGGCGCCGGGACCACCGTTCCCGATTAGCGAGACCGGCTCGCGTGCTCGCGTTTGGCGCAACGATAGCCGGTCTTCGTCTCGGATCTCCTCGCGCCGAACCCGTTGGTTCGATCGCCTTCCCTGGGCCCGGCGTGCGATGTACCGTTGCCCGGGAGGCCCAAAGCCGCGATCCTGGGCTATAACCCGAACTCCGGGCAATGTCGGTCAGGCCGAAGGGTCCCCCGCGATCAAAAAAAGACCTCGGGTCGGGGGGCCAATCCGACCGCGACTGACGACAGAGGAGCGCATGCAAAACGCAAACCTCTCTCAGGAAATATCACGCCTGTATGAAGAGCTCTCAGATCATATTCTTGCAAGGGATGGGGAAGGGGCAAGCCGGATATACCAGGAGCTGCTCCGCGCCGGACAATCGTCGGAGATGCTGGCCGCCCGTGTCACGGCAATTCAAAATACTCCCGAGCTTGAACTGTTTAGGCAAGCTAACGAACAGGGCTCGAGGAGCCCTGACGGGCCGCCGCAAGGCAGTGCCGAACCGGCGTTTGCGGGCGGAAGTATAATTGAACGCGCCGTTCAACGCTTGGATTGGATAGCCGCCCACAACGCCCCGCCCGGCCTCGAAGGGACCAAAGACCGGCAATCGCAAACCGATCCTGCGCGTGTTGCACGGGTTCTGCGGCTGAGGTTTGGCAGTGCCGGACCGACTCCGCTTCCGTTGATCTTCCGCTGCCTCTTCGTGTCCGTTCTAACCGTGGCCGCGGCAGGCTCTGGCATTTTCTTGCTCAGGCACTCTGCTGAGGAGAACGCCACCGCCGAGAGCGCACGCGCAACGGAGGCTTCCGCAACAGCCGCGCAGAATACGTCGTCGATCGGAAATCTAGCGATGACGCCTCTGGCAGCCGGCGCGCTGCAAAAGGCCGCGCCAGCAGGAGTGGCGCCGACACCCGCCCCGACTGTACCTGCCTCGGAGTCGCAGCTAGCGTTGGGGATCACACCATCTGTACCACCGCCGGGCGGGCCCGCGCCGACTGCCGCGAGGACGCCATCGAACGAGCCAGAGGCCGCAATGACGCTTGCGGCGCCGACATCAGAAGCGATGTCGCAGAAACCGCCTATTAACCCGGCTTTTTCCCGTGCAGAGATCGCTGCACTTGTGTCGCGCGGCGACTGGTTATTCGCAACGGGCGATGTCGACTCGGCACGTCTTCTTTACCAGCGTGCCGCGGATGCAGGAGAAGCGCGAGCGGCGGTGAGATTGGGGGAGACTTTCGATCCGATCTTTCTGAACAAGGCCCACTTGCGCGAGGCGCGCGCGGATTCCGGTATGGCCATGTTCTGGTATCGTCGTGCGCGCGACCTCGGCGCCATCGGCGTCGCCAGTCGGCTGAAAAGCCTCGAAGCAAAACTGCCATGAGGCGCTGTAATATTGCGGATCCGTTCATTGATATCTCGATAAAAGCTCCGCCAGTTGATCTTACCGCCTTACGCAATTGTCGGCGCAGCACGGCCGCTGGCGCGAGGCGGGAGCGCACACGGCTTCGGGTCGGCCGGATGACAGAATCTCGTCGGCGCGATGAAGCCACATGCTGAGGGGGTGATTCGCTTGAGGGCACGGCAACTCGATCTGTTGTCGGAGGGATTGGACCGGTCGTGCGGGCGGCCAACGTCAGGAATTGTCCCGTCATTGGCAGGGTGATCGAATAATTCGGCGCCTCCCTGATGACGGTAGGTATCATTGACGTATCCTCTTCGCTTCGACCTTTCGGCTGCTCGCGCCGGGAAAGCCCCATGGCTAGCGAAATCTATTCAAACGCGTTACCCGACGAGGTAGCGCGCCGTCTTCGAGACGAACGTGTTGAGCCCGATCTCGGTGCGGGGGGTCGGCCTCGACCTACAACGCAGAGGCGCAAGCCTCTCCAAGCATCAGAGATATCGGCCCCGAACCGCCGCAGCGACGCGGCGAGGCCTCCGGCAGGTATGCTGTTCCACCTCGTCTCGGTCGGGCTCGTCGCCGCCACGATCATCGGGGCTTTCTTTGGCGCCGGCTTTTTCCTGCTCGTCTCGCCTCAGAGCGAAACGATCACTGACCGATACTCTCTACACATCTATGGGAGGGGCGCGGAAGGGGGGCGCCAGGTTAGGCTCGTTTCACACTTGGCTGCAGTGAATGTTCTGCCGGGTTCGCTCCTCCATCAACGCCAGGCAGCCGATGAGGCGGTGCCACTGGCGCAGAGCACGGCAGTGCAAGAGTTCCCGCCAGCACGCCCCAACGGCGACCCGCCCACGGCCGCCTCGGCGGCCGAGCCAGCATCGGTCTCTGCGCCTCCGGCTACCCCCTCGACGCCATCGGCGAACCCGCCCCCGTTCGTCGCGGAGGTCGCCGCACTTCCTGCCGGTACGAAGGCCCGCCCGGCCCGCGATGGCCATCGTGCCCACACTCGAACAGCATCGGAACACCGGCGTCCGATACCCCACCCGCGGCGTGCCAAGGCCTAACGCCCCCGCAAATCGCGCTCCTTCGGCGAGATGCTCACCCGGCAGACTAAGCCTTTCCGCCGAGCCCCAACAACACCGCAGGCAGAACAGCCGGATCCGAAAAGACGCGAGATATCGGAGTGCCAGCTTATCGGCGTGACGCCTGCGAGCCTTTAAGAAGGCGACTCAGTTCCGCGCGGTTTAATTTTTCAGTGTTGTTGTGATCGCCCTCGGCCGCGCTTGCATGATGCGAGGCGGCATGGCGCAATGGCGGGGACCCCGGGCTCACGGTGGAACCATAATATCCTGTGCTTTCCATCACCACAGGTTCTTCGGGTGCAAAGGCGGCATTACCCTGGTCGATGTTGACGTGATCGTTACGTTGGATTTCGAAATTATGCACATCGGTTGACGGACCCAGCGTTGAGCCGTGAGGGATCTCGACCGCCGCGGCGCTCAGCCCACCATCAGGTGGCGGATTAGGAGACGGTTTGGCTTCAGTTTCCTCGCGCTGCGTGCCAGAGGGTGGCGGAGCTGGCGTTGAGGAGAGCAGGCTGTTTGCTTCAGGTTTTTCCGGTGCAAAGGCGCGATTGCTCTGGTCCAGGTTGCTGTAATCGTTACGTTCTATTTCGAAATCATGTACATCGGCTGACGGACCCTGCGTTGAGCCGCGAGGGATCTCGACTGCCGCGGCGCTCAGCCCACTATCGGATTGCGGATTAGGAGACGGTTTAGCTTCAGTTTCCTCGCGCTGCATGCCGGAGGGTTGCGGAGCTGGCGTTGAGGAAAGCGGGCTGTTTGCTTCACTCGAACTCGGTGATTTTGCCTGAACCGAGACTGGCACGGCACTGCTATCTGTGTAAAAAAACACAGTGCCGATTAATTTATCTTCAACGGTACGGTTGTCGATGCGGGACCCTGTAAGCGTTTCTTTGTTAATATCAAGTATCGAGACGGAGGCGACACTAAACAACACAATAGTTGAAACAGCGACAAACGCGACCGAAACGAGATACCAGACCACGCCCTCTGCAGATCTCGGTTTG
>Ga0306926_10001604_pt1 | contig 22600 bp, 17 predicted proteins | sample flu12Cox44000178_FD_203759 | JGI IMG/M metagenome (GOLD analysis project Ga0306926, IMG submission 203759) | Lab enrichment of tropical soil microbial communities from Luquillo Experimental Forest, Puerto Rico - flux8day.12C.oxic.44.000.178 (v2)... | ecosystem: Environmental > Terrestrial >...
TGACGAAATTGCTGCGCGCACACGGTCCAGGTTCCCGCTTGCCAGACGGCTGAACTTCAGGTAAGGTTTTTGCCGACAGAAGTCTGTCGCCAGCGTGTGCTCCTGCCATCGCGCGTTCTGCGCCCCTGTGATCTCATCTTTGTAGGAGAAGTTTGATTGGCCGTCCGCCTGTTCGTAGGTAATCTCGCGTACAGCACTACCGAAGCCGACTTGCGAGCGTACTTCGGCACGATAGCGCCACCATCCCAGGTCGTGCTGCCCGTCGACCGCGAAACCGGCCGCCCCCGGGGGTTTGCGTTCGTCGAATTCCTGGAGCGCGGTCACGCTGAAGCCGCGATTCAGAAGTTCAATGGGCAGATGTTCAACGGGCGGCCCCTCGCCGTCAGCGAGGCCCGCGCCCGGGAAGATCGCGGGCCTTCTGGCCCGCGTCCGGGCGGTCCGCGGCCGGGCGGCGGCGGGTTCGGCGGCCCACGTCCAGGAGGATTCGGCGGTCCTCGTCCAGGGGGGACTGGTGGCTTCGGGGGCCCGAAGTTCGATCCGGCCGCGCCCACGCCCCCACGCAATCGGAACTTCGGACCGGATGCCAAGCCTCAGCGAGGCCAGAACGCCAAGGCCAAGAAGAAGGAGACCGAACGTCCACGCGGACCGATCCCGATGAAGACCACCGGCCGTTCCTTCACGCTCGATGATGTCGACGATTTCGAAGGCGAGGAGCTTCCGGACATCGACGACATCGCCACGAGCCGACCGGCGAAAGAGGAGGACGAAGAATAGCGACGCGTGTCAGCGCGGCGATTTTTTTACCGCGCGGCGTCTGCGTCATAAACATACGTGATCGTGCGCGGCTGACCGTTCGGCCCGCCTTCGAGCTGCGTGGTGATGCGAAGCTGATGGAGCTCGGCGTCGCCCGCATACGTCTGTGTGATCTTCCCGCGGCCGGCGCCGTTGATTTCGCTCACCAGTTTTCCGGCGTCCCACCGCGTCTTCCGCTCGATGCCGGTGTTGTCATCCTTGATCTTTTTGCCATCTGGCGAGAGCCGTGTCGTCCGCCCCTCGGGGCCCGTGATGACGACCATCGAATCGGTGTGCACGATTGTGAGACGGTCGGCCGGAGTGAGGATGTCGCGCATCGCGTCGCGCATGCGTGCCATGTCCTCCGGGTTGGCGCGCGGCTGACTCCCACCGGTGCCTCGCCCCATGCCTCCGCGGTACCCCCCGCGCCCCATCCCGCCGCCATGCCCGTATCCGCCACCGCTTCCGCGCCCGTCACCGCCTTCGCGCATGCCGGAATCGCCACGAGTCGGTGGTTGATCGCTGGCATCCTCGTTCAACGTCCAGGCACCGATGATGGCGCTCTTGTCCGGCGGCGGTGGGGAGGCCGGCGCCTGCGCGCCAACGGACGTCCCCGCGAACACGCCGGCGATCACAATGGCTGCCAGAACGTCGCACTTCCCAAGGTATCGCATGGGCCCATTATGGAGACCGCCTGTCGGCGCCTTTCGTGAAAAGTATGTGACACGAGCGGGCGGCAAGTGAGGGTGCGTAATCAGGATTAGACTCGGTACTCGTGGCGGTGCGGTGGTATCGCAGCCTGTACTTGAGAATCGCGCTCGGCGTCGTGGCATTCCTCGCCGCCATGCTTGTCGTTCAGGCGATGCTCTACGTCTGGGCCGTGTCGCAATCCGGGCGATCGCTGCAAGGCCAGTCGCCCGGCCGTTTCGCAGCGGCCATCGCGGCCGACCTCACCGGCGTTCTCGAGCGTGACGCTGGTGCCGATCTGGTGCCGTACGTGCGAGAGCAGTATGCGCAATACGAGCACCCGTTCTTCGTGATGATGAAAGACGGGCGGCTGATCACGAGCGGGAGCCGTTCGTTCCCCGAGCCGCTCCTGCGCCTCGCGCGCGCGCGGCTCGAACGAGGCGACATCGGCCGACCTCCTCGAGCGCAGGGACCGTTCCGGCCGGAGGGGCCTTTCCGACCCGAGGGGCCGTTCCGGCCCGAGGGCCGGCCCGACATGCCGTTCCGGCCCGACGGCACGCTCCGCCCGGATTCCCGCTTGGACGGGCCGGATGCGTCTCTTCCGCCTCGCGGCGGCGCGCCTGGCTTCCGTTTTGTCGACCGGCTCGACCGTGGCACTTCGCCGATTGTCGTCGCCGGCAAGCTGGCCGGCGTCGTCGTCGTGCCGCCACAGGCACCATTCGTGTTTCTGCTCGGCCGGTACGCGCCGACGCTGACGCTCGTCGCGATCGGCGTGCTGGTCGTCGGCGGCGTGCTGACCTCCGCCATGATCTTCGGTCCGCCGCGCCGGCGTCTCAGGGAGCTCGAGACGGCGGCCAGGCAGCTGGGCGCGGGCGACCTCTCGACACGTGCCCCCGACCGCGGCGGCGACGAAATCGCCGCCGTGGCCGCCGCGTTCAATGCGATGGCGGACGACCTCTCGGCGCGCGCAGACGCCCTGGCGGCGTCCGACCGCTTACGACGTCAACTCCTGGCCGACGTGTCCCATGAGCTGAACACGCCCGTGACGGCCATGCGCGGCTATCTCGAAACGCTGTCGATGCCGGAGTTGACATTGGACGAATCCACGCGCGCCCGCTATCTGAGCATCGTCAGCGACGAAACCGCACGCGTGGAACGCTTGATTGGCGACCTGATGGAGCTTGCGCGGCTCGAAGGCGGCGGCGGTTCGTTGAAGACTCAAATCGTCGCCGTCGATCAACTGTTCGCGCGCGTGGCGGCCCGCCACGAACGCAGCGCGGCGGAAGCCGGCGTGACGGTTGCGACGGAGGTCGATCCCGGCGCGGAACACGTGGCGGGCGACCGGGATCGTCTGGAGCAGGCCCTTCAGAACCTCGCGGCGAACGCCGTTCGATACGCGCCGCGAGGCACCACGATCCGGCTTGCGGCGCGCGCGTCGGAGACGCACGTGATCCTGTCGGTCGAAGACGAGGGTCCCGGCATCTCCGCCGAACATATCCCCCACATCTTCGATCGCTTCTACAAGGCGGACGCGTCGCGGCCGTTCGACCGGACGCACGACGACACGGAACTCCGAGGGGGCAGTGGCCTGGGACTCTCGATTGTCAAAGCGATTGCCGAGCGGCACGGTGGCACCGTGACCGTACGCAGCCGTCCCGGGCAGACGGTATTCGAAATCGTGTTGGCCCGGCCGTGAGTTGTGAAATCAGGAATCGTGAATCGGGAACTTCAAACTGTCCGGAAGGACTTTCGAATTCTCAATTCTGAACTCTCAGTTTCGCATCCCCAGAGCCCGGATCTCCAATCCACGACGCCGACTCCGTCCTGACCTCGTCGCGGATTCGCTCGCGCAGCCAGGTGACCGGCTGCGGCTGGCGCGCCACGAACGCCTGCCATTCGGACTCCGACAGCGTCACGGAGATGACCCGCTCCCGTTCGTTGGTCATGGAGCAAGGATACGCGCGCGTCCAGGTACGCGGAAAATAGAATGATCTGATTACACCAATCTAATTTGCTGATGGGTTCGGCCGACCGGGTCGGGTCCGGTTTCGCCGGGCAGGGCCAGCCTGATGAGCCTTGCTGGCTCATCCGGCCTGAGCCGCGTGACGGCGTTCGGCGGGCGTTCTGGTGATCGCTCGCGGCAGGTGGAGGCGCAGGCGCCCCTTGATCGCGTCAAATGACGCCAACAGCTCGTGAATCATGCGCGGGGTCCGGTTGGCTCGCGCGTAGACCCACCCCGTCTCACGGACGAGCTCGTGCCCTTCGATGCGGGCGCAGAAGAACTGGCCCCCCCGCACCTCCCGCGCGACCGCCTGATACGGCACGATGCCAATACCCAGGCCGGCCTTGACCATGGCTTTGATGATCTCCACGTTCTCGGTGTCCATGACGATCGTCGGCTCGAGCCGCTCGGCGGCGAAAAAGCGGTCGATCACACGGCGCGTCGCCGACCCCTGCTCGAACAGAACGAACGGCTGACGCGCCAGATCCCGCGGCGCGACCCGCCGCTTGCGCGCAAGCGGATGGGCCGGCGTCGTGACGAGCAACAGCTCTTCATGCAGGACCGGCACAGTGACCAGGTCGGCGCCCTGGACCGGGAGTGTCAGGAGACCGACGTCCACGCGGCCCTGCCGAATCTGCTGAACCGACTGCCCCGCGGTCGCGACCGTCAGGCGGACATCGAGCTGCGGATGGGCTCGACGGAGGTGCTTCAGTAGCGGCGGGAACACATACAGACAGACAGTCATCCCCCCCGACAGGCGAAGCGCGCCCTTGAGCTGGCGTGTCCGGTCGGTGATGGTGCCCACCGTATCTCGCAGGTCCTGAAAGACGCGCTGGCCGAGCTGAACCAAGCTCTCCGCCGTCGGCGTCATGCGAACTTGACGTCCCACGCGCAGAAACAAGGGCTCACCCAGCTCTTCCTCGAGCAGCAACACTTGACGGCTGATAGCCGACTGGGACACGTGCAGCTTCCGCCCGCACGCGGTGAACGACCCGGTCTCGGCAATCGCCTGGAGAATCTCGAGTTGGCGGAGGTCCATTGCGACTAAAAACGTGACATGGCTGATGGCCACGATGAGCCATTAGCCATGGACAGGTTTTCTGAAACTGATGCCGCGCGCTTCAGGACCGAACAGAGTGACGACGAACGCGCCGATGAATACGACAGTGACCAGGCCGCCCATCGCCTGCGTATAGGTGAACCGCTCGCCGAGCACGGCCTCGATCGTGGGGATGCTCGATGCGCAGAGCACGCCAAGCTGATACGCAAATCCGGGAAAGAATCCACGCAAGTGGTTCGGCGACAGTTCGTTGATGTGCGCCGGAATCACACCCCACGCGCCCTGCACGAAGAACTGCATGAGAAACACGCCGAAGAGAATCCGGATCGGGCTGTGCCCGGCAATCCAGAACGGAACGACAATGAGCGCGGCCACCATCGCGGTCATCATCGCGCGGCGGCGTCCCGAGCCATCCGAGTAGAAGCCGAAGACCAGACCGCCGAGGACCGCACCGACGCCCGACAGCATCGTGACATCGGCAATTCGCGCGCGATCGTAACCGAGCGTCCCCAGCATGGTCGGATACATGTCCTGCGTCCCATGCGACATGAAGTTCATCATCGTCATCAGCAACACCAGATAGGCGAAGCGCTGCCAGTACTGGGGCAGGGAACGACGATAGGTCGCCCAATCGGTCCTGTGCTCGCGCCAGGCGTCCGACTCCTTGACCCTTGCGCGGATGAACAGCGACAGCAGCGCCGGCAGGCCGCCGAGGAAGAACATCATGCGCCAGCCATTGCCGCGATTGAGGGCGTTGAACGTGGGATAGAGGAGACGAAACGCCAGCGCAGAGAGCAGACTGCCGATGGCGTAGCCCTCCTGCAGCAGACCTGAAAGCAGGCCGCGCAGCCGAGGCGATCCCGATTCGAGCGCGAGCGAGGCGCCGACGCCCCATTCGCCCCCCATGCACACGCCGAACAACATTCGCAGCACCAGGAAGACCGAATAGCTCGGCGCAAGACCGGACAGCACCGACAACAACGCATAAAGCGTGACATTCAGCATCAGCGGCAGCCGGCGTCCGAGACGGTCCGCCATGACGCCGAAGACGACCGCGCCGATTGGACGCATCGCCAGCGTCGCGGTCAGCGCCAAAGCGATGTCGGGACGCGTCCGGCCAAACGACCTGGCCACGTCGTCGATGATGAGCGTGAGGATGAAGAAATCGAAGGCATCGAGCGTCCAGCCGAGAAATCCGGCGAGGACCGCGTTGCGCTGGTTGACGCGCGCCTCGCGCGTCATGGGAAGGAAAGCTGTATCCGCCAGAGTCATGACCGTCGAAGTGGCCAGTATACGCGGACTCAGCTTCCCGAGCGGGTGACACGCTTCAGCGCCACGTGCGCAGCCCCGGCTGCAAAGAATCCGACGAACCACGCGTAGTCATACAGCGGTCTGAGGGCTGGAACGACGAGCCCGCCCCAGGCGAGGGCGCATCCGATGGCGGTCGCCGCAATCGCCCCCGCATTCCAGCCCCTGTAGGCGCCGCCGGCCAAGTACAGGTCTTCGAGCGCGAGCTCTTTCCGGCGGACGATCCAGTAGTCTGCGATGAGCACGCCGGCAATCGATCCGAGACCGCCCGAATACCCGAGCAGCCAGGCGTAGATGTAACCCGAGGGATCCGCCAGAAGCCTCCACGGCTGGATGACGATCCCCAGGAGCCCGGTGATCAGGCCGCCCGTCTTAAAGCTGATGAGTCGCGGAAACGCGTTCGCGAAATCGTTTGCCGGCGACACGACGTTTGCCGCGATATTGACCGCGATTGTGGCGACGACCACGGTGAGCATCGACACCGAGACGACGATGGGCGACGAGAATCTGCCGACGAGCTGAACCGGATCCCAAATCGCCTGGCCGTAGATGATCGCCGTCGCGCTGGTGATCACCACCCCCATTGCTGCAAACACCGACATCGTCGTCGGCAGCGCGACGATCTGGCCGATCATCTGTTCGCGCTGGCTGCGGCCGAAGCGCGTGAAGTCGGGCATGTTCAGCGACAGCGTCGCCCAGAACCCGATCATGGCGGTGAGCGACGGTACGAAGACCGGCCAGAATTCCGAGAGCGTGCGAAACTTCGCCGGGCGTGACAGAAGGGGGCCTAGCCCGTTGGCGGTGCGGATCGCCCACCAGACCAGCACGGCCGTCATCACGAGCACGAACGGTGCCGCCCAGTTCTCGACTTCGCGAACGAGATCCATCCCGCGGTAGATGATGGCGACGTTCAGACCCCAGAACAGCAGGAACGACAGCCACTCAGTCGTCGTGTGGCCGCCGAAGCCCGCTCCGAGAAGAGTCGGCCAGGCTGGGATCAGCGCCCTCAGGAGCGTGTGGAGCGCTTCCCCACCGATCCACGCTTGGATCCCGAACCACCCGCAGGCGACGAGCGCCCGCATCAGCGCAGGCACGTTCGAGCCGAGGGTGCCATAGGCCGCTCGGGCAAAGACCGGGAACGGGATGCCGTACTTCGTGCCCGGATGCGAGTTGAGCAGGATCGGCACGAGCACGATCGTGTTCCCGAGGAGGATGGTGAACAGCGCCTGGGCCCAGCTCATTCCCGACGCCATCAGCCCCGAAGCGAGCATGTAGGTTGGGATGCAGTGGGCCATGCTGACCCACAGCGCCGCATAGTTGTAGGTCGTCCAGTTGCGCCGCACGGCCGGAACCGGCGCGAGGTCGTCGTTGTAAAGCGGGCTGGCTCGAATCCTGGCCGAATCGAACAGCTCCACGCGGCCGTCCGGCAGGGCGCGCTCGGTGACGATCATGTCCCGAACCGGGCGCATTCTATTTAGCTCGGGCGAGACTCGCCGACGCCGTCGAGGTCCGTTTCCCGATCATGGGAGCGGCACGTCGATCCAATACGGATCGTTCGCCACGGTGAACGCCACGCGTACTGTAATCATCTTCCGACCCGATCCGAGCTCCGCGACTGCTCGGCCCGATCCGATCCAGCTCTCGCCCGTGCTGTCGATCTGGAGCGGGATCGTTTCCTCGGGCTCGCCTTCGCCGCGGATCGTCAGCGACGCGCTCGACGCGACCGAAGCCGGGAGGTCTTCGCGAACGGCATCGCTGAAATACAAGTGGTGCTCGCGGCCCGACCTGTCGACAACCACCTCGTAGTGAAGGTCCCCCTTCATCAAGACCACGCCTCCATGATGAGGGTTGTGATCTCCGTGGGGCACGGTTGCCGGTTGCGCCGGCGGCGCGATGGCGGTGGCCCCGGAAGCGCTGGCAGAGGCCCCCGCGGCTTCGGCGGCCGCCGTCGTCCTCGGATCAGGCGTCGAGGCGCGGCATGCCGTGAAAAACAACAGCCCCCCCAACAAAATGCCGGTCGCCGGGACTCGACGCCCGGCAGCTCGTTCTGCACCGGGCGAGCCGGACCGTCCGGCCGAATCATTCATGGCGAAGCGCGTCGATGGGCGTGAGCTTCGACGCGCGCTCGGCCGGGTAGAACCCGAAGAACACGCCGACCGCCGCCGCGACGGCCAACGCGAGCGCCATGGACGACGCCGAGACTGCCGTCGGCCACTCGAGCGCCCACGTCAGCAACCCGGACGAAACCCACCCGGCAACGAGCCCGACGGCCCCGCCCGCCAGCGCGAGCGTCACGGCCTCCACGAGAAACTGCATGCGGACGTCCCGGGCGCGGGCGCCGACCGCGCGGCGGAGGCCGATCTCTCGCGTTCGCTCGGTCACCGACACGAGCATGATATTCATGATCCCGATGCCGCCGACGACGAGCGAGATCGCGGCGATGCCGGCGAGAAGCGCCGTCATCGTGGCGCCGGCGCGCTGGAGCGTGCTCGCCATCTCCTGCATGTTGATTTCGTCCAGCTTCGGCATGTTGGCCAGAACGAACGCAGCGACGGAGGTGTAGAGCCCCTTGCTGAGCGCTTCGGCCGCCTGCGTCTTCACCGTGAAGTCATCCGGCGGGCCCGCCGCGCCGGGAATCCCGGGCTCCGACCCCGGCGCGGGTGCCGCACCCGGGATCCCGGAGCGTGGCATCTGGTTCCCCAGGATGCCGCCCTGTCGCAAGCGCGCAACCGCGGCGCTCGCGGCTTCGGTGGAGGCGCGATGCCGGCCCCGAAGCAGCCCGGCAATGTCCGACGCGACGCGCGAGGCGTCGCCGGACTGCACCACCTCGACGGTGATCCCATGCAGATGAGCGATGCTGAGGAGATCCTGAAGGGCCGTGTACGGCACGAACACGGTCTCGCTCTGATCTTCGTCGGACGTACGCAAGAGGCCGACGATCGTGAACCGGCGATCGCGCATGGCCACCGTGCGCCCGACCACGTTCGCTGATCCGCCGAAGAGGCGCTCGGCGACAGCGCGACCCAGGACGGCAACGCTGGCGCGCGAGGCGACCTCGTGGTCGTTGAAGAACCGGCCGGGCCCAGACGACCCGGTAGAGCTTGCAAAGATTGCCGGCCACTCGACGTCCGTTCCGACGACCTGGCCGTAGAACCGCCGGAGAATCTGGTTTGCTCCCGAGCCCGCCGTCTCCCGAACCTCCGCGACCCACGCACGCAGTCGCACTGTCGCCGCCGCGTGCTTCACACCCTTGACATCGCGCCGAATGGCGTCCAAGTCCCCGACGCTCAAGGTCGTCGCCGCCCCAAGGCCGCTCGGGATGTTCGAGTCCTCGCCCCCCCGCGTGTAATTGCCGGCGCGGACGTTCACCAGGTTCGTCCCCGCCGAGCGGACCTCCTGCTCCACCGTGCGCTCGGCGCCGTTTCCAAGCGCCGCCATCATCACGACGGCGCCGACGCCAATGATCATCCCGAGCATCGTGAGCGCCGTGCGCAGCGTGTCGCGGCTGAGCGCGCGGGCGGCCAAGTGGAAGTTAACGATGAGATTCCTCATTCATACCGGAGCGACTGGATGGGGTCCAGGCGTGCGGCTTGCCGTGCCGGATACCAGCCGAAGAAGACGCCGACGAGCGCAGCGATTCCGAACGAGAGCGCGACGGCGGACGGCGACACGCTCGTCGACCATCGCAGGAACTGCGCGATGCCCATCGACGCCGCGATGCCCAGCACCACGCCGGCGAACCCGCCGACCAGGCTGAGCGTGATGGCCTCGGCAACGAACTGCCGGCGGACGTCGCTGGCCCGGGCGCCAACGGCCCTTCGCACGCCGATCTCGCGCGTTCGCTCGGTGACCGACAGCAGCATGATGTTCATGATCCCGATGCCGCCAACGAGCAGCGACACGCCGGCAATGCAGGCGAGGAGGGCTGTCATGGTCCGACTGGCGCGCTCGAGCGTCTTCGCCAACTGTTCGAGCGTGACCTTGTCGAGTCCGGACACGTTGCCAACGACGGCCCGGGCGACGTCGGGTCGCATCCCGCCCGCAGCCAGCGCCTGCCTGGCCTGCGTCGCGACGGTGAAATCGTCCGGCATCGACGGGCCGATGCCGTGGCGCACGCGCAACAGCTCCGTCACGTCCTTCGAGACCCGCGTGACCTCGCCCGTCGACGCGGCCGTGATCGTGATGTCATTCAGCTTCGAGACGTTCAGCAACCGGTGCAACGCCGTGAACGGAACGTAGACGGCATCGAACTGCCCATCGCCGGGTGCGGGGGCCACAACCCAGCTCGTGCTGGTCACCACCCCGACGACCCGGAACGGCTGGTTCCAGATCTTGAGCTCCCTCCCGATCGGGTCGTCAATCGAGCCATCGTGACCGAACAACCGCTGGGCGGCGACGCTGCCGACCACGATCACCTGCGCGGCATTCCGCTGCTCGCGGGGCGTAAAGAAGCGGCCGGCCTGAAAGGTCCATGCGCGCCGAATCAGCGGGAGCTGCACATCGGTGCCGTTCAACCGCGTGAACCAGCGTTTCGCGCCGTTCACCACATGCGCGTTCTGATGAACCCCTTCCGCTACGTACTGCACGCCCCCCAGACGCCGAATCGCGTCGGCGTCGTCCGACGTGAGCGTCGCGGCGGCGCCAAGACCGGCTTCCAGGTCCCCGAGGCGCTGGCTCGCGGTCGGGTGATCGTGCTTCTCCATCGGGTCGTTTTCTGGATGAAACAAGACAGGCACAACTCGTAGCTCGTCGCTCGTGGCTCGCGGCTCGCGCGCTCCGAGCCGCGCCTGATGATCCACGACGCCGCCGAAATCGTCTTCGGTCTTGAGCTTGTAGTTGCCCGCGGTGACGACGACCAGGTTCATGCCGGCAGCCCGGACCTGCTGCTCAATCGCCGCTTCGGCGCCCCGTCCGAGCGCAATCATCGTCAGCACCGCGGCGACCCCGATCGTCATCCCAAGCATCGTCAGGGCGGTCTGCAGGCGGTGTCGGCCCAGCGCCTTGACGGCAATCGCGAGACTTGAGCCGATGGACATCAGTCGGCCTCGCTCCTCGCACCCGCCCCGAGCGTCGCGAGCTCGTGCAACGCGAAGGTCCGCGTCGCATTCGGGCGGTCGTCGACAATGAGACCGTCCTTGAAACGGACGATCCGGGAGGCGTAGTCGGCTACCTGCTGCTCGTGGGTAATCAGCACGATCGTAATGCCTCGTTCGGCATTCAGCCGTTGGAAGATCTCCATCACTTCTACGCTGGTACGGCTGTCGAGATTGCCCGTCGGCTCGTCGGCCAGCAGAATCGACGGGTTGTTCAGCAGAGCGCGGGCAATCGCCACGCGCTGCTGCTGGCCGCCCGACAGCTGGTTCGGGTGATGGTCGGCGCGATCCGCGAGTCCCACCGAATCGAGCGCAGCACGCGCGCGCCGGCGGCGCTCGCGCGGCGAGATACGCCCGTGGTTGGCGTACAGCAGCGGCAGCTCCACGTTTTCGAGCGCAGACGTGCGCGGCAGGAGATTGAACCCCTGAAACACGAAGCCGATCTGCTCGTTGCGGACGAGCGACAGCTCATCGTCCGAGAGACGCGATACATCTCGGCCGTTCAGCAGGTAACGCCCGTCCGTCGGACGGTCGAGGCAGCCGACGATGTGCATGAAGGTTGACTTACCCGAGCCGGACGGCCCGACGACGGACAGGAACGCCCCCGAGTCGATGTCGAGCGTGACATGACGGAGCGCGTGGACCGACACCTCCCCGACTTGGTAGACCTTCGCGAGATCGCGAACCGAAATCAGGGGCGCTATCAATGGGTCTGGACCGCCTTCGTCTGAGCCGCAAAGTTATAGAAGATTGCGGCCTGCGCCTTTTCTGCCCCCGACATCCCGTAGACTTTGCCCGCGCCCTCGATGACGTAGTACTCGTTGGCAGCGTGGGCATTGCCGCCGTGTCCGGCGCCCCCCATGCCAATCGGCATCGACACCGGCGCGACGCGCTCGCCGACCTCCTCGTTCGAGAACAGATAGGCCGGCCAGTAGCCGCCGAGGATGCTCGAGTAGTGCGCCGGCGCGCCGTGCGGAATATCGAACTGATCGTACATCTCGGTCATCGCGCGCGCGATATCGGTGTCGTACGACATCTTCGACCACGGCACGTCGCCGATGACCTTCAGCTCGACGTCTTTGTAACCGTTGCGATCGAGCTGCTCGCGGATCCGCTTGACGATCTGCATGCCGTTCATCTTGGGCACGTAGCGTATGTTGTGTTTCGACGTGATCTTGTTCGGGAGAATCGCTCCGGCTCCTCCCGCATACATGTTGCCGCCCCAGATCCCGTCGAGATTGAAAGAGGTCCCGTAGCGGCCCATCTTGAGCATCGTAAACGGATCATCGGAAATGAACCGGGCGACGCCGAGATTGGCCGCCGCGATTTTCATGTCCGTCTTGGCCGCCGCCGTTTTCAGCTGCTCGACTTCCGGCACCGACAGCGGCTCGACGCCATCGAAGAATCCCTTCACGCGCGGCGTATTGCCGTCATCGGACACGAGAGATGCGAGCATCTTCATGTGCCGCCAGGCAGGGCTGTCGACGGAGCGCTTGTTGCTGCCGTGAATGTCCGACTGGACGGGACCGCGGCCCCATGAGCGGCCGCTCGTCGTGAGCTCGAAATACACACACCCTTCAGAGCCGCCCCCCACGCCGGCGCTGCCGCTCGGCGCCTGGGATCCGGACTCGCCGATCAGGGCCTCCACGTTCCGGAGGAGATCGGGATGATCCTTGACGAACTTTCGCACGCCGACGTCCATACGTTCCTCGTCGCCCTCGGCCACGAAGACGATGTTCACCGGCAGCTTGCCCGTCACGGCCTTGATCGCCAGCAGGGCGTTGAGCTGAGCCATCTCCGGACCCTTTGAATTGGTCGCGCCGCGACCGATCAGGACCTTCTTGTACGGCGGCTGCTCGACGAGGCGCGCTTCGAACGGCGGCGACGACCAGGCATCGGGCTGCGTGACCGGCATCGTGTCGTATTGCCAGTAGATCGCGATCGTTCGCGGCGCGCCTTCGTCGCAGCGCGCATACACGACGGGGTTTCCCGGCGCACCCCACTCGGTGATGCCGACGTCGAACACGCGAGACTCCTGGCATCCAAGCTGCTCGAAGAAGCCCTTGACCATTTCCGCCGATTCAGGGATGCCCTCGCCGCTGTTCGAGATGCTCGGTTGCCGAATCCATTTCTGCAGGCTTTCGACGTGCTCGTCGATGTGCTCATCGATGTAGGTGAAAACCCTCTTGAGATCGTCGTTCGTGATCTTCGAGAGGGCGGGCTTGATCTCCGTATCGCCGTCCGGACGGATGCCGAGCCGCGACGCGGCCGGCCTGGCCGCCGGCGCTCCGTCGGCGGAGGCCGTCTTGCCCGAGGTCGAGCACGCCGTTGCAAGTGCGGGAACGCAGAGGATCGTCACCAACCAGCGCATACGCTTCTCCTTAAGGGCGAGATTATGGCCTGATCCAGTCCTGATATGCCTGCCACCGGGCCGCCCCGCTTCGCGACCGGACATCATTGTCGACCAGGTCGCGTCCGACGGTATAGGTGACGGCGTAGGTTCGAAACTCGTTGAAGAACTTGAGCGTCGCCTCTGTCGACTCCTGGGGCATGAGCGCCTCGTCCTCGAGCGCCGTCGCGGCGCGGACGAATTCCAGGTCGCCATCGAGATAGCGCCGCGCGATATCCACCTGCACCCAGCGGAGCCGATCGACAAGGCGCGCAACTCGCAGATAGGTCTCGACATGGCCGACATCGGCGACCTCCGCCAGAGGAAGCCCTGCCGGTCCGACCCCCGGGGAGAGCCCCGCAAGCGCGAACAGTTCGCGTTCGATCACGACCCGGCTCGTTCCTGGAAATGCGAGCTCGACGGCAAACGTCGCCGCGCCTTCGGTTCGCAAGGTCTGCGGCGAGAACATCGGTTGGACCGGCAGGTCGATCAGGCTGTTGATGGCGTGATGGCCGGGATACGTTTCATGACACGCGAGCTCGAGGAGACGATCGACCGTGTACGAGAAGTCCAGGTTGATGACCGTTCGGCTTCGGCCGTGGCCTTCGTAGCGGGTGAACGCGCTCCAGGGCATCCCGTGCGTGTACTCGATGCTCACGCCCTCGTTCGGCGGGAGCGATAGATGATCAAAGGTCACGCGACGGCAGGCCTCGACGGCCCGCGTCACGACCACGGGCACCCGGTCGCGCGCGACGACGAATCGCCGATCGAACGCGCGGTAGCGCGGCGCCAAAGTGCCGTGCCCGGGCAGGAGCGCGTCGAGCTCCCGGCGCGCGGCCTCGAAGGCGGACGGATCACGGGTGCCGGCGTCCACGCCGAACAGCTCTCGGCTCTCCTCATCAAAGGAGAGATGACGGCCTGTCAACAGATCGACGCGCGCGACGACGGCCGCGAGCTGGCGGGAGAGAAAGGCGCGACGCGACCGGTCCACCGCGGTCCTGGCCCCGTCTCTCGCGAGCTCGTCAACGAGCGCGGCAGCGGCTCGCCGAATCTCGGGCAACGGCGTCTGCTCCGCTCGCGCGCGATCGAGCCAGACGGGGGGGCCCGCGTAGAAGTCCAGAGAATCAGCGTCGCGCTGCCCGAGCGCGAGTACGATCCTGACGTAGGCGTCGAACTGCCGATCCAGCGTGACGCGAAACGCGAAATCCCGCGCGTCGCCGCAGCCGGATGCGAATGCGAGCGCGCCGATCGCCGCGCCGACTGCGACGCGTAACGCGCGTCGCTTCACGTGACCGCGGCGCCGCCTCACTTGATGGCGCGTTCGGCGTATCCCTCGGCGTCATACGCATCGTGTTCATACCCGCCACGATAATCTCGTTCATCCGGCCGCCGAATCTTCGCCTGCGCGACGACCCGGTCGCGGCGCAGACCAACGATGTCCGAGACGTGTGTCCAGCCCTTGTCGGCGTGCTCGTCGAGGAAGCGCCCCAGCCCGTCGCGCAACTGCCGGATGACGTTCGGTCCGATCGCGTGGTCCAGCATCGCGGCCGTGCACACCTGCACGGTGCCGCACCCGAGCAGGAAGTAATTGAGCGCATGCTCGAAGGTCGAGACGCCGCCGATGCCCGAGAAGCTCCGATCGGGAAAGGCCAGCGTGAGCTGTGACATCTTGGCGAGCGACAGCGGGAGGATCGCGGGCCCGCCCAGGCCGCCGGTCGACACGAGACCGTCGACGTTCACCTCGAACTCGAGCGTCTCCGGATCGACGAGCGGCAGCGACGTGAACGTATTCGACGATGAGACGGCGTCCGCCTGGCCGAGGAACGCGCCCCTCGCCTCGACGACAATGTCGGTGGTCGACGGCGTCAGCTTGGCCCATACCGGAACCGTCGCCACCTCTTTGACCGCCTTGGCGACGATCGAGACCAGCTCGGTGTCCTTGCCGACGTTCGACCCCATGTCGGGCCGGTCCATGTGGGGACACGACAGGTTCAGCTCCAGCGCGTCACACCCCTGCTCCTGACATGCCACGGCGAGCTCCTGCCAGTGGCGCAGCTCAGTCTCGTTCCCCGAGCCCGCCATGACCGAGGCGACCAGGATGCGGTCCGGAAACGCCTTCTTGATCCGTGCGAGCCGGGGCACCCACCAGTCGAGCGTCTTGTCCGAAATGAGCTCCCAGTTCCATGACGAATGCAGCGCCGTGCCGGGCCGCTTCTTCATCGACAGGTGCGGTGAATCGCCATCGGCGCGCAGGAACTTCGTTTTTGGTCCGACGACGTTCACGACGGGGTGCAAGCCGATGGTCTTGGTGACCACGCCCCCCCATCCGGCTTCGAAGGCGCGCAGGATATTCGACTCCGACTCGGTCGGCGGCGCCGATGACAGCAGGAACGGGTTCGGGAATCGCAGGCCCGTAAACGTCGTTGAAAGATCGGCCGACATCACAGCTCCATGCCGCTACGTGCGCGCTCGGCGCTTCAAGAACGAACCTTGCCCCGCTCGTCCGGCGAACTGGCCGTTCTCGATCACCACCCGCCCGCGCGACAGGACCGTATCGGCGGCGCCGGTCACCCGGCGCCCTTCATAAGGGTTGTAGTCCACTTTCATGTGCAGCGTCTTGGCTGCCAGCGTAACGGTGCGATTGGGGTCGAAGATGACGATGTCGGCGTCCGATCCGGGGGCGATGGTGCCTTTGCGCGGAAACAGGCCGAAGATCTTCGCGGGAGACGTCGATATCAGCTCGACGAACCGGTTCAACGAGATGCGCCCTTCCCGCACGCCGCCGTCATACACGAGGCTCATGCGGGTCTCGATGCCCGGCGCGCCGTTGGGAATCTTCGAAAAGTCGCCGCGACCGAGCTCCTTCTGCTCCTTCATGCAGAAGGGACAGTGATCGGTCGAGATGCATTGGAGATCGTTGAATGCGAGCCCCTGCCAGAGCTGCGCCTGCTTGGCTTTCTCGCGCAGCGGAGGGCTCATCACGTACTTGGCGCCGCCGAAGTCCGGCTCCTCATAATTATCGTAGGACAAAAACAAATACTGGGGGCACGTTTCGGCGTACGCGGGAAGACCACGATCGCGCGCCTCGGCCACCATCTCGAGCGCCTCGGCTGCCGAAAGGTGCACGATGTAAACCGGTACGTCCGCGATCTCGGCGAGGGCGATGGCTCGGTGCGTCGCTTCCGCCTCCGCCCGCGCTGGCCGCGTGAGCGCGTGATACTTCGGAGCCGTCTGACCCGCCCGGAGCGCGCGCTGGACGAGCACGTCGATGACGTCGCCGTTCTCGGCGTGCATGCAAATCATCCCGCCGTTCTTGCCCGTTCGAAGCAGCGCCTTGAAAATGCTGCCGTCGTCCAGCATGAACACGCCGCGATACGCCATGAACAGTTTGAAGGACGTCACGCCCTGACAGACCAGCGCGTCCATTTCCTGCTCGGTCTGGTCGTTCAGGTCGGTCATGATCATATGAAAGCCGTAGTCGATGACCGCCTTGCTCTCGGCCTTCCTCATCCACGTTTCCCACGCGTGGTGCAGCGTCTGCCCCTTGTACTGGATGGCGAAGTCGACGATAGAGGTCGTGCCGCCGAATGCCGCAGCGATCGTGCCGGACTCGAAGTCGTCGGCAGAGGTCGTGCCTCCGAACGGCATGTCGAGGTGCGTGTGCACATCGACGCCGCCGGGAAGGACGTACTTGCCAGTGGCATCGATGCTTTTGTCGGCGCGGATGTCGAGGCGGGTGCCAATCGCGGCGATTCGCTCGTCCTCGACGAGCACGTCGCCCTCGTACTGATCGACCGCCGTCACGATCGTGCCGTTGGTGATGAGCGTGCGCATCCGTGCCCTGTCAGAACCAGCGCGATATCGTGACTTTCTTGTCCGTGTAGAACTCGAACGCGTCGCGGCCGTGCGCCTTCAAATCGCCGAAGAAGCTGTCCTTGGCCCCGCCGAACGGAAAGTACGCCATCGGCGCGGCCACGCCGACGTTGACGCCGACCATGGACGCCGTGGCGTGCTTCGCAAACTCGCGCGCGGCCTTCCCGCGCGATGTGAAGATCGACGCCGCGTTGGCGTTGGGATGCGACTTCATCAGGGCGATCGCATCATCGAGCGACTTCACAGGCGAGATCGCGGCCACTGGTCCGAAGATCTCGTCGTGCCCGATCGTCATCCGTATCGAGACCTCGTCGAACAGCGTCGGCCCGACGAAGTAGCCCCGCGGCCGGTCGGGCACTCGCGTGTCCCGGCCGTCGACGAGCAGTTTGGCCCCGTCGACCACGCCCTTGTCTATGTAGCCCCGCACGCGCTCGCGGTGCCTCTCACTGATCACCGGCCCCATCGTCACGCCAGGCTGGGTCCCGTCGCCGACCCTCAATGATTTCGCCGCCTCGACCATGCGATCGCGCGTTTCCTGGTGGACGTGGCCAACGGGCACGAGCATGCTCCCCGCCAGGCACCGTTCGCCGGCGCAACCGTAGAACGACTCGGCGATCGCCGCCATGGATCGATCGAGATCGGCATCGGGCATGACGACGACGAAGTTTTTCGCGCCGCCGAGCGCCTGGACCCGCTTTCCTGCGTGAGTGGCGCGCTGATAGACGTGTCTGGCGACCGGCGTGGAGCCCACGAAGGAGATGGCTCGGATCCCGGGGTGATCGCAGAGCGCGTTCACGACTTCGCTGCCGCCGTTCACGAGGTTCACGACGCCCGGAGGGAGGCCACACTTCTGAAGCAACTCGGCCATCATCCGCTGCGACAGCGGCACCTGCTCCGACGGCTTCAACACGAATGTGTTGCCGGTCACGATGGCAAAGGGCAGGAACCACATCGGCACCATCGCAGGAAAATTGAAGGGCGCAATCGCGGCGCACACACCAAGGGGCTGCCGCACGACGTGGCAGTCGATCCCGCTTGCGATGTCCTCGAGCGCGGAGCCCTGCATCAGCGACGGCGCACCACAGGCAACCTCGACGCACTCGATCCCACGGCGCACGCTTCCCCGAGCTTCGTCAAGCGTCTTGCCGTGCTCGGTTGTGACGATCCGGGCCAGCTCCTCGAAGTGCTGCTCGAGCGCTCCCTTGAACTTGTGGAGCACCTGCGCGCGCGCGTTCACCGGAGTATCCCGCCACCCAGGAAGCGCCGCGGCCGCGGCGTCAACGGCGGCGCCGACATCGGCGGCTGTCGAAAGGGGCGTGCGACCGATCACGTCGCCCACGGCCGGATTGTGGACGTCGTAATAACTGGTCGCGCTGGATATCACCCAGCGGCCGCCGATGAAATTGTCGAGGGTCACGACGTCCATTCGAGTTGCGACGTCAGCCATGCCGATCTCCTGAGAAAAAGCCCATTATAGGGCCAGCTCGCCACGACATTCAGAGCGACGCCGCGGTTCCCAGGAGCAGCGGCTTGGCTTCGCTCGCCCACCCCTCCTCCCATGTCGGCCGCGCGGCTCGCCGCGATCCTGCGCGCAGCCGATCGAGCTGCGACGAGCCAACGGGGAACGTCTCGAACAGATCGAACAGCAGATCCGCCAGCTGACGGGCCGTCGAAAAGAGGAGGCCGTTGTCGCCGTGCCGGACCCGCTCCGCCAGGCACGCGCCGTAATCCAGCGCGCACACCGGCACGCCTGCGCCAAACAGATCGACGACCTTCATCGGAATGTCGACGCCGGACGATGAGCGGTGGAGGCAGAGTCCAAGGTCGGCGCTGCCCACCACACGAGGGTAGTCCTCGGGATCGAGCCATCGCGTGCGGAGCTGGATGCGACGCGCGGGTAGACCGGCGAACCGGCGCTCGAATTCGGCGCGCCGGGTGCCGTCGCCCGTGACGAGAATGACCAGATCCGGGAACCGGCGGGACGGACCGCCAGCCTCCCAGCCGCGGATGCGGTCCTCAATCTGAAGCACCGCATCGATGACGACGTCGAAATCCTCGTCTGCCGTCCAGCCGGTCGGACTCACGATGAACCCCACGGGGCCCGCCCCGCGAATCCCCAGGCGTGTGAACAGCGCTTGCCTGATCTGCTCGCGCTCCGTTCGCTCAATCGATACGAACGCCGACGCCGGGCGATCGTACAGGACGCGGACAGTCGACAGCTTGAAGCGATCGGTAAGGAATTTCGCGAACCCCCGCGAGACGCAGAGGTTTGCGTCAGCCGCTCGCCCCGCGATCTTCTCCAACCAGCGCCCAAGCCGAACAGCCGGGTGCCCTCGCCCCAGGCGCAGCGCCAGGATCGTGTAGCCGAGGTTGTGCCAGTCGACGATCAGGCGTGCCCCGCGCAGGCGAGCCACGATCCAGGCGACGTGCAGCGTCGGCAGGGCAGGCGGATTCTGCACGAGCAGGAGGTCGAATGTCGGCAGGCGCAACAGCGCGACGAAGAGCCGTACGCTTAAACGGAAGCCGTCGATGAATGCGGCGAACGCGTACAGGAGCGAGGACATCACCGGCCAACCTCCCACCCGCTCCCTGAGCGTCGCGTTCGGGATCGTGTGAACGGTGATGCGCGAATCTGCGGCAAGGGACTTCGGAAGTGGCGCGCCCGCGTAGCCGACGAAGTCCACGTCAACGCCGCTGGCGGCCAGCGCGCGGGCGTGGTACTGCATGCGAGGACTGCGCCCGAGATCCCCTGCGACAACGACGGCGGCGTGCATCTTGGAGGGCGTGGAATCGACGAGAGCCGATCTAGCATAACCTACGCGACGCGTGGCTCGCGCTCAGGTCGAGCTAACATGTGCATCGGCGTGCGACACCTGCTGACTCCTCTGCTCTGGCTGCTCGTGGCCGTCCCGCTGGCGTCTCAGCCCGCGCGCTTGGATGTGCTGATTCGAAACGGCCGAGTGCTTGACGGCACCGGCAATCCCTGGCGGGCGGTGGATATCGGGATCCGTGGGGGACGCATTGTAGACATGGGCCGCCTCCCGGCGGCGACCGCGGCGCGCGTCATCGATGCGAAAGGGTTGACCGTCTCACCCGGGTTCATCGACGTTCATTCACACGCCGCCGACGGCCTCGCAGGCCCGCTGAAGGAAGGGCGCCAGCTGCTTGCCCAAGGGATCACGACCGTCGCTCTCAACCCCGACGGCAGCGGACCAATCGATCTTCGAGCGCAACACGCGGGTTTCGAGCAGCGCGGCGTCGGTGTCAACGTCGCACTCTACGTGCCGCACGGTTCCATCCGCCGCGAGGTCGTCGGCATGGCCGATCGCGACCCGACGCCCGCCGAGCTCGAGCAGATCGTGACGCTCGCCCGGCGCGGCATGGAAGCGGGCGGCATCGGGCTGTCTTCGGGTCTCTACTACGCGCCCGGCAGCTACGCCCGGACCGAGGAGGTCATTGCGCTCGCGAAGATCGTGGGCGAGATGGGCGGGGTGTACGAGAGCCACATCCGCGACGAAGCCGACTACAGCATCGGCGTCGTCGGCGCCGTAGAAGAGGTCATCCGCATCGCCGAAGAGGGACACATTCCCGCTATCGTCGCGCACATGAAAGCGCTCGGACCCGCCAGTTGGGGGCTGTCGATGGCGCTCGTCGAGCGCATTGCTCAGGCGCGCAACCGCGGCGTCGAGGTCTACGCGGACCAATACCCCTACGACGCGAGCGGCACGAGCATTGTCGGCGCGCTCGTCCCTCGGTGGGCCGAAGTCGGCGGGCAGCCTGAGCTCATCAAACGCATCGACGGCGCCGATCACGATCGACTTGCCGCCGATATGCGACGCAATCTCGAGCGCCGGGGCGGAGCCGACAGCCTGGTGATCTCTGTGTATCGCCCGGACCGGTCGCTCGAGGGGCAGTCATTGGCAGCCGTCGCCACGGCGATGAGCCTGGCGCCCGAGGAAGCGGCAATGGCGCTCCTTCGCAAAGGGGGCGCGGGCCTCGTGTCGTTCAACATGTCGGAGCGTGACATCGAGCTCATCATGCGGCAGCCGTTCACCATGACGTGCACCGACGGCGACCTCGTACCGTTCGGGCGGGGCAAACCGCACCCGCGCGGCAACGGCGCGTTTGCCCGCAAGCTCCACGTGTACGTGCACGACCGCGGCGTCATCGATCTGCCGTTTGCCGTTCGCTCGATGACGAGCCTGCCGGCGTCCGTGTATGGCATGAAGGATCGCGGTATGCTCAGGCCCGGTGCGTGGGCGGACGTGCTGATTTTCGATCCTGCTCGAGTCCGGGACGCGGCGACGTATCAGGAACCGCATCAAATCGCCGAAGGCATGGAATACGTCCTGGTGAACGGAGTGATCGCGAAGGACGGCAACCTGTTCACGGACACGCTCGGGGGAAAGGTCGTGACGCCTGAACGATAGCGGCTACCTCCTGGAGCTCGCGAACGACTGCGTGCACTGCGGTTTCTGCCTTCCGGCCTGCCCGACCTACCTGCTGTGGGGGCGCGAGGCTGACTCTCCGCGCGGCCGTATCTATCTGATGAAGGCGCACCTCGAGGCGCGGACGACCATCTCGGAGAGCTTCGAGCGTCACATGGACGCCTGTCTGGGATGCATGGCGTGCGTCACGGCCTGCCCGTCCGGCGTCCGATACGACCAGTTGATCGAACACACACGGCCTCTCGTTGAGCAGCTCGGCACAAGGCCGCTCGTCGACCGTATGTATCGAGGGCTGCTGTTTGGCCTGTTACCGTATCCTCGGCGCTTGCGGTGGATCGCTCGGGCGTTGCGAACGGCGCAACGCCTGGGCATCCAGCGCGCCTTCCGCGCATCCGGCCTGGCCCGAATGCTTCCCGCTCGCCTTGCGGCGCTCGAGCGGCTCGCGCCGCCCGCGATGCCACCAAACGGTCGTGACCAGCTGCCAGCGACCATCGCCCCCGCTGGAACGGCCCGCCGGCGTGTGGGGCTCCTTCTCGGCTGCGTGCAGCGCGTGTTCTTTCCGCAAGTCAATCACGCCACCGCCCGAGTGCTGGCCGCGGAGGGGTGCGAGGTCGTGGTCCCTCAAGGGCAGCAGTGCTGTGGCGCCTTGATGCTCCATGCAGGCCGCATCGAGGACGCGCGGGTCGCCGCGCGCCGTCTTATCGACGCGTTCGAGCCGGGTCAGGCGGGCCGCGCCCGCAACGGACCTCTCGACCACATCGTCATCAACGCGGCCGGGTGCGGGTCGGCGATGAAAGAGTACGCAGAGCTCCTGCGCGACGATTCTGATTATGCCGACCGGGCACGCGCGTTTGCCGAACGATGCGTCGATATCTCTGAGCTGCTGGCGCAACTCGAACCGCAAGCGCCGCGTCACCCCCTACGCCTCCGCGTGGCGTATCACGACGC
>Ga0306926_10001607_pt1 | contig 22574 bp, 22 predicted proteins | sample flu12Cox44000178_FD_203759 | JGI IMG/M metagenome (GOLD analysis project Ga0306926, IMG submission 203759) | Lab enrichment of tropical soil microbial communities from Luquillo Experimental Forest, Puerto Rico - flux8day.12C.oxic.44.000.178 (v2)... | ecosystem: Environmental > Terrestrial >...
CTGAACAATGTCGCTTCCATGGCGCCACGCCATGGTTCCTGACGTCTCCCGGCCCACCGCCGCAGCGCATCGTGGGTCGCTCGCAGTCTGCCTTCTTCGACAATCTGGCCGTCGGCCATCTTGACGCAGTAGTTGATGCTTTTCTTGTGCACATCGAATCCGATATAGTGGTTGACGTTCATGGGGTTCTCCTGTGTGAGGTTTCTGAGCCGGCTGTCCTAAGCCGGTCTCGGCATTGTAGCCTTCAGGAGAACCCTTCTTCATCTCAGCCCTTATACATTCAAACAGGCGATAGCCATGGCGCAGCTCCTCAAATACTTTCACCTAAATTATACGTAGTCCGAGGGCGCCCGGATTTCTTTCGGCAGCCGAAATTCGTCAACGTTTCTGCTCAGCAGTAGACTCCGAGGGCAATGATCCACACAGTGATCAAGAAACCGGCGGGCAGGTTGATGTTCATGGTCAGTGCGGAAAATCCTGTATAGGCGGTCACAACACCGCTCACAGCTAGGGGTGCCTCGCGCACCATGGGGAACGGGCCACCTGGAAAGCGGCGATCGATCAGGAAAGCGATTCGGCAGATCGTAATGGTAAGTCCACGAAAGCAATCAGGTAATACTGGCGAACCCTCTCTCGACTTGTCTTACGCCGAAAGCCGGTTGGAAAAGCGTCACCTTTTCTGGCTCATGCGCCGCAGCCCAACTGTTCACCATCGCTTTCAGGGCACCGCTGGCCACAGCTTGCAGCGCACCGCCAGAGCCGTGCAAGCGACGGCACCCATCATCCCAAAACAGCCCACTCAGCGGCCGGACCGTCGATCATCCTCCGCGCGAGCAGCACGAGCCTGTATGCCGTCAGCACGACCGATCCCGTCACATCCGCCCTCGTCGCATTACTCCTGCCTTTGGTTGCTTTAGCCGCAGTTTACATCCCGGCGCGGCTGGCGACCAGGGTCGATCCTGTATTTTCGCTAAGTGTGACTGAACCCATATAACAGGCGCAATGGTTGTCGCCAATCGCCAAGACTAGCAACTCGCTGTGCAGCTAGCCGGCCCCGTTAACTATCTGGGGCGCTCCTTGTCTTTTCCAGCGCACGGCTTGCAAGTCCGGGACCGCCTCCGCTTTCCCTTTTTGCAAATCCGAGCGCCCTGGAAGCGTGTGGCGACGCGGCCGCCGGCTGGGTCATAATCCTGATCGTGACCTTCCCCGAGTGGCTTGAACCAATGGCAGCGACCCTGACGCAGAACCGTTTCACTGGGCCGGAATGGATTTTCGAGCGCAAGTTCGACGGCATCCGGCTCTTGGCGTTTCGGCAGGGCGGTGTCGTCCATCTGTTGTCACGAAACCGGCTGTCACAGAATTGCCCCCCAGTCGAGGCAGCGATCGCCAAGCTCGACGTGGCGGACGTCATTATCGACGGCGAGCTCACCTGGGGACGTGACGGCGTAATCTACCACGTGTTCGATGTCCTCTGGCTTAATGAGCGCGATCTCACCGAATTGCCACTCGACGAGCGCCGAGCGGTGCTTGATGCACTCGTCCTGTTTCCCCCGGTGCAAAGGGTTGCGCGCCTCACCGATCCAAAGCCTTGGGAGCGCGCCTGCCATGAAGGTTGGGAAGGTGTGATCGCGAAGCGGCGCGACTCGCGGTACGAACATCGGCGCTCGCCGCTCTGGCTAAAGATGAAATGCGAATCGTCCCAAGAGTTGGTGGTCGGCGGGTTCACCGATCCACAAGGCGGTCGCGTCGGCTTGGGTGCGCTGCTGTTAGGTTTTTTTGAGGCTGACCAATTCGTCTTCGCGGGAAAGGTCGGGACCGGATTCGACACCAAGTTGCTCCTGGCCTTGCGCGAGCGGCTCGATGGCATTGAAGTTCCCACGTCGCCATTTACTAAGGCCGTGGGTCTACCGCGTCTTCGAGCGCATTGGGTGCAGCCGGAGATTGTAGTCGAGGTCGCATTTATCCGATGGACAGCTCATGGGAAACTCCGCCACGGCCGGTTCTTGCGGCTTCGCAATGATAAACCGGCCCGCGAGGTGGTGCGGGAGACGGCTTGATCACACATCCGGAGAAGTTGCTTTTCCCGGCCGACGGAATCACGAAAGGTGAACTCGCCTCCTATTACGAAGCGATCGCGCCCCTCATGGTACCGCACTTGAGCGGCCGGCCGATCACGATGGAACGGTATCACCGAGGCATTGGAGAGCCTGGTTTTTTCCAGAAGGACGTCTCGAAGGGATTCCCCGACTGGCTTGCCCGTGTCGAAGTTCCGAAGAAACGCGGAACCGTGCATCATCCGCTTGTGTCGGATGCGCGGTCGCTAGTCTGGCTCGCCAATCAAAACTGCATCACTCCTCACGTTTGGATTTCACGCGTGCCCGACCTATACCAGCCAGACCTTTGCGTCTTCGACCTCGACCCTGCAGAAGACCGCCCGGCCGCCCTGCGCGAGGCGGCAATCGCCCTGCGTAATTTTCTGCAAGACCTAGGGCTTAACAGTTGGATAAAGACTTCGGGGTCGAAGGGTTTCCACGTTGTTGTCCCTCTCGATCGCCAGTGCGATTACAGCGAGGTGGCGTCCTTTGCGCACCGTGTCGGCCGTGTGTTAGTGAGCAGACACCCTAATCAATTGACGCAGGAATTCGCTAAGGCCGATAGAGGCGGTCGGATACTGATGGACACCGGTCGCAATGAATACAGCGCAACCTTTGCAGCCGCTTATGCGGTACGCCCCAGGCAAGGAGCGCCCGTTTCGGCACCGTGCACCTGGCACGAGGTGGAGAGCGGTGCGGTCGGGCCGCAAACGATTACGCTCCGATACATTCAGAAGCGCATTTCGGATGTAGGCGAGCTCTGGGCAGAAATGCTTAAGGAAAAGCAGTCTCTACTAAGCGCAATTGAACAGCTGAAGGGATGCGAAAGCGCACATTGATTGCCCATTTCTGGTGAGGCCAAACGTGTCAAGCTATTGCCCGAACACTTCACTGCCCGGGAACGTTAGCGCGAAACCGTACCACCGCGTAAAAATCTGCTGCGGACGTTCCATCCCCTGCCGCTTGCCTCCCCGATCCAAGAGTACCCCCGATCGCACGACCGACCCGCTGTCGAGCATGACGTCTTTGTCCTGCATCCTGGCTCCTGCCGAATTTACATACAGCGCTGCCGGCGTGTTGCTCTCGGGATCGATGTAGATCAACAGCGCCCGCCCGTCCAGGCGGTCGATGAACGCATCGCCCCTTTCTCGAATCCGTGCCACTGGATAATACCGGCGCACCGTGGCGGACCACACTCCCAGCCCCAGCTCCATCCGCGGGCGCCGCTGGTCCTCCGTGCCGAGTGTTGTTCGAAAGCGGTCACTCATGACCGCGTCCGGATTCGGTCCCGCGGGTCCCTGATTCGCTCGGCCCTGCCCGCCGCCGGCACGACCCCCGCCGATCCCACCGACTGTCCCAAACTGCTTTCCCCCTGCAAAATACACCCGATCCGAGATCGCAATCTCCGTTTTGGCATCCTGCTCCAGCGCCTGCTTCGCATTCATTTGCAGCAGGTTACCCGGCGGGCCTAACGTGCGGCCAACCAGCGGCCCATATTCCGCCTCACCCGTAATGTGGTTCCACAGCGTGTGGGTTTCGGCATCGTACAGCGTGAACAACCCGTCGTAGAGGCCTGCGTTGGTGAAGTGGTGCAATTTGCCGTCAATGGTGGGGACCAAACTGGCCCCGCTATTGCAAGCCGGTCAAAACGTGGCCATCCAGTCTTTGTTGCGAGCTCGCCCCTGTGCGATGTGGTGATACGTCATTTGATCTGTGATCAGCACGAGTCTTCCGGCCGCCGTCTCAATCACCAGCACCCGGGTGTCAGCGGCAATCTTGCCCTCGTCCAGGGCTTTCTTGAGCGGATCGGTCTGGTTGACGTAAAAGGTTTCGAAAGTGCCTACTGCGGTAGGGGCAAAACGCGCTATATCGAACCCGGGTTTGGCCGGTCCCTTAGGGAGCTGCGGCATCACCGGAGACTGGGCAAGCGCCGCGGCGGCGAAAACGGTTCCGAAGCAGTATCTACTCAACATGGTTTCACCTCACTATTCGAAGGCAACGCGCCTTTCGGCCTTCTGATCGACTGCAGCGCTCCAGATCGTTAGGTCGTGTAGCGGCATAGTCTGTACGATACGTTTGTCAGTTTAACGAAGTCCAGATTCGATGGGAACCTCCATGCGCTGCAACGATGTGGCCGCCCCGTAGAGCGTAAGAGAAACTATCTCGTCATGAAGTGCAGGTCATCATCGCGAACGGAAAGGTGCAGGCCGCACCGGCAGTCTCAAACCATGTACGTCACGTCCGATACGAGTGTCGGGCAGCAAAGATCATATCCTTGATCCCGGGATTGTCGGACATCCCAGCGAACGTGAAGATATACTTTTTTCGCTTTGAGCCACGGGCAATCTCGACAAGCTCGGAGGCCTCAATGCGCCTCGCCTTTCCGCGACACGCTATTCCGTTTGAACAGCGGTGACCCTCGTCAGTCCAGTGTAAGCGCGGTCAGTTCAGCGACCGGACTCCAAATCTTTGCTGATGGAGGATCAGCCATGAAGCTTCAAAAGTGCTTAGGCTAAGGTTGGCACTAATCATATTAGGCTCGTTCGCGGCGAATTATGCCGCTTTTGCGGACAGCCAGGATGTTCGGTACGCTGCCATCCGCCACAGATAAAGAGTCGGCCCCGATGGCGGCTATTTTGACGCGCACTTAGCGAGCGAGTGGTCGTTGCTCTTGTAGCAGTTTCCAGTGTCGTTGAGGTCTTTGGCCATCTCCGTTTTATCGGAAACGATCTTCGTATGACAGTAGTTGCAAGCTTTTTTTTCTTTTTTCGAGTATTCGGGCGTGCCATAGCTCGAAGAAGTGCAAAGAACAAAGCCGGCGAAAAGGATAGCACTCGGTGCGACGAGTTTCAGATGCATGGGATTGCTCCATTCATAGACCTAGAATATGGCGCGTCGAAGGGCCGCTTCCGAAAAATTGATGATCTGCACGGAGAAGACGGAATCGGACGCGCTCATTCCATGTCGCTGATGATAAGACGAAATGCACGATTCAGCAAAAGCGACCAGCAGGATTGTGGGCTAAGTGCGAGCCTCAGTCACTGTTTCGGATTGATGCTTATGCGAAGTGGCTGGATCTATTTTTTGTGCGGCCGCCTTCGATAGGATCAGTAAACATGAGGAGGACCGGCCGTGCAGCAATCGCCGCGATTACGTTCCTTGGCAGAGGTGCGAGCGGGCACACCCGGCTGGAGGCTGTCGAACCGCTGTCGATGTCTACAAACAGAACTCCCGGTGCCGGCGGCAACTACGTGGGCAGCGACCACTGTGTGCTCCGCCATGACGCGGAGGCCGCACAGTTTTCTAAGACCGTTCATACGCGACTGAGGGCCGAGCCTTACCGTAGAGCTTGAATCACGGTGCCTGTGTTTTATTGGGCTGGCTATGTGGATTCTGAGTCGGCGTGGATGCGTACTCGGTATCTTAATTGTGGGCTGACCGCCTCGGCAAAAATCTATGCGCTGCCAGATGCTCTGAGAGGTTGGCGGCAGCACAGGTGCAACGGTTTAAGGCAAGTCGGTACCGTTTCCTGGAATTCTCATCGATTCCTTCCCCGGACACTCTGCGCGCCTCCAAGTCTTGTTGCATGCCCGTGCCGCGCCTCTGCGTTGCAGGAATGCATCTCCGCGAACAGGGGCTCGCAGAATTTGCAGAGGGGAATCATGACTGCTCTCTCTATCAGTTACGCGAGCATCCCTCCTCACACATCGGAAAGCCTACAGATTAGTGCCCGATTCTCCGTACTTCTTGCCCTGATTTTTGGCGGCATCAGAGGAACCTCCAGTACTGTAGCGGCACATTGCGATGTATTTGTCCACCGCTTGGTGCTGATGTTTCAGAGCCTTATCCAAGGCGGAGTGTTACTAGGCTGCCACCTAGGTGATCTGGCCTTCACAACTGAAGCCCGAATAACGGGCAGGCGCTTCCGATTGCGGCAGAGGGGTCTCCGATCCGAAAGGGCGGGTCGTGACTCGTGGAAGGCACGCGATCCCGCTCCGTGAGGGGCACAACACCCTTTTTTAAGACGTTGTATGGGCCAAATGCCCCACTATCATACTCCAAGACCCGTAAACCAGCACTTGTGTGATGGACTCCCGCGTGCACGTACTGCCATGGGGTTGAATAAATCGGAATTGGCGAATACGCTTCCCTCGTCGAGATTCCGAGGGGTTGCCACAGGTCCCGTGATACAGATGGCGGAGGACCAATGCGCTTTGATCTTTACAGCTCGGAGGCGCAGAGTCTTCGTGACTCGCTGGCTGTCGCCGGCGAAGCGCTCGAGGAGGCTCGGGTCGGCTATCAGGATGCTATTGAAGCCTTCGTGGATCCGAATAGGAGTAACGACGGTGTTTTCGCGCTCCGGCGTGATTGGCTAGCCTATGCTCTGGCTGTTAGGCAGTACTCAAGTGCCGTGATGGCTTGGCTGGCCTTCCTAGATAAGCAGCTACATATCATGGACAACAAATGCTAAGACGAAACGCACGATTCAGCAAAAGCGACGAGCAGAGTTGCGGGCTAAGTGGGTGCCTCGGTCACTGCTTCGGGTTGGTAATTACGCGAAGTGGCCGGATTCTATTTTTTGTGCGGTGGCCTGTGACAGGATCCGTAAACATGCGGAGGACCGGTTATGCAGCAATCGCGGTGATTGCGTTGTTTGGCACAGGCGCGAGCGGGCAGACCCGGCCGGAGGCTGTCGAGGCGCCGTCGATGTCTACAAACGGAATTCCCGGAGCCGGCGGCAACTACGTGGGCAGCGACCACTGTGTGCTCTGCCATGACGCGGAGGCCGCACAGTTTTCTAAGACCGTTCACGCGCGGCTGAAGGCCGAGCGTCCAGGACAAATTGTCGGCTGCGAGATGTGTCACGGCCCTGGCAAGGCCCACGCTGATTACTATGAATCGGGCGCGCCCGACACGCGAAGCACAAACGAAAAACGGCTTTACGCGTTTCGCGGGAATCCGACGGAAAATTCGTCGCGCTGCATGCGATGCCACATCACTAGCCGGGACGAACGCGAGTTTGATCGCTCCATCCATGCCCGCCACGCGGTGGACTGCAACCAATGCCACGCGGCGCATCTTCTGGATCCAGCCTCGCGGCCTCTCCGCAATACCGTTGCCGCCGCCCAGCAGACGTTTTTCTCTGTGCCCCTGCTGCCCGAAGAGACGCGCTGGCTGCACAACAGCCTGCTGCGAAAGCCGCAACCGGATTTGTGTGCTGCCTGCCATGGCAACGTCCTGGCTCAATTTGCTCTGCCGACGCACCACCGCGTGCCCGAAGGTGCCATGAAATGCACGGACTGCCACAACACGCACGGCACGTCCAACCGCGCGATGCTACGTCAGGCCGGGTGGGAAACATGCGTCCAATGCCATGTCGAAAAGCGCGGGCCCTTCGTCTTTGAACACTCCGCTGTCAAGGTCGAAGGATGCATCATCTGCCACACGCCGCATGGCAGCGTCAACCGGATGCTCCTGGTGCGCCGCGAGGAGCGGTTCCTGTGCCTGTCGTGCCACGTCGACCCAGTCGCAGCCAATGTGCCGCACGGCCGCCTGGGCTTCCAGACACGGGGTGACTGCACGCGCTGCCATTCCGTAATTCACGGTTCGAATTTTAATGTGGACTTCTTGAACTGAGAAGGCGTCATGGACCTACTACCTTACCGCATCGCCATGGCTCTCGTGGCTCTGACCGCTACTCGATTTTGGGCCCAGGCCCCATCACCGGTAACCATCGGCAACTTTGAAAACACTGGCTTCATCACTGCCGGATACCGCTTCGTGGATGTCCACGGGTATCGGCCCAAATACGAAGAGCTCTTCGATCTCAACCCCGGCTTCCGGGTCACGGAGGTCGGTCTGTATGGAAGCGTGAAGGAGGGTACGCAACCGTTCGCGGACGGTTACTCTCTGACTCTGAGCGGTCTGGGCGGCGATCCGTTCGCCACGGCGCAGCTCACTGCACGCAAGACCAACTTATACGACCTGCGTGTGACCTACCTGCAGTCCTACTATTACTGGAATCGCAATGATAACGTTTCTTCCAACGGTTTCACCGCCATCACATCGAACCATGATTGGGCCACAGTGCGCAAGCTGGGCTCAGCAAATCTTTCGGTGACGGCGACACCCAACCTGCGTTTTACGTTGGAATATTTCCGCAATAGTCGGGATGGCACGACTTTCACCACCCGACCCATGGACTATTTCGGCTCCTCTTCCGCGTGGGGCGCTTTCGCGCGCGCCAATCCGTATTACCTGATGGCTCCGCTCAATGAGGTGGCGAACCGCTTTGCCGGCGGCGTTGATTACACCCGACGGAATTGGAATTTTCATTACCGGATCGGCTACCAGGTGTTCGACGATTCGGTGAACGGGCGAAACCTCGGGCCCGGTCAGCGCAGCATCAATACCAACGATCCTGCGACTGCCAAAGAACTGCTCAACTTCGCGTCGTGGACTGACTTCCGGAAGCTCAACTCGCCCGTGAGCCAGTTTCTCTATGATGACAAGATCAACCGCCACTTGGAATTGCACGGAGGGTACACTTTTTATCGTTATGGCGGTCCGGCTTCCCTTAATTTTTCCGCCAACGGTACGGCCCGCACCAACTCCGCGGGCACAGCGTTTGCGCCGTATGAATTCGCGATGTCGGCCAGCGCCATGAATACCGAGCCGAACCATATTGTGGACCAGGGCCTGTCCTATAGCTTGAATGACACCTGGCGGTTGTTCGCCGACTACCGCTATTCCCGCCTCGATGTGGAGAGCACGGGGCACTTCCAGAGCATCGCCAGCGGCGTCACTGCCAGCGGCATCTCCGCGAATGCGTGGCGCATCGGAACGTCGACCCTCGATCTCCGTGGCGCCTTCACACCGTCTTCGTCCCTGCTTGTGAATGCCGGTGTCCGGTTAATGAAGAACGACGTCGAGTTCCTCGATACGGGCTTGGCCGACCCCACGCGCACCAAGCGCATCAAAGCCCTTTGGCCAATGGTGAGCGCCTATTACCAGCCGGTGAAGTGGCTGTCGTTTCGCGGTGATATCGACCAGACCACAATCGGGACCTTCTACACGCGAATTTCCCCGCACACGGATTTCGGAGGACGGCTCGTGGTACACGTCCATCCTCTGGCAAAGCTCTCCATCGACGATTCCCTGGTCATTCGCAACCTGAGACTCGTGACCGCCGATTATCGCAGCTCAGTGCGCGGCAACTCCAGCACTGTCACCTGGGAGTGGACACCGCGCCTGGATACCTATGCCGGTTTCAGCTACGAGAGCTTCTTCGCCTCCGATTTCACCACGTTCCTTCGAGGTACGGCGCCGCTTACTGACGCGATCCGCGACCAGACTGTCAGCCGCATCTGGCAGGGTGGCATTCACTTCAGGCCCTTTCAGCGCCTAACCTTGAACTTCACGGGAAATTACATCCGTACCAACGGGCTGGGAGAAATCTCCGGCGAGCCGCCGCTGTACGGGCCTGTGACCTTCCCCTACGCCAGCGGGTCGATCCAGTACTCCTTCCCGCGATGGGGAGCACTCGGGCTACAATTGCAGCGCACTTATTACATTGAGCAGATCATTACTGCTAACAACTTCAGTGCTAACCTGCTCCTGGTCAATTGGACTTGGAGTTTCTAGCGCAGCTGAGGCGCTGGAGTTTGACGGGCAGGTGTCTCCTTTTCCGGACCGTCCAGGAGTAGATTGAAAGACTATAGGCGGGAGCGTTGGGGGCGGTGACTCCTGCTACTTTGACCGCGTCCTAAATCCAGTCTGCTCTTCGATCTTTCGCGGAGATTTCGATACGCAAGGCTGGACGGCCCATGCCCAAGCGTATGCACCAAAACAACCCTGCATACAGATGGTTTTTTGAGAATCGTTTCAGGCTGTCAGAGACCTCGGAGCGGTTTCGACGATCCACCGACATGCGGTCGGGCTGGACGATGCATTCGCGCTCATTCCTGGTCCTCTCAATTCCGCTACTCAAATTCCTTCGGTTGGACGCGTATGCCGATCACAATCCCATACGACCAGGTGCTCGCGCTCGCGCCCTACAGCGCGTCCATCAAAGCCGCTCGATCGTTGGCGACGCTCTGTTTGCAATCATCGATTGCAGCACAGCGGTGTTGTTCATCCATGCAGTAAAGAAAGCCCCTCGGTGCGACCGGATGAAGGGGTGCTTCGACCCACTGTACCCCAGGACCGGCGGCTGCGGCGCGAGCATGGCAGTGTTTGTGTCGTCAGAGCAGCCTGGTGACAATAACCAGTCATTGATTGTCTTAGCTCTCACGAGCGCGGGTACGCAGCTATAAGTGTAAAATTGAGAGCAGAGATGAAACTCCTCCATCTTAGAATTCCTTTACTGTCGTTAACCCTGATGGCTGCGGGGATGGCGCAGAAGAACACTCCGCGAGGCGCCGGGGACTGGCCGATGTTCTTGCACGACTTGTACGGGACGCGCTACTCTCCGCTCAACCAAATCAATACAACCAACGTCTCTCGATTGACGCGGGCATGGTTCTACGCATTCAACCGGGCGGGAAAACCGATCCATGGACAGAGTGCGTTTGAGCTTTACCAGGAAATTACACCCATCGTCGTGGATGGTGTTATGTATTTGCCGGCAGGCGACCGCGTTGTAGCGCTCGAACCCGAAACGGGAGAGGAACTCTGGACCTACGAGTTGAATGACGGCCTGGCGTCGTTCCGTGGGGTCAGCTATTGGGCCGGAGATCGCTACAATCCGCCGCGAATCATTTTTACAACCGGCCGGAAAATGATGGCATTGAATGCCAAGACCGGCAGGGTGGATCCGGGATTCGGAAGGGAAGGGGAAATCAGTCTGACGGTACCATATGACGGTGCCCCGACCATATACAAGAACCTGCTTTTGATTGGAACGAACTTCTATGGCCCCGGGGAGCACCACATTGGACCTCAACTCGACCAGGCGGGCGGACAACTCGGCGATGTCCGGGCATACGATATCCGAACCGGGAGAGCACTCTGGGAGTTTCATACGATCCCGCGTCCGGGTGAAGCCGGCAATGAGACGTGGCTGAAACCGGATAGTTGGAAGAACCGGACTGGCAATAACGTCTGGGCCTTCGCTCTGACCGTCGACGAGGCTCGCGGCATTCTTTACCTACCGGTGAGTGGGCCCGGCGCCAATTTCTATGGAGGAGACCGGCCGGGTGATAACCTTTTCGGTAACTCCCTGGTCGCTGTTGACGCGCAAACGGGAAAATTGAAGTGGTATTTCCAGACTGTCCGCCACGAACTTTGGGACTACAATCTCCCTCCCGCCCCGACCCTGATCGACATCACAAGAGAGGGGAAGAGAATTCCTGCCTTGGTGCAGGTTGGTAAGTCCGGATATATGTTTATCCTAGATCGGGTCACAGGGAAACCGGTATTCGGAGTCGAGAACCGCCGCGTGGCAAAGGGCGATGTCCCGGGAGAATGGTATGCACCTACTCAGCCATTCCCTCTTAAACCGCCGCCGATCTCCCGCGTCAGTTTCAACAAGGGCGATCTGGTGACAGCGGCGGATACCACTCCGGAACATGCCAAGGCTTGCCAGGACCTTTGGGACCGCCTGGGCGGCGTGTACAATGCCGGGCCGTTCACGCCGTTTCTGAATCACGAGGAGGGGAAACCTTCCCAGCCCTCGCTCGTGTTTCCCGGGTTTACTGGTGGCGCCAACTGGGGAGGAATCGCCATCGACCCAAAACTCGGCTATATTTTTGTCAACACAAAAGACATGCCGGCTCTCGGGTGGATGGAAAAAAACCCAAAGTATACACCAGAGAACACCGAAGGGCTCGAACCGTACATCAGAACCGGTCCGCGCGGTGTGGGCGGTTTCAGCGCCACGATCCGCGACCCCGGCGGCCGCTCTTTGGGGAGCCTGCCTTGTTTCAAACCGCCATGGGGGCGTCTGATTGCCGTGGACGCGAGAACCGGAGAATTCGCCTGGGAAGTACCGCTTGGGATTTCCGAAGCGTTACCGCCCGAAAAACAGCATACGGGGACTTCGAATACTGCTGGGGCAATCGCCACCGCGGGTGGCCTGGTGTTCATTGGATCGACCTCCGACAGCCGCTTTCGCGCTTTTGACTCCAGAACCGGCCAGGAACTCTGGGTGACCAGGCTCGAGCACACCGCAACCGCGAATCCAATGACGTACCGAGGAAGAGACGGCAAGCAGTACGTAGCCATTGTCGCCGCTGCCGGCGGCAGCCCCGGCCCGACTCAAGGTCTGGTCGTGTTTGCCATGCCCTAGTGTGGAACTGGCGGCTTGGGTGGGTGCTGCGCTACCAAAGCACCGCTCTGATCCAAAGTCCCTACTCCAACAATCAGCTCAACCCGGAACTGTTACCCACGACCCAGACAAAATGGAGCTACGTTCCCGGTGTGAACCCGCTGGCCGTCGACCTGAACCGCGGATGCATGCAAATAGAGCCGATGGGGCTGCAAGGCCGCTTTAGGCCATGAATCACCCATCACAAAACGGCCGGGAGCGCGGTGTAACGGCTTTGCCGTGCAATTCGGGTCAGCCCGCGGCGACTCTCGGCCCACCGGAATGGCGCGGTTGGGATTCCGTCGATTCCGTGGGATTAGCTTCGAGGTTATCTCGGCTTACGTCGCGCGATATGCTTCCCGGGCCACTTCCGAATAAGGCAGCGGAGCAACGGTGGCTCGGATCTCCATTTGAACGTGGGGCTCGACGGTCGGCTTGGACCCAGTGCCCGGCTGTTCGCCCCAGACGAAGGTGACGTCGGTGCCGACCTTGGCGTGTTCGTTGTTCAGAATCGCCAGCGTCAGCATCTTGCCTTCATTAGAGCTGTAACCGATCCAAGTGGAAATGCCGATCGTCTTGCCGTTTTTCGTCACCTTGTCGTAGGGCCATGTGGAATAGACCGCCGAAGGGAAATCGATGTACTTCGCCCGGCCACTATTTTGGAACATGGTTGCGATTGCCTTCATCACGTCTTCCGTGTTCAGTACCAAGGTAACTTTGGTGCGCTGAGGGTTTTGGGAGATTTTCTCAAGCGCTTCTCGCCCGACAAAGTCATGGTCGAATTTGACGGTTGACCCATAGCCAAGGTCGTAGGGGGTCAGGTAATAATCTTCGATCTTCTCAGAATAGAAGCTCCCCCCGAGCGAGCCGATGCATTCATAGCTGTCGGCGGGTAGCCACTCACGATAGGCGCTCATTTTCGGACTGGTATATATGGCCGGGAGCGGCGACGGGATCCACCCCGATTCCAGCGTGTTTGACGAATACGCGCGCGCACCGGACAACTGCAACCGGAACTCCCGTCCCGCCTCGACGATCGCGGCCTTTACCGCGTCGCCGTCGCCCCAGGGGCCGAACAGTTCAAAGCCGGGCTGACCGACCATGCCGTGACGCAGCGCTCGAACTGTTTTCCCAGCGATCGTAAAGCTCGCCATGTGGAAGAACTTGACCTCGGGCACGGGTCCCCCCAACACCTTCTCCATCACCTTCGGAGCGTTCGGACCCTGGATCTGGAACCTATAGGCCTTGCGCAGGACCGGACCCTTCTGCGCAGCCGCTCTTTCATCGCGCGTGACCCTGGCGTTGTAGCCGCCCGCCTCGCAATTGTATTGGACCCAGTTGTGGACTGATGGACGGCCAACCAAGTTAAACAGGTTCTCCTCGAGGTGAAACAGGATGACATCCCCGATCACGTACCCTTCCGGATTACAAACCACGTATTGTTTCGCCTTGTCGGGACCGAAGTTCTTAAATGTGTTGACCCCGAGACGCGAGAGCAACTTGAGAGCGTCGGGACCTTCCAAGTACATGTCGGTCATGTGATACGACTGGTTGAATAAAATGCAGGTCTTCTGCCACGCGCACTGCTCATCCCGCCAGTTGGTGTACTCGCTGGGCACGACAGGGTAAACGTATGGGCCGATGGCCGAATTCCGCAACAGCTTCACCGGGCCGGTCTTCTGTAAAAGCGCCTCCAAACTGTGCTCGTTCATAAGAGTTTAGAATCTCTTCCTCAACTGCAATTGATGTTTAGGTGTTGGCCCAAAACGGATTAGTGTAGCACCGGAAGGGAGAATTGAGCTACCGGTGGCGCACCAGCGTCTGTGCGGAGGCAGCGCTTGAAACAAGCCAGCACGGGCCAGAAACGAATTCCTGTTCCGTCTTCAAGCCAAGTTCCTGTGGATAGCGCCTCCACGCAGAATGGAATAGCCGGCGGGCGGGACTGCCCGGCGGCCGCGTCAATGTGTTTTAGAATAAAAGGCGATCCCGCCAGAATTCGGAAGACTTGACGGACTCATATCGATAAGGGGAAACCTGGATTGCGCAATCGATTCATCTCGACGATCGTGACGGCCGGCGCGATCTGGTTCACTGCAAACTCCGCTCCCGCGCAGCAATTGGATCGTCCGGCAACAATTTCGGGGCATCCGAACTTCAACGGGCTCTGGCAGGCTCTGAACACCGCCTATTGGAATCTGGAAGGCCACTCGGTCGAAGGGTTCCCTAAAAACTTTTGGCAGCTCGGCGCGATCGGCGTCATTCCGGCAGGGAAGAGCGTTCTGAAGGCCGGGGGTACAATTCCGTACCTGCCCGAAGCACTCAAAAAGCGTGATCAAAACCGGTCCCAGTGGCCCGCGGCCGACCCGGAAGCGAAGTGCTATATGCTCGGCGTTCCCCGCGTCACCTATCAGAATCGTCCGTTCCAGATTTTCCAGGGTGATGGTGATCTTCTGATGGTCTACCCGTTTGCGGCCACGAACCGGATCATCTATATGAAGGACCATTACGACCTGCCGGTCGATTCCTGGATGGGGAAGTCCAACGGACGTTGGGAAGGTGACGTCCTTGTGGTTACTACCACCTCGCAAAACGGCCAGTCGTGGCTGGATCGGGCTGGAAATTTTGCCACCAACCAGTTGAAGGTCACCGAGCGCTTTAAACTTCTGGACGTCAACCACCTCTGGTATGAAGCCACGCTGGAGGATCCGCAGACCTTCTCGCGGTCCTGGACGATCGAGATGCCGCTATACCGCCTGATCGACAACCAGGCGCAACTGCTGGAGCTTAAGTGCGTTCCATTCACTGATATGCTGCTCTATCATGACCTGCTGCAGTCGAAACCCTGACCGAGTGAAAAAATGCATGCAATAATGACTACGAAGGATAAGGGAGTCGAATCCATGCACAGCAGAATACCGAAAGTCGTGGTGAGTGCCGGTATGCTGATGGCGGCAGCATTGCCCGTTGCGGCGCATCATTCTTTTTCTGCGGAGTTCGACCGGAACAGGCCGGTCACGCTCGAGGGTAAAGTCGTCCAGATGGAGTGGGTGAATCCGCATTCCTGGCTGGTGATCGAGGTGCCGAAACCGGACGGGACCGCGGACCGGTGGCGCATTGAAGGCGGATCGCCTTCGGTATTGCTGCGCAAGGGCTGGAACAGGAATTCACTCCCCGCCGGAACCAGGATCAAAGTCACCGCATTCCAAGCCAAGGACGGCTCTCTCCGCGGAAGTTCGCGAGACATCGAGTTTCCGGACGGTAAGAAAATGGATCTCGGCGGGTCGGCAGATACCGAAGAGCCGACGAAAAAATAATCGCCAGACGTCCCCTAACGGCGGGATTACCTACTGCGCCGCTTTATGCGCCCGCTCGTAACGGGACGTCTCGATGTAGCCTCGGATGGCGTTGTTGCCTTCGTGGCAGGCGTACTCGAACATCTGATATTTGTTATCGAGCTTCAACGGAAACTCGACCGCGAATGGGCTGACAACGACCTCCGGGTCGGCTACCCTCATTTGATAATCGATCGTATCGTTGTCCGTTCGCGTGAAGCGCTCGGTGATCCGCAGGTTTTCCGAGGCCGGGGTCAGCGGAGGCGAACCGGGAACGCCGGCGTTAGTTAAATCGGTCTTGCCGTTGAAATTCGTCGTCTCCACTACCAGCGTGTTGCCTTCCCAGTGGCCGCGCGACTCACCCATCCACTCCTTGATGGAGGGATCGAGCGGCGGTTGTCCATTGGTAGGAATGATGCGGACCTCGTGGGCCATTTCGAGCACGATCAGAACATAGCCCGGGGACTGCATGATCTGGATACCGTTGTTGTAATTGCGCGGCAACATGGAAACCGGCATGCCGCGCGTAATGCAGCGGTCCCAACTATCGAAGTCGTCGGGGCTATCGAATACGGTTTGGCCCGGCTTGTAGCTGCCGTGCATCTTGTCGTTCAGCTGCTTGCCCTTTGGCGTAAGCGCGGGGAAGCGCCCATCCGGCGGGTCACTCAGCAAAGACGTCAGCCGCAACACTTGGGTGCCGGAGTCAGCCTGAGGGATCGCTCCGGACTCGAACCGCTGGTTGCGGGCCTGCGCACTCTTCTGGGCGGCGGCGAATTCCTCGTCGGTCATGAACCGGCGGTCCCCATACTTCGCCGGCCGCTGGAATGGTGTGGCGATCAGATGGTTGAGGGGCCACATCCCTTGCAGGTCAGGCTCTCCCCACGAGGTTTTGGGCGGCGTCCAGTTTTTGCTGGCCGCGGCCGGTTCCGACACTTGGGCGGCTGCGGGCTCCGCTGCCAGGCCCAGCATCAGGCCGATGCCGATGCTCGTTCCACCCCATGTCAAAATCGGTTTGATCACTAGAACCCTCCTCACCGATAATATGTGGATCATATCACGCAGTCGCCGGGCTTAGCCCGCGGCTGCCAGGAGGTTTATGAGGGTTGCACTGGGCTTGCTGCTGGCCGTCTCGACTCTGGCGGCTCAAGATGCAAAGGATACTGCCGAGGCCCACATCGCTGCCGCGAAAGCCGCGGCGAGCGACGATTTTCAGAATCTGTTCCAGTTTCAATGCTACGGACCTGGTCCAGGAGGCCCACGCCCAGCGGCGAGGGCAGGGGAGCAGCGTGCGCCAGTTGGCGGCCAGCGCACCGCCGGACCAGGGCGGCAGGCACCCCCGGACCGATCGACGTGGTATGCCGAACCGGTGAGGGTCTTTGACAACCTCTACTTTTTCGGCCAGTCCGAGTACGCCGTGTGGGCGATCACGACTTCGGAAGGCATCATCGTCCTCGACACCATCTTTGACTATTCGGTCGAAGAGGAGGTTGCGGGCGGGATGAAAAAACTGGGTTTGGACCCGACCATGATCAAATATGCCATCGTTAGTCATGCTCATCCCGATCACGACGGCGGCGCGAAGTTCCTTCAGGATCATTACGGCACGCGAGTCGTCATGTCGGCGGCGGACTGGGATGTGCTCGATAAGAGAACCACAGGCACGAAACCGAAGCGGGACGTCGAGGCCACCGACGGCCAGAAACTCACGCTCGGCGACATCACACTGACGCTCTATATCACTCCTGGTCATACGCCGGGCACCATTTCCACTGTGTTTCCGGTAAAGGACAATGGGACGCCACACCTTGCGGCTCTCTGGGGCGGGGTGGGCCTTAATCGAGACCCAGAATCCGTTCAGACCTATATTCGGTCGGCGCAGCGATTCAGCGGCATCGTGAGGCAGGCGGGAGTGGATATCATCCTGGCCAACCACACGGATTGGGACCGGTCCAAGATCAACCTCCCGATGCTGGCCCGACCCACCACTGGCAGCCCGAATCCCTACATCGTGGGTAATACAAAGGTCCTCGGCTTTCTAAAGGTCGCCGCAGAGTGCGCCACGGCCCGCGTCATGGAGGTCAACTGAAGGGAAAAACCTGCGCGACGAGGTGAGATCAACTGTATACGCCAGACAGAGTGGTTATCTGAAGCCATTTCACGACAATAATCCGTGCGCGGGAAAATTCCGAGATGGCATGGAGAAGCCTCCGTCTGACGGGATCCGATAAGCCCACCAGCAAGGGACAGGCAAGTCGAGACGGGCTTTGTTCAGGATCCGCCTTGTAAGCGCACCCGCAGGACGAGTAATTCGGCCGTGAAGCGGGTGGCGCCGGCGAAGAGCTCGATGGCGACTCCCCAAGCAGCTGTTTTCGAAGATTCACCAATAGCATCACGGTGAGCTACGAGGAAATCGCTGGACGTCTGACTTGTGCGGATCTCTGGAGCGCCTTTGGTCGACGGTTCGCTACGCAAAACGTCGGACCACATCTGCCGACCGAATGGCCTGGCGAATGGCTAACGGGGCTTCGGAATTAGAGTCGAAACACGGTTCGAACGGGACCGCACGATGTTAAACCAGAGGTGCTTTGTGCTTCAGGTCTATCGAGACAGTGCAGGAGACGATCACTGAATTGGGACGCTAGGAGCCTGGGGCTTCCGAACGTGGGGTGGGGACATTGACCATGCGCGCCCACCAGAAGTCACCCCGATTGTCGCGTCAGACTTCGTTTTCCTCACGTTTTGATTGCGGACCAAACGACAGCGGTGCTTTTTTGGGGGTTACATTGGGGCGCGCGGAGTTAGGTCGGCCTGTAGGTACCGATTTTCCAAACCCTTCCGCTTGGTCGGCGATTCCGGCCCGATCCGGGACTGCTTCGCTCTGGTGCGAAACGAAATGGGCTATCCGATGATTGCACGATCAATTCTGAAAAAATGTTAATAGAGACGGCATGTTCCCTTGGGCATCGATGATATTGTAGTTAGCCCGCAAAAGGAGAAACGAAATGACGACGAGATTCCTGACCGTTGCACTGGCACTTGCTAGCGTGTTTGCCGTTCAAAACGCCGACGCGAAGAAATCCACAAAGAACGCTGCGACTAGCAAGAAGCATCACAAGAAGCACGCGAAGAAGACTGGCACCGCGAGCAGAATGGCTCCGCCAGCCAAAGCTGCACCAACCCACTAGCGGGTCTGTCAGGTGTTTGGCTTCTAACTGGTACTAGCACTCGAGCGTAGCCGCGGCCGGGTCTGCCACTCATATTTAAGATGTTCACAGGACCTGGAAGGATCATCAGGAAACGAAAACAGATCGTCAGCACAATCACCACAGGCGGCATAGCTAATAGTTCCTCCGATAATTGCGATGATTCCCACAAGGACGAGCACTGTTAGAAGCCAACTCCTTTTCACTCGACGGCGCTCTTAGGGCTGGTGATCCGAGATGCAAGCGCCAACGCCGGGTAATCAACCTCTGAGTGAGTCTCTCCACCACTGCTGTCGCAGAGCTGCGCAGGTGAGCCCGTGCGGGGCAAGACTCGTGGATGTTACTTGTTAAACCGCGCCGCTTCTTCCGAGCCACCGGTCGCGTTGCCGGCGCTATAGGAGTGTGCTCCGGCACCTGCGAGCTTTCCGCCGGCGACAATCAAGTATTCATCGCGAATGGGGCGGCTCGCGAACCAGCATTCCAGAATCTCGCGCACACCAGCCGCATAACGCGCTTGGGCTGACAAGCTCGTACCAGACACATGCGGAGTCATCCCGTGATGTGGCATGTTTCGCCAGGGGTGATCTTTCGGGGCCGGTTGAGGAAACCAGACGTCCCCCGCGTATCCCGCCAGTCGCCCGCTCTCCAATGCTCGCGCGACGGCATCGCGGTCACAAATCTTGCCGCGCGCCGTATTCACCAGATACGCTCCCCGCTTCATCTGAGCGATGAGCCCGTCATTAAACAAATGTTCGGTTTCCGGATGCAGTGGGGTGTTGATCGTGACAACATCACAGACACGGACCAACTGTTCGGCGGTCGGATGGAAAGTTACCTTCAGCTCTTGCTCGACAGTGGCCGGTAGCCGATGCCGATCCGTGTAGTGCAACTCGACGTCGAACGGCTTGAGCCGGCGCAGGACTGCCGCGCCGATGCGCCCAGCGCCCACCGTGCCGACAGCCATCGCCTCCAGATCATACGCGCGGGACACGCTGTCCGCGATGTTCCAGCCGCCGTTGACGACCCACTGATACGATGGAATGTAATTGCGTACCAGTGCAAGGATCATCATCACGACGTGCTCCGCGACGCTGATGCTGTTGCAGTAGGTGACCTCAGCTACGGTGATCCCATGCTCGATGGCGGCCTGAAGATCAACGTGGTCCGAGCCGATGCCCGCTGTGACCGCTAGTTTGAGCTTGGGGGCCTTGCGAATGCGCTCGGCGGTCAGATACGCCGGCCAAAAAGGCTGCGAGATCACGATCTCCGAATCTGCCAGTTCTCGCTCGAAGACCGAGTTTGGCCCATCCTTGTCGGCGGTGACGATCAGCGTGTGGCCCTGTGCTTCAAGAAACCGGCGCAGCCCGAGTTCGCCGGAGACACTACCCAGAAGTTCGCCAGGCTTGAAATCGATCTGCTTCGGGTTCGGAACGGTCTGGCCACCGGGATAGCGTTCGATCTTCGGGATCGCGTCGCGGGCATATGATGTCGGATACCCTCCGACCGGGTCGTCGTAGAGAACGCACAGCACCTTGGCCATTTTATTTACTCCTCGCTAATGACAAGTTGACAGCATTCACAACCTAGCGCACTCAAATAAGCGCACACGTAGAGTCCCAAGTCGCACTTGACAGAATTGCCAAACGACAACAACCGGCTCCTCAGAGTCAAACACATCCCTTTGTGATCGCTAGCCAAACGCTCTACCCCGCTGCGGTTCGTCGTCGGATTGGACGTGTCTCTCCGTGAACGTCGGTTTGCTCCACACGGCGGGCATAGACTGCAGCGGACCATGCGTTGCAACCTGGTGCATTTCGTCTGCGGTTGTGTCATCACCGCCTCGCGCGCCTGGGATGCTGCTACTGTAGGTAACATAACAGATATACTAATCTGATTATATTCCTGCGCTGGCCGGCTTCAGGCTTTTGTGCTGGTTTTGTTTACCCGGATTGTCCTCGGGACGCTGAGGTAGAAACCACCTGCGCTCTCGTGTGTCTGGACGATCTTCGAGCAAGGTCCGCCATTCCGGACTGTTGCTCGGGGTTCGGCCGCCTTCGCCGCACCCGCGTGTCTTGATCAACGATAACAAGTTCGCGTCGGCCTCTTCGATCATTTCGTGCTGGACGGGCCGCAGCCGAGTGTCAATCGTCGTGCCTCGTGCATTGTCTCAATTGTACGGCCTGACGTCCAAGCCGATTAGGCGGACACGCTTCGCCAGGGTATCGGTCGTCTCCAGCGCGTCCCGGCAAACTAGCCGAAGATCAAGTGCAAGTCGCCGAAATACGGGCTGGAGTTGGCAGTGCAAGTGCTTGGAATTGTTCCAGAACGAATGAGATAAGTTGGCCAGTCAGCGCAGCGTTACAAATTTCCGTGCCAGTTCGGCTGGATGTCCCTACCAGTTCGAGGTAACGTTCACTGGCTGCCAAGATTTGATCTATAAGGCTTGGCGAAACAAAGGTCGGGCGTATCGCTAACGCGCGCCTGGATCGGAAAGTTCCGACTCTGCGACGCCGAGGCTGAGAAGGTACTTTCGGCAAAGTGCTTTCATAGAGCGAATTGTGTTGCGCACCAAAAACACAGCTGGATCCGAGCACGCACTGAATTGGCACAGAACCGAATCTTTTCTCAGGGCTACGATTCTAAGGGGACGGTCCAACAGGCGATTATACGGACCGAGGGTCCTCAAACGCCAGCGCGATGGGGTTAAAGGCCGGGCGTCCGCACTACATCTATATGCTGTGAGCGCGCGAGCCCTTAGGCTGGCGTCGCTCCGCGTGGCGGCTGATATCTTGCCGGAGACCGGGGGAGATGGCGGGATTCGGCTGCTATTTAGGGTAGCCGGGAGTCGCTTTCACTTCGGCGATTTGCTTGTCGTGGCGCATCGTGTGCAGCGGCGCGTATATGAGCCACTGGTAGCCGTTCAACGGCCCAAAGAACGCGTTATCGACCGTATATTGTTTGAGAGGAACGTCCGTATCGGTGGCAAACTTGACGATCAGCGCCCTCTGATCTTCGAACCGCTGCTTGACCTCAGCCGGGGTAAGTCCACCCCTGGGCACAATTGCTTCGGGCGCTTGCGCCCTGCCTACGCGCGGCCCCAGGACTCTTACCAGCGTCTCGGTCTTGCCCTTGGTTTTCGTTTCCCAAGCCGGATCGGGAGCCGAAGCGATCGCCTTCTTCACGGTTGCGAACTGCCCAGCTTCCGCAAGGATCACGTGCTCCGCCACTTCTCCAACCGACCACCGGTCCGGTGCCGGCTTCCACTTCCATTGCTCGTCCGTCAGACCGTCAATTGCGGCTAGAAACTCCTTGCGAGATTCTTCCAGCCACCGGAGGGCATTCGTGCGTTCCTCTGGCGTCATTCGCGCGTCAGCAGCGAGGAGTGTGCCACACGTTAGCAGCGACAGCAAGATCCCGAGTTTCAAGTTCGCCCCCCTCCAACCGCAATACTCGTGCGCGAGCCGCCTTTCCTTTATAGCGCGAAGAATTCGAGCGTTCAAGGCATCGAGAGCACGTCCAGACGTCACCAGTCATCATAATGGCGATCAGGAGCAGACCGCCGATAGCAATCACGTCAGCAAGCGCGATCGGCAGCGCATTCCCTCCAAGAGACGAAATTCGCACCTGCTCCGGGTCTCGA